>Ga0105355_10004829_pt1 | contig 11486 bp, 10 predicted proteins | sample GOMGulsemesocosm_2_FD_83508 | JGI IMG/M metagenome (GOLD analysis project Ga0105355, IMG submission 83508) | Methane-oxidizing microbial communities from mesocosms in the Gulf of Mexico - GOM9C Gulf of Mexico | ecosystem: Environmental > Aquatic > Marine > Cold seeps | place: Gulf of Mexico... | reverse complement strand
GCCAATAATAACGGCGGTAATACTGATATACAATTTAAAAAAAAGCGTATGTGCCATATTACGGTTTATTATTCGATTAAGATGAGTAAACATATTATTGCTTAACAAATAGGTCCCCTTACAACAATACTAACAAACCTTTGCATTTAAACCTCTTCGTTACATAATTGACAAATGATAACCCATTATATAAAACAAAGAACAGCTAGACTTTAAGGATCTTTAAACCGCAATAACTCAATTAAACGAGCATGTCTAAATCTAACAACAAACATAGCGCCCCCCAACTCACTGGTGCCAATATGAATCTCCGCCTTCATCGTTTTAACTATCGTGTTTACAATCGCTAAACCTAAACCAAAACCACCCGTTTGACGGCTTCGGCTATTATCTAAACGCGTAAAGGCATCCAATACTTGCTCACGCTGTAATGGTGAAATCCCTTCCCCATCGTCTTCAACTACAATACTGAAATATTCAGGGTCACTTTTCAGGCTAAGCTTGACGGTTGAATCCGCATATAAACACGCATTTTTTACCAAGTTATCCACAATTAGTTGCAGGTAGCGAGGATTTGCATCGACCTTAAGTACGTCTATCTCGGAAGAAAGAGATATAAGTGGATATTGACGCTGGAATTCAACCTCACGAGATAGCATCAACTCACTTAAATCGACAATTTGATGTGCCGACGAAGGTTTATGTTCAATCGTTTGTAACATCAAAATATCATTGGCCAACGCTTCCATTTCAACCGTGTAACGACTTAAGTCACCATGTAATTCAGTCGTGTATGAACTATGAACTTCATCACTTAATAACCCCATCACTAATTGAATACGCGTTAACGGTGTGCGCAATTCATGCGCAATTGCATTGGCCATAACTTGTTGCTGATGTTGTGAGTACTGCAAGGATATCGCCATCTCATTAAAACTTGCCGCCATCTGGTTCAACGGGGCCGGTATTTTATCGTCAACTCGCGTATCAAGCTGCCCATTTGCTAAGGCTAAACTCGCGGAACTCAAGCGATAAACATGATCAGATATATTTTTTACTGAAGAATACAGCACCAATGCGATACTTAAGAAGATAAAACCGAGTAAAAATAGCCCAGCATAATCATCTTCCCAATCTTCAGGACCATCCACCGGATAATCCATATCGGCACTGTCAATAATAAGTAATAACCCATCATTATGCGGTAGAATTACAGCAAGACGATCATTATCTTCATTATGCAGGTAGACAAACACACCCCACTTACCAATACCTGCAGGTAATGGAGGATAATTTTTATTGGGCTTTATATCAACGACATCTAACAATTCATGCTTTTGATGATATTTCAATGCGTTTTTCATCGAAATATTTTCAATCGTAAAACCGGTAAACCGGCTCAATAAGTCGACTTCCATGTTCCAACGGTCAGTATCTTCGATGAAGTCATCAAGTAATGTGGCAGCAAAACTAGCGTCATGCACAAATTCAACATCACCAAGATTGTCGTAGTAGTAATCCATGAATATCGTAACAATGACGATACTACCGATAATAACGGCGGTAATGCTGATATACAGCTTGAAAAAAAGCGTATGAGCTGTATTAGGGTTGATGAATTTTTTCAGATTCGAAAACATATTATTGCTTAACAAACAGATAACCTTTACAGCGGATTGTTTTAATAATTTGATATGGGGCAATATCATCTTTTATCTTTTTACGTAAGCTGGATAAACGCATATCCAACGCTCTATCTAAACCATCAAACTCAACACCTTTGAGCGCGCGATAACATTCATCTCGGCTGACAATAGTCCCCGCTTGCTTCGCTAAATATTCTAACATTTCATATTCGGCACCAGTTAAGATGATTTCTTCGTTATCACGGCACACCAAACGCTTCAATGTATCTATCGTTAACGTACCAGTATGACTCAGCGCATTATTGTTTGTCTTACTCCTATTTTCACGGCGTAAAAATGCTTCGATATGTGATAATAGAATATGTGGGCGCAACGGTTTATGTAGATAACCATCTGCGCCCGTATCCAAGGCTGAAATCTCAGATATTTCCTCACTACAAGCGGTAAGCATAATAATAGGTCCACTATAGGTCTCACGGCTTTTCTTACACACTTCAATACCGTTCATACCCGGCATCATGATATCTAATACCACCAGATCAGGTTGCAATCGGATAATATCAGCAAGCCCCTCGGTACCATTATTGCTCAGTGACACTTGGTATCCTTTGCTACGTAAGAACATGTCGAGAAGACGGCAAATCTCTAAATCATCTTCAACAATTAAAATGTGTTTTTTGTCATCTTCCAACATGTTCAACGAAACCTTATGTCATTATAAATAAGTAAAATACAGCGTAACCAAGTGCTTAAGCACTTGGTAAATTTAGCTCACTATCATTAAATTCAATTTTCTGAATATTCATCAATTTATCCGTACCATTGCGGTTATTAACTTTATCTTGTATCAAGAACCCCATACCATCAGGGTTAACATCAAACTCAGATTGTAAACCGTCAACTTTATACGTGTTTACACCGCCTTTACCATCAATGTTGTTATCCCCTTGATTACCCATTAAGAAGTTATTTCGACTGTTGCCTGATATATGACTGTTATTTGTACCCGTTAAACGTACAGACTGCAAATATTGTGATTTGGCGGTATAAATTAATGCTGCATCATAATCCAGATAAAAAGTACTACCCGCGGCGAAACTAGGGTCGATATCCATGGTCGTGGAAATATATTCTGGTAAAAATTCAGCAATAATTGCCTGTCCGTTACTGTCTCGCGCTGTTTGTAATGCTCGAGAATTGCCAGTATAACCATCCATACCCACAGGTAATCCTGTCCACATACCGTAATACGCTTCAACGATGGCGGCAAAATATTCATGAGAAACACTATTGCCGGTTTCTAAATCACCTTCATTACGCCATTCTTCAAGCTGGTCAGCCTCAGGGTTCCATACCTTGTTTGTTAACGCCACCTCTGCTTGGTCAGAAATTTTCTTTTGCAATGATGCTAACGCAGGTGCGATACCCTGTGCTTGGGTAAGATGCAATACTTCTTCAAAAGTTGCATCTCGCGCAGATGATGGCGCAGCTAAGTAGCGACTATCACCTTCCACAAAAATCTCGGTCGCGTATAAATCCTGACCAAACTCAGCTATTTTACTATTACCAAGCGCCCCTTTCATGGCATCTTCAGAGGCTTTTTCGTCATTAAAAATAAATAATGCAGCGCCTCTATCACCCATGCTGTTTGCGACAATTGTTTTCTTTACTGTCGCGGTATCAGTTAAATAAAACTCAAGTGTATTTCGGGCTTTAAGTAATTGCGCTAAAGATACTTTTGATTGAGCGAAAATATGAATAGCTTTACCATTGGGTGCAGTAACCCAAGTATAGCGATCAAATAAATCGATGGCCGCTTGACCAAACTGACTTGGTACAGTAAACACGTTAGCCTGTTCGTTAGCTGTCATTTCACGTGTTGCAATATCGTACTTGGCAATTTCTGCTGCACTCATCCAATGAATATCATTGGCACTCGCTGCATTCAGCGTATACCAGTAAAAATTGGGATCGATCCCAATTTTATTATAATACGTTAAATAACTTTGGTGCTCAGGGTGGCTCGCCGGTAAGTCTTTACCTTCTGTACCATTTCCGTCCGCCCAAGAATGTACACCGATTCGCGCACTCGGATCAACAATACGCTCTACACCAGCAAGGAAAAAATCAGTACCGCCCGAAGCAATCATAGCCTCTGCAGGTAGCATCGTTTTTAAATTTTTACTGCGTACTAACAATGATGCTTTTAAGTTCGCTTCATCATCCCGAGAGCCGGGCACTTGCACCATCACAATTGTATCGACCTGTGGGTTCGCAGCAGTCATCGTATTTAACTGTGCAACAATATCGCTATTAATCTCGCCATTCATATAAGCTTTATTACCATAAACGGTAAATAACGATGTTTTACCGCCTGCACTTGTTGATGAGCCACTGTCATCTGAACTATTGCACCCGGTCAATAATAACCCTAATAATACTGTCACACTCGCGAATCTCTTCATATGAATCCCTTTGCCTATGATGTATGTATAAAACAACGCCATCATATAAAACGAAACGTAAGCTTTCAGTCTCTGATTTGTCAGCTTTGTAAGCTTTGTCAGTGGTAATCAAGCCGCGAGTCGACATTTTTGCATACTACTGTAATTTTATCAGTGTTCCTCAACTTAATATCTATACAGATTTTATAATTGCGCTAAAATACGTGCTAATAACCTTGGCTTTAAATCATGCTTGCAGAAACAAGCATGCTTCAGATAAGAGTAACCATGCTTTCAGATAAGAGTAAACAAGCTATCCGTGATGTTTATCAAAACATCCGTGATTCACTACCTGATTTCGCTGTTCGACGATCACAAAATATCCTTGTGGCAGAAATGGCAAAAACCCTCGCCGGTAATTTTGATAAAAACCGTCGTTTGATTATTGCCGAAGCTGGCACTGGTACAGGTAAATCATTAGCTTATTTGATTGCAGGGATCCCACTCGCAACCGAAGCGAAAAATACCTTAGTCATATCGACCGCCACGATTGCATTACAAGAGCAGCTTTTGCACAAAGAACTGCCTTTCTTTCGCCGTCAATCAGGGCTTCAATTTGAGTTTGCCTTAGTAAAAGGTCGTCAGCGTTATTGCTGTGAGCAAAAACTTGCCATGCTTGCGCAAGCAGACGATCAAATAGAATTACTAGCTGACCTAGCCACCGTCCCTAAAAAACGCGACCTACAACTTATCAAGCGCTTGTTTACTGCTTATGCAGCAGGTAAATGGAAGGGTGATATCGACAGCTGGCCAACCCAGATCCCTGATGATATTTGGCAATTAGTCGTCTCAGATCGCCACAGCTGCAGTAAATCATTTAGCGCACACCGTAATTGCCCTTTTCATAAAGCCCGTGAAGCCTTAGACCAATGTGACGTGCTTATTGTCAATCACGCGCTTTTATTAGCCGATTTAGAGCTTGGTGGTGGCATTATTTTACCAAAACCAGAAGACTGTTATTACGTATTGGATGAAGCCCATCATTTACCGCGTATTACCCGTGACTTCTCGTCAGCACATGCCTCGGTATTAGGCGCAAAAGCCTGGTTACAAACAATGGCAGTATCAATGCGCCAACTCACGCAAGCCATTGCGTCAAGTGAGATATCCGATCCAGTGACCAAACTGCTCAGTTCAATCAATACAATCAGTAAAGAGTTAACCAAGATCCACAGTTTAATGTCTGCTAACGATAACCAATTTAGTGATGACTCTTGGCGCTTTGCCGATGGTGAACTGCCAGAAGCATTGGCTGAACTGGCCGCAAACATGAACCACGAAACCAAACGTGGCGTTAGTCAAACAGCTAAGATTGTTGATATTCTTGCCGAACAAGTAAAGCAAGATCAGTTACCGCAAGTAAAAGCCAATAAACTCATTTCCGAAGTCGGTTTCTATCTACAACGTATCGAAAATCTCCACCAGGTGTGGAATATGCTGATTAAAGAAACCAAAGGCACACCACTAGCAAAATGGGTGGAAAAAAGTGGTAATCGCCAAGACGACCATATCTTTGCTGCCAGTTTGATTGATGTTGATAGTAAACTAGAGCACATGCTGTGGTCGCAATGTGGCGCAGCGATCTTGACCTCTGCCACATTAACCTCACTCGGCAACTTTAATTATTTCCGCCGCCAAGTCGGTTTATTGAATGATGAATCCACACAGCACCTGCAACTCGACTCACCGTTTGAATTTGAACAAGCAGAGCTATATATCCCTAACTTAGCACTCGCGCCAAATGAACAAGGGTTTACTGAATTATTAGGTAAAAAACTGCCAAGCTTATTACCAGACAAAAAAGCTTCATTGGTGTTGTTTAGTTCATACCGTCAAATGAACCAAGTCGCAGAAATTATTCGTAGCACCACTAAACTCGAGCTTCTGGTACAAAAAGAAAGTTCACGTAGCGAACAATTACAAAAACACGCAGAGAACGTGAAAGCGAATAAAACCAGCATCTTGTTTGGTACTAGCAGCTTATCAGAAGGGCTTGATTTACCCGGTGACCTGCTCACCAATTTAATTATTACTAAGATTCCATTCTCAGTGCCGACCTCTCCTGTTGAAGAAGCACAATCAGAATGGATCACTAAATCTGGTGGAAATCCATTCATGCAGGTCTCAGTTCCCGAAGCCAGTAAAAAATTGATCCAATCTTGTGGCCGATTACTGAGAAAAGAGAAAGATTCTGGTAGAATCACACTCCTTGATCGTCGAGTTATTAGTAAACGCTATGGACCAGCATTGCTTAATTCGCTTCCCCCTTATAAAAGAAATATAGAATTTTGATGTTAGAACTTGGTTTAGAACCTTCGGTTTTTATAATTTTATGCAGTGTCGCACTCGTTGCAGGTTTCATTGACGCTATTGCTGGCGGTGGTGGTTTATTAACAGTACCCGCATTACTCAGTGCAGGTCTACCACCACACCTTGCATTAGGTACCAATAAATTAGCTGCTAGTTTTGGTTCATGCGCTGCTGCAATCACCTTCTATAAGAAGCGTTTATTTAATCCCAAATTTTGGTGGCGATCATTCCTGTTTACTGCCGTCGGTGCCATATGTGGCACCTTAGTGGTTAACGTCATCAGCACCGCTTGGTTAGATAAGTTATTACCCGTGATTATTATCTTTACGGCTATCTACTCTATCTTTAGCAAAACCCAGGAACATACCGGTGAAACCTTACCTGATGATAATCCCGCGCTGCATAAAAAACAGGGCTTACAGGGTTACATTATTGGTTTTTATGATGGTGTAGCGGGTCCTGGTACCGGTGCATTTTGGACCGTGTCGACAATGGCATTGTACAAACTCAATATTCTGTTTGCTTCAGGCGTGGCCAAAGCAATGAATTTCACCAGTAACTTTACCTCACTACTGACTTTTATTTATCTTGGCCATATCAATTGGTATCTGGGTTTAAGCATGGGGCTGTGTATTATGATTGGTGCTATTGCTGGTGCGCACACCGCCATTCACTTCGGAGCCAAATTCATTCGCCCATTGTTTATTACCGTCGTGATCATTATCGCTTTCAAGCTGGCTTACCAAGCATGGCTACAATAAGCCGTCAGCAACAACAGCTCAACCAACTCACTCAACGTATTAAACAACTGAGTGAGTTGAGTAAGCAGGTCAACTCCAGCCACACAACAACCATCAATTATAAATTACGCGATCGCGCCTTGTTCTACCCTGGTTTATTCATCGGTCACAGTCACGATATTCTGCAATATGTGGCTGAATTAGAAAAGAGTATGACGCGTTTACAACACTATTTTGATAAGAGTTTTAATAAAAGTTTTGATAAGCGTTTTGATAAACAAGCCGCCAACACGAAGCAGCTAAGTTCATCGCCAACAAATACATTGTCGATAGAAGACGTGTTACTCGAAAAAGTAGCGCATCAATTTAGAGCAATTAATGGGGTATTACAGCAGTGTCATTTTAGGCGTGGAGAAGTCAAAGATGAGCCAAAAGATTACGATGTTATTGCGAAGAAGTTATTGCAGAAATCACACTATTTATATCAAAAATTAGCGCAGCAAATAGAGTATGAACGCCGTTTGCAAACAATGATAGATCAACAAACCGATCCACTTCAATTGCAGCAAACTAAGCAAAGGTTACAGCGTTGCCAGACAGCAACAACAAAAGTCCGCCTGCAATTACAACGCTATGAACAAAAGAAAGATCTGGGTTAGTTTAAATCTAGTGTTAGAAGTAAACTAATTACATAACAATCAATTGAACGATAACCGAATGAATTAAGCTTCTACAGCTGGTAGTTGAAGAAGATCCATTACCATTAACTTACGAATAACGCTTACGTACATTACATTGATTTTTGCAATTTTAGTAATATCAGTTAATGAATGACCGTCACGTAGTAATTGGATAACTTGATGTACTTGTTCTTTGTTCATATTAGCCTCGGCGTTAAGTTGTTAATCAATGAATATGGGCTAATAATACCAGTTTGATTTTAATATAATATTTCGTTAACAATTAAAAAGCTTAATACGTAATATTTAACTAAAATAAATACTAAATAAATTAAGGATTCTTTATTATGTCGCTAGAAAATGCGCCAAAACATATAAAACTTGCCGTTGATCTTATCCAATTACTTGAAGAAAACCAACTACCTACAGAAACAGTAATCAAAGCATTGGCAATCGTACAGCAAGATTTTCAACGTAAGCTTGAAACGGAAACAACGAGCAGCGTTGGCTAGCACAAAAGTCAGTAAGACCAATGGCCAGCGGTTATCAGACAAAGTCTTAACCTATTTTACAATTGCAACAGCGTAGTCCCCTGCCACTAACTCTTCCACAAAGCTCGACGGATTAGCCTTATTACAAAGTAAATATACCTGCTGACGAGCCCGTGTTAATGCCACATAAAACAATCGGCGCTCTTCTGCATCAGGAAAACCAGACACATCGGGCTGTAATATCATCGCAAAGGGATGACGAAATTTATGACAAGGAAAACCATGCTCGCCCGCTTCCATCGCTAATACAACAACATTATCGGCTTCTTGTCCTTTCGAACTATGTACAGTCATGGCTTTGATGGTTAACTGAGGATACTGCGAGGATAATAATGTCAGCGTTTTGTTATCAGGTAATTGAAAATTAAATCGAGCGAGCAATAACACTGACTTTTGCTTGCCCTCGCCTTTAACACTCGCCGCGATTTGCTTTAATTTCTTTTCTAACAATAATGCCTTTTCTGACAACAATGTTTTTGTTTCTGACAATACTTTTTTTTCTGATAATAGTATAGCCGCATCATCTTGTTTACTGTCGCTGCGCTTATTGTCACTCACCTGATAGTAGTTAACCTGTATGCAGGCTTTCTTTGCTTTGCTGTATGTTGTTATCTGCTTATTCATTTGCTCTGCGTTCGCCATCACAAACTTACTGGCAACCTTACTAATCTGATCATTGAAGCGAAACGTCGTATCGAGTGGTAGCGTACTCGTCATACCAAAGTAATCACTGAAGCGCGTTGTCACCGCAATATCACTGCCTGCAAATTGATAAATAGCCTGCCAATCATCACCGACACAAAATAACTTACTGTCATCGTGCTGCGTCTGTAACTGCCTTACTAAGTTCGCTCGTGCTTGAGATATGTCCTGAAATTCATCAACAAGAATATGCAGCCAAGGTGAACTAAACTGGCCATGACTAACATAGTCACTTGCCTTGGTAATCATCTCATCAAAACCAATCTCATTATGTTCCTCTAAGTGCGCCTGATAATGCGCAAGGAGTATCACTACGATTTCATGTGTTAATGCAGAAAAGTCTGTATCTGGTAATGTATTTAACCTTTTTTCAGCGCGCACTGTGTGGTTATTTTTATACTGCATCGTTAATTCGACAAGTTGGCTTAGCAGTTTTTTATAACCACCCTTACCAGCTAATAATCGCGTCACTTCTTGCTCATGTTTGTCACTGGGTAATTTACCTAACCAAGCGACATAGGCATAACAATATTCACTAAACAATGCATTAAAATCAGCATCAAGTAATAGCGTTGTAATATGCTGTTTAAAAAATTGCAGTCTTGCATTATCACTACTTGCTAATTTACTGATTTGCGGTTTATTCGTTTCAACTTGCTTGATAATATCTAACGCTAAAGCATGAAATGTTTTTACGGTGATCCTCGCGCTTGGTAATCGCTCTTTTAAACGCGTTTTCATTTCTTGTGCCGCATCTTTTGCAAACGCCAGTATTAATATCGTATCAGCCGTTGCTTGCTGAGACTCTAATAAATACGCACAACGCCCTAACATCACGCTTGTTTTACCACACCCAGCGCCTGCTAATACCAAGTTCGCATCATTAGCGACAATACAGGCATCACGTTGTTTCTCGGTAAGTGGATGTGCTTCAAGGCTATCAAACAGGGTTTTATAAGTTTGTTTATGCTTGTTCATTACCGCTTGATTATATTTATCTAAATTTTCGACCTGACTTTGCTGCCAAAAACGTAAACGCGCTAAAGGTAATTTAAGTGCAGTCGGGGTTTTATTAATTTGCGGTAACATTTCAAACCAATCAGCCATTGGGGATAATCTAGTTTGTAAATCCAGCCATTTTGAATGGGGAATATAACCCTGCTCAATCACGTCTGTGAGCTGTTGATACAATGCGAGAATCTCAGCTTCTTTCCCCTCTAATGCACGAAAATATAACTCATCAATGAGCCCTGTCACCTCGGTTTTATCGATACCGTTTAAACGAACACGCTGACTTTCCCAATTGAGCACTAAGGTATCAAAAAATGAACCACGAAAATGCCTCAACTTAGGTTCAAATGTCGCCCACGGATAGTGATAAGTTTGTTGCTGTTTAGTCGTAAACACAGCACCCTCGGGACAAAACGATAATGTGCGGCAGTTTGCACCAAATAACTGAGCAAAAGTAGAAAAAGAATAATCAGGCAATGCAGATAAACTCGATAAAAAAGAATAGATAAAACATAGCACAATCGCAGGTATTGTTTAATACATAGGGTTAATTTTATATAAATTTGCAACTTTACTAACCAGCTTTACTTAAGGTTTTATCTTTTAATTTTTCTGATAAGATCTTAGCTAAGGCTACGTTCATCGATAATAAAATATATAAAGGCCAGGTAAAGCTCTGAGTCAAAAATGTCCCCGCCACACAAAACGCAACTAGCCCCGCAAAAATACCATCATTACAGGTGACGATCGTATTCCGTTCGCTAACAGGTAGCGCACGACTATTTACTTCCGTTCGCCACAATTGCCTAAATATGGCAACAATCAGCATAATAAGCAATCCCAGTCCCACAAACCCCGTTTCAGCTAATACCTGAAACCAGGTACTGTGTACCGAGTGATTTTTTCCATCCCAAAAAGGACTAAATAAATAATAGTTAAGATAGAAATTATTTACCCCGACCCCTGTAAACGGATTTTCAATCGCCATACCCCACGCAGCAATCCACGCATAGATACGCCCCATGGCTGACTCATCAATCCCGGCTTCTGCAGCCCCTCCAGACGATCGACCCGCAATACCCGCCATCACGACTAAGATGGGTAGTAGCAGCGCAGCCCCCGCTAATATATATACCTTATGCTTAATTCGCTTAACCGCAAAATACCCTATCACCGCCATGATCCCCATCAGCCCTCCACGGCTTTGCGTAGCAATAATTGCCCAAAATAAAATAACGTAAGCAACCGCCAATAATGCTCGATGATATTTACTAATATTAGGTTGTAACAGGTTTGATAAGGTAAAAGACATGGGAAACAGAAGTACTAACGATAAATCATT
>Ga0105355_10004828_pt1 | contig 11487 bp, 10 predicted proteins | sample GOMGulsemesocosm_2_FD_83508 | JGI IMG/M metagenome (GOLD analysis project Ga0105355, IMG submission 83508) | Methane-oxidizing microbial communities from mesocosms in the Gulf of Mexico - GOM9C Gulf of Mexico | ecosystem: Environmental > Aquatic > Marine > Cold seeps | place: Gulf of Mexico... | reverse complement strand
GGGCGTATGGTATACGGTGAACAATAATGAAGACTTGTGTGATAGTTCCTGTTTATAACCATGAAGCTGCAATTGAAAAAGTAATTGAGAAATTAAAGCCCTTTAAGCTGCCATGTTTTTTAGTTAATGATGGAAGTTCTGTGGCTTGTACTACCATTTTGCAGAAAATAGCGAAACAACAGAGCGAGTGGATTAGCTTAATTGAAAGACCCGTCAATGGTGGTAAAGGAGCAGCCGTTATTGATGGTTTTAACGAGGCAATAGAACAAGGCTTTAGTCATGCTATACAAATTGATGCAGATGGTCAGCATCAGTTTAATGATATTACAGCTTTTATTAAAGCCAGTAAGGCGTTTCCTGAGCGGGTAATTGCTGGTAAGCCTATTTTTGATTTATCTGTGCCGAAGAAAAGGCTTTATGGACGACAGTTTACTAATTTATGGATCTGGATTAATACTTTATCTTTTGCTATTGCTGATGGTATGTGTGGTTTTAGGTGTTATCCATTATCCGCAGTTAATAAAGTATTGAACGCTACTAAAATTGGTCAAAGAATGGATTTTGATATTGATATTATTGTGCGTTTATATTGGCAAGGCGTTGATGTTATTAATATTGAAACTGAGGTTCAATATCCTATGGATGGAGTATCGCATTTTAAAATGCTACAAGACAATGTACTGATATCAAAAAAACATGCGCAATTATTTTTTGGTATGTTGTGGCGATCCCCGAAACTGATATTAAGGAAAATTAAATGAGTCATTGGGCTAAAGTAGAAGAACGAGGAATTGTGTGGGGGATGCACTTTCTACTTAAGGTATATTTACTTTTTGGTCGTAAGGTTTTACAAGTATTCTTATACCCAGTTGTAAGTTATTACTGGTTAATTAACACGAATGCTAGAAAATCCAGTCAGCAATACCTACAACAAATCTCTAGTTTTCAATCATCTTTACCCTTAACAGGTAGTCTGAAAGAAAGTTATCAACACTTTATCTGTTTTGCAAATGCCTTAATTGACAAAATTGCTGCCTGGAGCGGAGGATTAACTTTAGATGACGTTGAGTACAATGGTAGAGAGCCAGTTGTTAACTATATGGAGCAAGGGCAGGGCGTTTTAATTTTGGGTTCTCATTTAGGTAATTTAGAAATTTGTCGAGTGATTGCTAAGTTAAGAAAGAATGTAACTATTAATGTATTGGTACACACTCAGCATACTGAAAAGTTTAATGAAGTGTTAAATAAATATGCTGATTCAGGGAAAGTAAATTTAATACCCGTTACTAACATTAATGCTGGAACTGCAATGCTATTACAAGATAAAATCGAAGCAGGCGAATTAGTCATTATCGCGGCTGACAGAACACCTGTTAGTGGACAAGGAAGAGTTGCAAAAGCTGAGTTTTTAGGCAAGATGGCAAGTTTTCCACAAGGGCCTTTTATTTTGGCATTATTATTAAAATGTCCTGTATTCACTTTATTTTGTATTAAAGAAAATGATAAACAAGTGATCTATTTCGACCCTTTTAGTGACGATACTCCTGTTCCCAGAAAACAAAGAACGGCTGCCATACAACAGGCAGTAGAAAAATTTGCTAATCGACTAGAATATTATTGTTTAAAAGCCCCATTGCAGTGGTTTAATTTTTATGATTTCTGGCAGAGTGAGACGGAATAAAATGTCAGTAATAATTGATGGACAGCGGTTAAGTATTGAAGATATTTATGCTGTAGCTGAGCAAGCTAAAGCAGTAAAACTTAGTGAACAAACAGAGTTTGTAAAACGAATAGATAAAGGCGCTGAGTTTATAGATACTTTGTTAGAGGAAGAGGGTTGTGTTTATGGCGTAACCACGGGTTATGGTGACTCATGCACAGTATCTGTTCCCTTAGAATATGTAGCTGAATTACCTAAACATCTCTACACTTTTCATGGTTGTGGATTAGGCAAGTATTTTAATTCACAACAAACACGGGCTATTTTATTAGTTAGATTAAATAGTTTGGCTCAAGGCTTTTCTGGAGTACGTTATTTATTACTACAACAAATAACGCTATTGCTAAATCACGATATTTTGCCGTTAATTCCAGAAGAAGGTTCAGTCGGAGCCAGTGGTGATTTAACACCATTATCCTACCTTGCTGCTGTCTTGGCTGGTGAGCGAGAAGTGATTTATCAGGGGCAAAAACAAGCCACTAAAGATGTTTTTTCTCAACTCAATATCACGCCTTTAATCTTAAAGCCTAAAGAAGGGTTGGCTTTAATGAATGGCACGGCGGTTATGACCGCAGTTGCTTGTCTTGCCCACCAAAGAGCTGCTTATATATCTCAGTTATGTACACGGATAACGAGTATGGCTTCCATTGCTTTAAACGGCAATGCTTATCATTTTGATAAGAAACTGTTTAGCGTTAAGCCTCATAATGGACAGATTAAAGTAGCCCAAAGAATTCGTACAGATTTACATTTAGCCATTGAAGCGCCCCGTAACGATAGTCGATTGCAAGACAGATATTCCATCCGTTGTGCTCCCCATATTATAGGTGTGGTTGAAGATGCTTTACCTTGGTTTAGACAGTTTATTGAAAATGAATTAAACAGTGCCAATGATAACCCTATTATTGATGCTGAAGGTGAGCATGTATTACATGGTGGCCATTTTTATGGTGGCCATATCGCTTTTGCAATGGACAGTATGAAAATGGCTGTTGCCAATTTGGCCGATTTAATGGACAGGCAAATGGCACAACTAATGGATACTAAATTTAATCATGGTTTGCCTGCTAATTTATCTGGAGCAACAAAAGAGCAGGCTATGTTAAATCATGGTTTTAAAGCATTACAAATAGCTGTTTCAGCATGGACAGCTGAAGCATTAAAAAACACTATGCCTGCCAGTGTTTTTTCGCGTTCAACTGAATGCCATAATCAGGATAAAGTTAGCATGGGGACTATTGCCGCTCGTGATTGCATACGTGTTTTAGAATTGACGGAACAAGTAGCATCGGCAATGTTAATTGCAGTCGTTCAAGGTGTGGAGTTGCGAGGACAACAAGAACAATTAAGCGATGAGATTAAAACTACGATAAAGCAAGTTAGGGAACAGTTTGATTTTCTTGAGACTGATAGAGCCTTGGAACAAGAATTAAGGCTTTGTATTCAGTTGATTCAAGATAAGCATTGGAAACTTTATGAGTAAGTCTATAGTTGAGTGTGAAGTTGAAATCGATGTTCCATTTTTTGATGTTGATTTGATGGAAATTGTTTGGCATGGACACTATGTTAAATATTTTGAAATAGCACGCTGTGCTTTATTAGATAAAATTGGCTATAACTATATGCAAATGCGTGAATCAGGTTATACATGGCCAGTTATAGATATTCGTTTACGTTATGCAAAACCAGCCAAGTTCGAACAAAAAATTATTGTTCATGCTGAAATAAGTGAATGGGAAAATCGCCTGAAAATTAACTATAAGATTATGGATAAGTTAACTGGAACTCGTTTAACACGTGGATATAGTTGCCAAGTGGCTGTGGATATCGCAACAGAGGAAATGTGTTATGAGTCCCCTGATATTTTATGGTATAAGCTAGGACTACAAAAACAGTGAGTGATTATGATGTTATTGTTATTGGTAGTGGAATAGGGGGCTTAACCTCTGCTGCTTTATTAGCAAAAGCAGGAAAATCCGTTTTGGTTTTGGAAGCACATGATAGACCGGGCGGTTATGCACATGGCTTTAAGCGAAAAAAATATCAATTTGATTCAGGTGTTCATTTAATTAGTGGCTGTGGAGAACAAGGATATTGTGGTGGACAAGTTATATATAAAACACTGCAAGCAATAAATATGCTCGGTGAAATTGAGTTTATATCAATTAACCCATTTAGCCATGTTTTTTTCCCAGAGTTTGATTTAAGTTTACCTCAAGCAGTGGATGATTTTGTTGATTCATTAGCTAAACAATTTCCCGATCAAAAGGCGGGTTTAAAGCAATTGACAGAGTTATGTTTGCAATTGGCAGAAGAAATATCTATAGCTGATGAATTAATGGCCGAGCTTGAATTAGAACGTGCCAAGCAATTAATGCCAGCTTTATTTAAATATAGAAAATCAACTTTAGCTGAGGTAGCAGAACAATTTATTACAGGCCCTAAATTATTAGCGGTGTTTGCCAGTAATTGGCCTTATTTAGGCTTACCACCATCGCAAGTATCTTTTGTGTATTGGAGCACTATGTTGATTGGTTATATGGTCGATGGAGCTTATTACTGTAAAGGTGGTTTTCAACAATTAGCCAATACCTTAGTGAAAGGTTTGCAATTGCATGGTGGTCAAATTCAATATAAAACGGCAGTTGATTCTATTATTGTAAATAATGGAGAAGTTAAGGGTGTTATTGCCAATAATTTGCAAATTAATGCCAAGCAAGTTATTTCCAATGCTGATCTAAAACAAACCATTTTTAATATGGTTGGTGAACAGTATTTTCCAGCTCGCTATATACAGCGATTAAATAAAATGCAGCATTCTTTATCTATTTTTGCAGTTTATATTGCGACAGATTTAGATATAAAAGCCATGAATATTAGTCATGAGTCATTTTGTTACAACGATTATGATCATGATAAAAATTATGCTAAAACCAAAAAAGGTGATGTTTCGTGGATTAGTATTACTGTTCCAACACTTGTTGAACCTGATTTAGCTCCAGCAGGTGAACATTTATTGATGCTAACTACGTTACTACCCTATCAAGCGGCTGAATCATGGAAACAAGCTAAGCCAGAGTATATGCAAAAAATGTTAGATATTGCCTGCCAGACAATTCCAACACTTAGCGAGCATATTTTATATGTTGAAGGTGGCTCACCTGCAACCATGCAACGTTATACTAAAAATCATCAAGGTGCTGCATATGGTTGGGATGTTACGCCTAATCAAGTTGGGCCTGCAAGAATACAAAATCAATCGCCTATTAAGGGATTGTTTTTTGCCGGACATTGGGCTTCTCCTGGTGGCGGAGTTTATGGCGTAAGTGTTTCTGGTATGCAAGCGGCACAGAAAGTATTAGGAGTTAGAAAACAGTCTGGTTTTTGGAGTTTATTGTATTCCTAAGTCAGGCCTTTGTAGCCTTGATGCAATGGAGTGGAATCAAGGTTTATCTGAGGAATCCCTTGATTTCGCTTCGCTGCATCAAGGCTACAAATGTACTAAATTTCTTAATTTAACGGTATTGGGAAGATACGGTTAATTTTTCAGTGATATTATTATTCAAGTCTGTATTACGGAGTGACTACCGCTTGTACAAACTATCGTTGTATTATCTTAATAAAAAGGAGTATTAGCTATGCGTAAATTATTACATGGAGCATTATTTTTATTGGTTTTATTCTCATTAGTAGCTTGTAAAAAAACTTTAAAACCAGAGGAGTTACCAGCACATATTTCGATGGCTGATTCGTATTACACACAGTTTGTTATTCGTTATGAGAAAGGTGTGCATCTCACGACAAATTATCGACGGGGTGCATCAATCCCTGTTAATACTAAGGTAGAGTTATTAAATATTACGACTAAAACTATTGAGGTTAAAGTTGAAAACTCAGCTCAACCCTTGATTATAAAAAATATTCCAAAGCATACAGGAAAGGATATTTATCAAACATTTGATGATTTGTTATCGAAAAAGAAAATAAATCTTTATAACTTTAATTCTTTAGAAAGACGACATATCAAAAGTGGCACTGTGGCAAAAGGAATGCGGAAAAAAGCGGTGAAAGTTGCTATTGGTTATCCGCCTATTACAGAAACAATGAATTTAGATTCTGATACCTGGGTCTACTGGAGCGCGCGTTTTAATAAGTTTAATGTGGTTTTTAGAAATGGAAAAGTTTCAAAGGTAGTTGATTAAATATTATGCTTGGAGTTATTAAAGCTGTTGTAATTACTTGTTTATTTCTACTTTATCCCTATCTGGTTTATCGAGGAATTGAAAGTGGCGTAGTATGGCTTGCCCCTGCTGTTTTTTCCGCTATCTTTCTGATGCAATCACTTGCAGCACAAAATGTAAAAACCAAGCTAATTAAAGCCTTTATATCGATAGGTTTACTATTGGGAGCTTATTATTTACAGACCTTCACAGCTAAAGTATTACCTGTATTAATTCAGTTATTATTGATGTATTTCTTTGGGCGTACTTTATTAAAAGATAAGGGCCCCCCCTTTATTGAAAGTTTTGTCAGGTTGCAATTTACTGATATTCCACAAGAGCTTTATTCCTATCTTCGTCAGTTGACTGTAGTGTGGACAGCATTTTTTGCTTTTAATGCAGTGATGTGTGTGGCTTTAGCAGTATGGGGTGATGATCGGTTGTGGGCTTTATATAATGGTGCATTTATCTATCTTATGATTGGACTAATAACCACGCTTGAGTATATTTATCGACATTTTCGTTTTCCTGATTTAGAAATTCCAGATGCAAAATTATCAATTAAAGCGATGTTTGTTAATGGACGTAAAATATGGATGGATGTACAGGCAAGATGAATAGAATAAGTATTTTTGTTTTTTCTTTACTCTTTATTTCTTATGACATTAGTGCAGATGACGCCATATCTGTACTAATGCAAAGAATGAAATCTGACACGGCAGTAAAAATTAGCTACCAAGAAAACCGTACTCTAGAGTTATTTGATCAGCCTTGGCAAGGAAGTGGCAATATGTATTCTACTGCTGCTGGAATAATGCTAAGGGAACAGTTACAACCTAGACGATTATTAATGGCAATCAATAAAAATGATCTGTTATATTATGACCCTAATAAAAATATTAGGCATCAAGGAAAAATGGAAGAGGGTGATCCTCTTACGCTTCAGTTTACTGTATTTCAGGCTTTGATTAATGCAGATGAGCAATTATTAAGAAGCATATATAAAATTGAGTTTATAAACAAACCAAAACGCTGGATGATGACTTTAAGCTCAAAAAAGAATGATTCAGGTTTTAGCATTATTGTCTCAGGGCCATTATCAAAAAAAGTAGATACTATTATCATCAAGCAAGCTGATGGTGATACTACTGAATTTATGCTGGAGGCTGATAACACCGTACTTAATGAGCAAGTGGTAAATACAGTTAAGCGTTTGTACGGGGAACTTATTGGTGAGTAAATTAAACTGGCAGAGACTGCTGTTTTATTCTTTACCTCCCATTCTTGCACTTTGTACAGTATTACTGGTTAATTTTAAAACTGATCTATCCGCTTTTGTTATTTCTGGTAATAATGCTGAAGAAATATTATTAGCCAGTGAGATGCAATCTGGTAAATTATCTCGTCGTTACTTATTATCTATTGGCAAAAGTAAAGATACTAATAATGATAAGCAGGAACTTGCCAAACCATTTATCCAATCATTAACACAGCAGTTAAAAGCAATTGAGGGTGTGGTTGATGTTTGGAATCCGAATCAACAATCAAACATTACTCAAACAATACAAAGCTTATACAGTGGCTATGCCAATTCATTGTATAGCCTTAATGCGGAACAGGATTTACATCAATTTTTTTCCTCAGAGGGACTCAATCAAAGAGCTGAATTAGTTAAGACCCTGCTGTTATCTCCCCAAGGTATTGTTTTTAAGAAAACCATCTTGCAAGATCCCTTGTTGTTAACTTTAAACGGTTTTCAATCACTGGGGGGGCAAATGCAGAATATTGTTTCTCAAGGTAATGAACAATACCAAAACTTGGTTTTAGAAACTCGGATGGCTGGACTGGATGCCAGCCAGCAAACTCAAATTCAAAGCAATATTAAGTCGGTTTTTAAAACCCTTAATAAGACCTCTCCAGAGACATATACACTTGAAATGACTGGGGTGCCCATTTTTGCAGTAGCAACGCAGACTTTAATGCAAGGTGATATTACTAAAGTCAGCATACTTTCTTCACTACTATTAACTGTTATTTTCTGGTTACTGTTTAGATCTTTTTCAGTGATGTTAAAGGTATTTACACTGCTGATTATTGTGATTTTAAGTTCTATTTTAATTACCCAATTGGTTTTTTCATATGTCCATGGGATGACGGTTGCTATGGGGGCAACTTTAGTGGGTATTTGTATTGATTACCCCATTCATACTATCGTACATGCGCAAGCAGTCGACTTTTCAGAACGAATCAAGGTAACGGCAACAGTTTGGCCAAGTATGGTTTTAGGGGGTGTTACCACTATTATTGGTTATGTTGCTTTAGGTAGTTCAGGATACCCAGGGTTTCAACAAGTGGCTGTATTTGCAACTAGTGGCATTATTATCAGTTTATTAATAACCCGTTTTGTATTACCTCGATTAATGACAGAAGATAAAACCACTACATTAAAAGTACCATTGATTGGTGGTTGGTCCTATATTTCTTTACATTATAGAAAGTGGCTGATGAGCTGCTTAATATTATTTATCGCATTTTCATCATTTAATTTAGATTCTTTGCATTGGATGAAAGATATGCAAGAGCTGACGCCAGAACTTGATTATCTTAAATTGAATGATAAGCGAATCAGAGAAAGAATGACCAGTATTGAACCTGGTAGGTTTGTAATGGTAACAGGCGAAAGTACTGAATTAGCGCTGCAAAAAGCAGAGTTGGTTTACCCTGTTCTTGAGCAATTAAAACAATCTGGGGCAATAACTGATTATTTTGGTTTATATCCTTGGCTAATATCAGAACAAAAACAAAAATCCAATCAAGCACTTTTACAAAGCTATTTAACTCAGGAAAATGAAGATAAATGGAAACAGGCTTTAAATGATAAAGGGCTTTCTGTTAAAAAATTAGGAACCTTAAACTATTCTGCAAAACAGACTTTAGGATTAACACAATTACTGGCAACACCTGTTAGTAAACTAATTGATAGCAGAATTGTGGTTGGTAAAAATCAAACCATTATCATGATCTGGTTAGGTCAACATCAACCAGAAGCATTACGGTTAGCTATGCAAGATATTAAAGGTGCACAGTATTTTAGTCAGCGAGATATGTTAAATAATATGACGCGTGATTATACTGAAAGAGCCCAATTATTATTAATGATTGGGGTAAGTGTCATTATTGTCCTATTGCTTGCCCGTTATAAAAGCATTGTTAAGACAGTGCAAACATTGTTGCCAGCTGTGTTAGCTGCACTTTTAATATTGATTATCTGGTCTTTTACTGGAGAAGCCGTTAGCTTTCTACATTTAGTTGGTTTTTTACTGGTTATAGCGATATGTGTTGATTACGGTATTTTCTATCAGGAAAATAGAGGAGGGGATATTGCTTTAACTTATCAGGCTATGGCTATTTCTATGCTTACCAGTGCAGTGGCATTTGGAAGTTTGATTACAGCAGAAAGTACATCATTAAGAATATTATCAGCTGTTGTGGCTTTAGGTGTTATTTTGGGATTTATCTTGTGCCCATTGATTATCAAGCAAACTAATAGTCATTAATTATACTAGGTACTTCCGATAATTTTGAAAGCTCTCAATGAAAAGTATCCTGTTTTTGTTGGCTCATACAGGCGCGCAGTGACGCGCCTTATTAGGATATAGAAATATGGTTTTTAAAATACGAGAAGCTAAAAAATAATCATTTAATACTATCGCCAAGAATTTTATTTAGCACTGTTGAAGTTTTTAAATTCTTTAGAATTCCCGTATGTGATTGCAAATAACCATAAAGGCCTGTTGCATCTTCTTGTGCTTCTAATCGAAGTTGACTTTCTATACTTATCGTACCGTCATCAGCTTCCCCTGTTAAATATGTGAAGATTAAATGATGTGGTAAATTAATTGATAAAGGTTGGGTAGATGATCCATTCTCGCTATAGAATAAATTTGTTAGAAATTGACTGTCTGGAGAAAGGTCTAGCCATGAATATGCAGCGGCAGGAGCATATTTAGTCATCTTTGCTGCACTGTGTCCGTTCCAAGGTGTAGAAATAGAAACAAATAATGAATAAAAGTTGTTATCTAATGCTTTGTTTTGCTCCAGAATCATACTTCTAGTTACTAGGCCTCCCATACTGTGGGCAACAAGCAATATATTTTTAAAATGATGTTTGGTTTTTAGTTGTTCTAAAGTTCGATTGAGGTGGCTTGCTATATTTTTTAGTTTTGCACCTGAAGGATAATAGGCTACCCATGGTTGAAAACGAGAATGATCTAGATGTTTTATGAGAAACTTAAACTCAGCAGGCGAGCCATTAATACCATGAATGAAAAGTACTGGGGTTTTACTTTTATCATATTGTTGTAAGAAATATATACCAGGCTTTGATTCCCAAATAAAGTCAAATGGACGCCATAAACCTTTACTGGCATTTTCTTGAGAAAACCTTTGGTCTGTTAGATCTATTACCTCTCCAACAGCGAGAGCTTGTCCGAGTGAAACATTTAATTGCTGTTCTTTTGTCCTAACTTGTAATTCTGAAATATCAATAGATTTCTCACCTGGAATACGACCTAAATGAGGAATGACTAAATTAATATTAGTTTCGTTGCTATTGTTGAGGCAGGTGAATTTTTGCTTAGGGTTAAAAGGGATAGCAGGTTCATTACGCTCAAAAATTTGATTGTTATTTATATCTTGAAAGGCAGTTAAGAAATATGTACCAGGGCTAGAATAAAATGCCCATTGACCAGGTTTATCCAATGTATAGTGGTCAACTAAACTCCAGTTTTGTTTCTGATCAAAAGCCCCCTCTTTATGCCGGAAAAGAACAACTATTAATCCATTGTTACTATCAAGTTCAGTGTTTATAGTACCTTTTAATTGACAAAAGTTAGCCGCTTTTTGTTGTTGGTCTTTAATATTGATTAAAGCACAGCCTGTGATTAGAGAAAATATTAAAATGAGAAAAATTATTTTTTTTATATAAATCATAACTAATACTGTCGATAAAAATGAAATTAAAAAATACTCTATCTGATACCATTTTAGTCAATATTATTTAAGGTGATTTCCCTTAAATAGTTGTAGCTAAAACTGATAGCTGTGAAAGATTTGGATGCTATATTATTGAAGAATGTATTGGTTATAGCGTTTAACATTTAAAACTGTAAAAATACAAACTTAATTGTGCGCTAAAAATATTCTATGATACAAAAAATTGGACGGTTTTTAATAATGTTTTTTTTACTTTTATGGTTGATAGCTTCAACTTCATGGGCTGTATTAGCTGTTAATCTTGGTGATTCTTATAGCAGCTTATTACAGTTACCTGAATCAGTGAGTTTAAAAATTTCCAAGTTATTTTCCAGGTAAATAAAAAATACTCAGATTATTTTATATGTTTTTTACCAGTGAGCCTCGTGAAAAACTCCAAATTATAGGAAATCGTATCTAGGAATGACTCTCATTTGTGTTTTTTTAAAAATCAAGAGGGCTATTTTTCAATAATTGACTATTTTAGCTGTGATTTTTAAGTTTTCACCCAAT
>Ga0105355_10004826_pt1 | contig 11488 bp, 8 predicted proteins | sample GOMGulsemesocosm_2_FD_83508 | JGI IMG/M metagenome (GOLD analysis project Ga0105355, IMG submission 83508) | Methane-oxidizing microbial communities from mesocosms in the Gulf of Mexico - GOM9C Gulf of Mexico | ecosystem: Environmental > Aquatic > Marine > Cold seeps | place: Gulf of Mexico... | reverse complement strand
CATATCTTGCATATACATTCGAAAGCCGGGCAAGGGAGACAGGATCTCCAAGGTTCCTTGACCATAGTCCTTGCGGAGCTTCAGCAGCACACATTCTTCGTCACACGTCAGGATCGGGTCACAATAGAGCTCGTTTAAGCCCCCCTTACTCTTATCGCTCCCTGAGTGCATTTCAACAATAGAATCCGTGAAGTCGGACATCACCTGACCCTAAGAGATATTAATGAGTTCATATGCATTTACTATATCAGTGTAGCAATAGATTAATGACCTTTATGCTGAAAGAATGGTAGTTGAATGTGAAACACATTTAAACCCATTCTCTGTAGGCCGCCATACATTGATAAACGCCAGTGTGCAGCCCTTGCCATAGCTCTCACGCATATCATCACTAACCGGTGCCGACTCCGGAATATGACCCTGGAATCTCTCATCCATTAGTCCCGTTGTTGAGTTTACGTTTATTGAGTACGAAGCCTGCTCTGCTGAATTACCCTGCCCTGGGCAACGACCGTATCGATATATTGGGCATTTTTAATGGTCTCCAACGGGTTTTTGTCCAGCACCAGGAAGTCGGCAACCTTGCCCGCTTCCACCGTGCCAAATTCGTCGCTCTTGCCCAAGGCCTCCGCGGCGTTTTTGGTGGCTGCCTGAATCAGGTTGGCGGGTGTGATGCCCTCCTCTTCCAGCATCTGCATTTCGGTGTGCACCGCCACACCGTGGGGTGTGCCGATATGAGATCCATCGGAGCCAATCAGGAACTTAGCACCGGCTGTCTGCAAGCGTCGCACGCTGTCACCAATGGGTTCACGGGCATCCCCCAACATAAACTGCAGCGCCCAGGAAGAGAGCTTAAAGGCGAGCTTTTTCATAAAGCTGTCGGGGTAATCGATATAGGTGCTGATGACTTCTTTGTCAGCACACTGCTGTTCAATGGGGGTCATCTGGTATTCCCGCTCCATCACTTCCGTGTACTTGGGAAAGACGGAAATGGTTGGTGCCACATAGATACCTTTATCAACTATCTTCTGAACAGACTCATCACTGATGGGCTCATCAAAAGCGATATGGGCAAAGGCATCCAGGTCGGTATCAACAACGGCTTCCACCTCTTCACGGGCCATCACATGGGTTAATACCGACAGGCCCAGTTTGTGAGCTTCATCGGCTGCAGCCCGCAGTACCGGTGCGTACTGTTGAGGGGTCACTTCGGCGTCTACCAAGGGAGGCCCCAGGTAACCGAGTTTGATGGCATCGGCGCCCTGGCTGGCAAAAAAGCGAATTTTTTCACGCATCTCGGTTTCGGTATCCGCTGAAAAAACGGCGTCCTCACCATCAAATTTCCATTCCATACCACTATTGCTGATAGGCCCGCCTGCTACCAGCACCCTCGGTGCCAGCTCCAGCGCTTTGGCTTGCTCTTTGGCACCGAACTCAATATGCACTGGGCCACCCACTGACAGCGCCGTGGTTACCCCACTACAAAGATAACGGCTGAGCGTATAGGGCAGGCGCTGTTTAACCCATGCAATATCCGCCTCTTCGGTAATTTCGTCATCAAACATAGGGACAACCTTGTCCATATGAATGCGGCCACTTTCAAAAAAGTGCATATGGGTGTCGATAAAGCCGGGCACTATGTATTGACCATTAGCCGCAACGGTTTTTACACCTTCAGGCAATTCCACTTCCGATGAAGCACCAGCGGCCAGAATACGATCACCCGAGATCAACACAGTGGCATTGGCAACAGGTGCGCCGCCATTGCCGTCGATGAGCGTGGCACCGATAAACGCGGTGGGGGTATCGGTACTGGATTGGGCCAATGCGCAGGGCGATAGCGCTATCGCTAAAGTCGCGGCCAGGATCTTTTTCAACATAGCGTTTTGTACTCTGTAATTAATGGAATGATAATTAAAAAAATTAAAGTCGATGGTAAAAAATCACCCCCGCTAATCAAGCCAGGGCCAGGGTATAGTTTACTCACTAACCCCAAGAGGAGAGATCTGTTGGAACTCAGGCAAGCCGATTGGAATACACAACTTCGGCAATCTCGATTGTCGGTTCCATGTCGGTGCAGTTAGCGGCATCGGCTGTCAGTACTTCGCCGGCCTCGGCCATGGCATTATTAATAACTATCCATGGATTCAACCAGCAGGTCCACTTTCATTAGATTCTGCAATCAGTATTTGACCGTGAATTTCGCTCCGTAGGTACGTGGTGCAGAGACTGAACCGGCCACGTCAGGGAACCCCGGAGTAGAAAAGAATGAGGTTGTCATCCAGCCAAATGATTCTTCCTCGGTCAGGTTTTTACCGTACAACTCAAAACTCCAAAATTCGTCGGCTGAATCAAAACGAATATTGGCGTTAACCGTGTGATAGGCATCCTCGGTAACCACATCGTCCTCAAAGACGTTGTAGCGGGTTTCATCCGTCCAGGCGAAATCACCGCTAAAAGTCAGCGTGCCGGCATCACCCACATTCATGCTGTATTGCGCAGCTAAACTGAAGCTCATCTCTGGAGCATAGGGCATCTGATTGCCGGAAACGTCTACTAAAGAGCCGTCATAGTCCAGCGCATCTTCGAAGTCATCATACTCACCCTGGGTGTAGGTAAAACTCGAACTCAACATCAAGCTCTCCGACGGGCGAACAGACAGTTCAGCCTCAAGACCATACACCGTTGCGGTTGCCGCGTTTTGAATACTGGATAAGCTGGCAGAAGAGGCATCAAACACCTGTACCTGCAGATTTTCGATATCGTTGTAGAAAGCCGCCAGATTTAGCGTCATACGGCCGCCCAACAGTGTGGACTTAACACCGGTTTCATAGCTCAGGACCGACTCTTCATCATAGGCCGTGCCATCGCCATTGAAAGCGCCACTTTTGAACCCGGTCGCCACATAAGCGTATAGCATCACATCTCCGTTAATGAAGTAATCGACGCCAAGGCGAGGGTCGACAGCATCCCAGTCACTATCAGCGGTAACCGCTTCAGGAAGGGTAACGAAACCGACGCCCGGGACAAAAACGGTGGTTGTCGTATCAGCGTCAATTTCCGCCTCTTCATAACTGTAACGCAAACCCAGGTTAATATTCAGCTTGTCGCTCAGCAGGTATTTCACGTTGGAAAATGCCGAATAGGCGGTGCGCTCATCAAGGGTCTCGGAGAAGATGCTCAGCCCAAGTCCCGATGCGTCAACCAGGGAATTACCGTCGCGCTCGCTTTCAAAGTAATAGAGCCCCAACAACCACTCAACCTTGTCGCCTTTACCAATCAATTGCAGCTCTTGAGTGAAGACATTTTTCTCATCTTCCGAGGTCGCTCCACCGATAGGGGCTTCCGTGGTATCAAAATCAGTAATCCACAAACCTTCCCGTTCGCGATAGCCGGTAATCGATTTAAGTAATAGGTTTTCGCTCAAGTCTTTTTCCAGCGTCAGCGACAGGCCCATGAACTCTTCCTTAATCCGCTCGTCCACATCGGTGCTGATGGTATAAAAATCATCGTAGACTTGACCTCCCAGCAGATGACCCACATTGGTATCGGTGGCAGGGCGATAGTTAGGTGAATAGTCCTGATCCAGGTAATCCATCTTCAACGTCGCGTTCAAACTATCACTCACATCAAAAGTGAAGGTAGCATTGGCAACCAGCGTGTCTTCATCCATACCGTCATCGGCGGTGGGGCTTTCGTTGCGAAGATAACCGTCGTGGGAGCGCTGCTGAATAGCAAAACGACCCCCCACCTTCTCAGAGAGTGGGCCGCTGACCATGCCAGTGAATTCCTGAGCATTGTAGTCACCTACCCCGACACTGGCCTTGTACTCCAATTCATCGCCCGGATCTTTGGTAATGATATTGATGGCACCGGAGGTGGAGTTGCGGCCATAAAGTGTGCCCTGGGGACCGCGCAACACCTCTACCCGCTCCACATCCAGAAAACCGGCCAACCAGTTGCCGCTGTCCTCAACCACGACACCATCAAAATGTACCGCTACGTTGCCCAGGCCGCTGAGGTCCGCCTGGGAGCCCATACCACGCATTACCAGGGTGGTTGCTGGTCCGTTGACGGCAATGTCCAGCCCCGGCGTAAACAATTCCAGGTCGCGGATATTAACAATGCCCTTCTGCGCCAGCGACTCGCCGGAAAACGCGGTTATGGCAATGGGTGTATCCTGAATGCTGGTTGCCGACATCTTACTGGCGGTCACCACGATTTCTTCAAGCAAGAAGTCCAGGCTTTCTTCTTCCGCCTGGACCATAGGCGCCATGGCGCCGGACATCGCCAGACTGCCGGTCAATGCCAACATAGAAACCGACGGTTTATTATTTTTGTAGCTTAATTTACTCATTTTCACACTCTCCGAGAGGACTGGCTTTTTATCATTCGATGCACAAGGAAAGGAGAAAGACCCAAACCTTTAACACCAACACATATTAGTACGAAATTATCGATAATTTCAACGATCAAATAAAAATAACGCCCTCGTGGCTTATATCTTTTGCTCACTATGACCAGCCTCTGTCACAACAGAGCCTTTGAATGGGCAGCTGACAGCTCTCCGTTTTGCACCAATGCTGCCACGGCGTCACCACGCCCAAACAGGCTGATATCCTCCAGTGGGTTGCCATCGAGCAATAACAGGTCTGCACGGGCTCCCGGCGCAATAACACCCAGCTCACCTTCCAGCCCAAGAATACGGGCATTGATTGATGTAGCCTGCGTCAACACCTCGGCCGGTGAATACACCTGTGCCCGCAGTTCAAACTCCAGGCATTGGTGGCGCTCCAGGCTCCCCAACAGGTCGGTGCCGAACCCCACGGTCACCCCGGCGTCTTTCATATTTTGCAAACCCGTCATCATTACGTCGACAACCTTTCGCAACTTGGCCATGGAAACTTCCGGATAACCGAGGGCTTTGCCTTCACGCAGCAGCGCTGTGGCAATTGATAAAGTCGGTACGATCACGGTGCCCTTTTCCGCCGCCAGCTGCGCAGTCTCCGGCGAAATCATGGTGCCGTGTTCGATGCAGTGCACCCCCAGATTGATGGCCCGGCGGATGGCATTATCGGGGTGTATGTGCGCAGTACAGTAGGTGCCAAAGCGATCCACTTCGTCGACAATGGCCAGCACTTCGTCATCACTGAACTGAATCGCTTCCAGCGGACTGGAAGTACTGGACACGCCGCCGGACGCCGCGAATTTGATAAAGCTGCCGCCGCGACGCAAATTATCACGCACGGCGCGGCGCACCTGGTCCACACCATCAACCGTGATAGTCATATGGCCGGCGTAGGTGCAGCCGCAGGTCCAACAGCCCTCTTCTTCATGCTCGTGCGGTGAACGCACATCACCGTGACCACCGGTCTGGCTAATAATTTTGCCGCAGTAAATCAGACGAGGACCTTTCACCAATCCCTGCTCCAACGCCATAGCGAGACCGACATCGGCACCACCGCAATCGCGTACGGTGGTGAAACCGCGGGCCAGCATATTCTCCAGCCGCTGGTTGGCGTGATGGGCGATCAGGGTGACTGGCTTACGATCATTGGTGAGCAGATTAATGTCGGCGGCGTAGGCGTGTATGTGGGCATCGATCAAGCCGGGCATCAGTACACGACCGCCGGCGTCTATCACTTCGGCTTCGGCGGGCAGAGGTTCCGAGCGGTGTAACAGTTGACTGATGCGGTCGCCCTCCACCACTACATTAATATCATCGCGCAGTTGTGGCTGCACGCCATCGAAAACACGACTATTGGTAAAAATAATCATCGCAGGCCTAACCTCTATAGCAAGTGTTTAACACAAAATTTTGGGTATTGATAAAGGTGTTCATGACTCAAACTCCAGCCCCACTTTTTCGCGGAAGAATTTGAGATAGTCGGCGTCTTTTTCCGCAATCTGCTCGGCTGTTTTTTTCGGGAAAAGAATATCTTTGCGATCGTGAACACCTCCGCTGATCACCACTTGTAAGACCCCTTCCTCGTCACTGACATTCCGGAAGGCCCGGTTAATTTGCGGAGGAACCGAGATGGTATCGAATTCACTTAGCACCACACTGTGCTCGCCTTCATCTCCCCAAATAATTTCAAAGCGGCCTTTCATCACCGTGAAGGTTTCGTGGGTTTTATGATGTGAGTGTAAGGTCGGTCCGGTTCCCGCGGGGCAAATTGCATAGGTCATGGTAATGCCCGCCGCGCCCACAATGGGGGCATCGCTGCCAAACGGCGAGTCTGGATCTTCACCCAGGGTGATCACGGGTTTGAGCTTACGCGAGTAAATCAGGTCCATCACATCCTGCGGTACTTCAGGATTCTTTTGGGTTTCCAGTACCTGCAGTTCATCAAAGCGAGCTACCCGCTTTGCCATTTCTTCCGGGCTTGGGGTTATTGTTGCCATGTTATCCTCCTGTTTTGGTGGATTCCAACAGTAGGCGCCTTGAGCGACGCTTCGCTCCAGTGCCCCCTGCGGGTAAATCCACCCTACATAGTAAGTGCCTTCTTTAAGGAATCACCACAATCTTGCCGATGTGCTTACCACTGGCCAGCGCCTGGTGAGCCTCGACAATCTCATCTAGCGAATAGGTTTTTGCAATCAGTGGTTTTAACGCACCCACCGAGACGCCGTACTCCAGAAAGTCCATGGCCTCGTCCATAGCCACGTCGTTACGCGGCAAGTTCATGGCCTGGCTACCGGAGTAACCGTAGATCGTAAAACCCTTGATGGTGAGATACTTAGGCGCCATCTGGTAAATGGAGTGAGTCGCCAGCGCGCTACCACTCAAGGCACCGTAGTGAATAATGCGGGCGCGCCAGCCACACATTTCGCTGAGCGCCTGACAGCAATCCCCCATTACCGGGTCCAGCACCACATCCACACCACTGCCGGTGATGTCCATGACTTCATCAACAATGTTGTCGTGCCAGACCAGCACATGATCAAAACCCAGCTCCTTCAACTGCTCTGCTTTTGCCGGGTTACGCACCACACCAATAACACGAGCACCTGCCAGTTTGGCAATCTGGCAGGCGGCCATGGAGGTGGTGGCCGCGGCAGCATTGAGCAGTACCCACTCACCCGCTTTTAATTGTGCTTCTTTAATTAATGCAAAATACATCGGCACAAACGCCAGCGAGAAACCGGCCCCTTCCAGATCGGAAAAACCGCTGGGGGTTTTAATCAGGGAAAATTCCGGCAACAGCGCATAGTCGCCATAAATCGGGTAGCGATTGATCGACATGGAGGAAAGGGAACTGACACGATCGCCCACTGTCAGTCGATCAACCCCCTCGCCCACCGCAATCACTTCGGCGCAAATTTCGGTGCCGAGGCCGGAGGGAAACTCCGGCTTTTCCAGGTAAGTGCCAGAGCGATACATGGCATCGCCCTGGGTCATGCCAATGCCCAGCACTTTGAGCGCCACTTCACCGACTTCGGGCTCACGCAGTGAAGCGGTTTCCAGTTGCAGCACTTCCGGTCCACCCACGTCGTGAAAGCGTACTATGGGATAACTATCCACTAGATTCGACATGCTGATCACTCCTGCTAGGACATCAATTTAACGCTGTATCGCTCAGCACCTTCCAGAACACCGTTTTTCAAACTTCTGTAGGAATCTGCGCCGCGGGTTTCTTCGATACTCGACGTCGCCGATAGCAGTCGCTTCATCGCCATCTTGACTTCCAGGCGCGCCAACACATTACCAATGCACATATGAATACCGCTGCCGAATGCCAAATGCCGGTTGGGATTACGGGTGATATCAAACGCTTCTGGGCGCTCAACTACCGCCGGATCACGACTGGCAGAACCATTCCAGAGCGCTATGGATTCACCTTTTAAGATCTTGATTCCGTCAATCTCTATATCTTCTCCAGCAATGCGATCCTGCTTGCGAATGGTGCCGCGATACCGCAACATTTCTTCCACAGCGCCATCCATCAGTTCAGGCTTTTCACGCAGCATTTGCATCTGTTCGGGATGACGAATCAACTCCTGAAGGCCGTGGGCCATCAAGTTTGTGGTGGTTTCATTGCCCGCACCGATCATCAAAATGGACAAACCCACTAAGTGGCGATTGTTTTCCACCTGATCGGCAACCGTTTTCAGAATACTCTTCTGCCCTGTCTTTCTAAGGTGTTTGACATGGTCATTAAAATAATCAGTCATCTCGACCATGACTTTTCCCAATCGCGCTTCAACGTCCGGATTGGGTTGCTCCCAAAACACAGCACGCCCGTCATCTCTGGCAAGATCGAGCGTCATTTGCCGCATCAGCGACCAATCCTCTTCAGGAATACCACACATAATGCAGATCAGACCGACGGTGACATTGGCCGCATAATCTTCAACAAAATTGATTTCCCCCGCACCCAGGCACTGTTCCAATGCGCGATCAATCTGCTGGTCAATAATATCGGCCAGCGGGTGAATCGCATTGGGTAGGAAAATCGGCGCAACGATATTGCGGTATTGGGTGTGTAAGGGGGGATCATTGCCAATCAGGATGGACGCGTCGCCCAGCGCCTTTTTGTTGTACTCTTCACTGCGCTGGCTGGAATAGGTTTTCCAATCACGCAGTGCCGCGCGGATATCACTGTTATGAAACAGTGATACCACCGGCATCATCGTGCCTTCATGGCGATAGGCCCGACAGTTTTCACGCATCCGCTTGAATTCACTGTAGGGGTTCTGCTCAAAGTGTTCACTGAGCGGATAAAATTCGAGTTTATTCGACATTCGCTATTCTCCTGATCGCGCGCGTTACACTTGATTTTCGGGGATATGAACAACCAGTCCATCCAGACAGTCATCCACTTCAATTTGGCAGGCAAGACGCGAGTGCTCCGTGATATCCATTGCACCTTCCAGCATGGCGGTTTCCATCTCGTTCGCGGCCTTTAGCTTGCCGGCCCACTCGGACGCTGGAATCACATGGCAGGTCGCACAAACACAAGCACCTCCACATTCCGCCAGAATGCCGGGCACCAGATTATCTACCGCGGCATCCATCAGGGTACGGCCGTTATCCGCATCGACCACGTGCTCTTCGCCACTTGATTCTACAAATCGAATAGACGTCATAACTTTAACCTCATTTAAAATAACACTAATATTTTATCGATAATTAATTTAAAGAAATAAAAACACCCTAACTCATTAATATTGATACTTGATATTCATCCCCCACCAGCGCGGTTGGCCATAGCCGGTTTCTGAGAGGGAACCAAAGGCAGGATCGGGGAGATCAAAGCCTACGGTCTCGTAGGTGACGTCCGATACATTTTCCACAAAGGCGTTGAGTTGCCAGTGCTCACCGGCATCGAATATCACACGCACATTGCCCAACCAGTAACCATCCATCTCCGAGGAGCTGTAGTTGGTCAGGGCGTAGTACTGTTCTCCCGTATAGGTAGCCTCCAGCTGCAAGCTCAGAGTACCGAGATGAGTTTGGAAATCACGACGGGCAATAAAGGCAGCGGTCAATTCCGGTGAGTAAGCGGTTTCCCGATCGACAATCAGGCCATTGCCCAAGTCCACATCTTCCACTTCGGTGTGGAGATAACCTACTGAGGCATATAGCCACCAGTTTTCTGCGGGCTTGGCGGTAATATCCAATTCCACACCCCAGACGCTGGCGTCATTATTAACCACCTGGGTGGTCAAACCGATCAACCGAAATGCCTGGTAGTCGCTATAGTCGTAATAGAACGCCGATGCGTTTACATGTACCGCGCCTTCCGCCATAGTCGCTTTGACGCCCGTCTCAAATGCATTGAGTACTTCTTCATCGTAGGGCAGGTTACGGTCATTGGCCGTCCCATCTGCCATCGCTTCGACATTCAGCGCTGAAAACTGACCGCCAAAAGGTGCATTAAAACCACCGGCTTTGATGCCTCGGTTAAAGCTGGCATATAACAGCGTATTTTCATCGTAACGATAATCCATTCCCAAGCGTCCAGAGACCAGATTGTCACTGCTGTCTCCTTCATAACGGTTTAGCGCCGGCCCCAGAGCCGCGCCAACACCGTTAAAGGAATTACCTGTGCTGGCAAAAGTGAAACTTTCGTACTCAAAGTTTTTTTCTTCACGGGTAAACCGTACGCCTCCGTTGAGTGTCAGCTTGTCAGAGACATCATGTTCCAATTGAATAAACACCGCGCTTGAGTCGGTTTCGAACTGGTGGATGTCACCGCCGGCAATCCCCAGCGCGGGTACATCGATCGCCTGTAACGGAACATCGGTTGCGATATTCAGGTAATAAACGCCGGCCGTCCATCGATAGGCGTCATACTCCGCAAAGGCGCGAAATTCCTGGGAATAATTCTCCACCTCAGCGTAATTAATCGTATTTAGGAAAGGAACTTCGGTGGCGTCGACGTCCAGATAAAACTCTTTTTCAAAATGCTTGTAGTCCGTCACACTCGTAAGCGCTATCTCGCCCAACTGCCATTCAACCCGGGCTGTACCGCCTTGTAACTCCATCCAGTTGGCATCCTCTGAAGACAGGTCATGGCTAAGGTCGAAGCCGCTACCGTCAGCATCTATCGTTCCCAAGCCAGTGGTATTACCCAAGTGAACGGCATCGACCAATTGGCCCAATCCATTGGTGATTGGTGTTGTAGGCACTGCCTGATAAGGCCCGGTGCTCATCTCCTGACGCCCCTTAAAGGCACTCAGCAGCACATCCACAGTCTCACTGGGTTGAAACTGCAGATGGGTTCGCAGCCCCCACGTGTCCTGACCGCCCAGATCGGCTCCACCGGGAAACTGGTTATCGTAGAAGCCGTCATTGCTGTCAGACAGCAGCGCAACTCGTCCCTGCACGTTATCCGTCAGCGAGCCGCCTACCGCGGCTTCCAGTCGGCGACCTTGGCTTTTGCTGATGTCCAGACTGACAAAACCTCCAGTCTCTTCCGTGGGTTTGCGGGAGGTATTACTGACAGCACCACCGGTGGCATTGCGACCAAAGAGTGTGCCCTGGGGGCCCTTCAGCACCTCCACACGCTCCATATCAAATAACACCAAGCCCTGACTGTGAATGGATGGCAAATAGCCTTCATCCAGATAAACCGCCGTGGGGGGTTCGGTGTGGTCGAGAACGTCGTTTTGCACCACACCACGAATAGCGAAAATGGGCATTTGGCCGGCAAAAGAGCCGGAAAGGTTAACGCCAGGAATGTATTTGGCCAGATCGGTAGATTGAGAGACCCCCATTGCATCCAGTTGGTCACCGCTAAAGGCCGCAATGGCAATACCCACATCGTTAATAGACTGCTCGCGTTTTTGCGCGGTAACGGTTATCTCCTCGATTGTGAGGTTATTGGCCGCAGCGAGGCTCGAGGCTAAGGAAACGGCAACGGCAAGTGCCACTTTCGACGTTGCCTTGCCACTACTGATCGGGGCACCAGGACGAACTAAAACTCGACTATGCATTTTCAGGTCTCTCCACTCTACTGTTGTTATGGCTGTTGTTATGGCT
>Ga0105355_10004818_pt1 | contig 11505 bp, 12 predicted proteins | sample GOMGulsemesocosm_2_FD_83508 | JGI IMG/M metagenome (GOLD analysis project Ga0105355, IMG submission 83508) | Methane-oxidizing microbial communities from mesocosms in the Gulf of Mexico - GOM9C Gulf of Mexico | ecosystem: Environmental > Aquatic > Marine > Cold seeps | place: Gulf of Mexico... | reverse complement strand
TCGTTTTGGAGTTTTCATAGGCGTTTTATACCCTAGACAGGTAGTACAGGCAAGTGGATTGACCTGACTGCTAGCTACTAAACACCAGATAAGTATAATGCGCGCCTATCATACGAAATAATGACACCTGCCCAATTGGGGCATAGGAGAGCAAAATGGTTGTAGTTCGAGCAATATTAGGTGCTTTGATTTTATTATTAAACTGGGTCTTTACCCCAAAAAGTATTAAGCGTGCAACGGATGAGCAAGCGGCTATTGATAACCAAACGTCGAAACTAGCCTTGTATCAGTATGCGGCGTGTCCATTTTGTGTAAAAGTACGTCGTGCGATGAAACGCAGCGCTTTGAATATTGAAACTCGTGACGCTAAGCGCAGCGAGCAGTTTAAAGAAGAATTAGTGCAAGGCGGTGGTCAGTTAAAAGTACCTTGCCTGCGAATTGAAGATGATAAAGGTGCAGTGAGCTGGATGTACGAGTCTGGTGATATTATTGAGTATCTAGAAGGACGTTTTAACCCAGTTGATGCTGAGGTTAGTGCAGCTTAATAGCGATTTGAAGAGCGACTTGTTCGTTTGAAAGACCAGTGTTCATTGAATACTGGTCTGTTTCATTATTTAGTTTAATCCTGCAATGCCTAGATATAATCCTGAAAAATATGAGGTTAACCAGAAAAACCATACTAAAAGGCTGAACTTGTGAAAGTTCTTCTGTCGATTTTTGTCGTTATAGCGAATAACCAGAAATGCCCAGCAGAAGTGGAAAATCATTAACAAAAGCCCCAGAAACCCAGAGATGGAATGGGCTGTGAAAATTAAATGCCCAACATGCAGGTACATTAATAGCGTTCCCAAGCTATCAGTCATCACACCTAAGCCAAACATCAATAAATGCCATTTCTTAAGTTGCTTATGCCAATAGTCATTCCAGATGCCTATTGAATAAAAGAATAGGGCGAGGGTAAATAAAATCGCGCCCCAAAATATGAAGGGAGTCATGAGTTTCCTTTGTGCCAAAGCTCGTGATGATAATCTAAGTGATAACTAATATCATTAAGTCATTTGGCGTGACTAATTCCTTTTTCCTTATCTGAGATTTATAACTATTAATTTTACCTGGGTAATCTATGAGCATTTTATGCTAGTAATGCCGTATAGTTTTTCAAATGGTTGGTTACTTTCACTAAATACTTGCGTGTTTCTTCGTAGGGCAAGTCATGTTGTAAGGTTTGGAAGACTTGATCTGGCGTTAGCTGGTTAATTACACCAAAAGCACGCTGCATAGATGCTCGGCCAATGAAGGCTTTTGCGACATTACCTGGGCCGGTATTGTAGGCGGCAATAGCGCAGTATAATCGTGAGGTTGGATTATTGATGCCTTTTAAATAGCGGGTATGAAGCATGCTAAGGTAGGCGCTACCGGTATCAAGGTTAAAGCTAGGATTGTAAAGTTCGTCACTGGTTAATAAGCGAGGTTTACCATACATTAACTTACTGGCATCTTTACCAGCACTGGCGGGTACAATTTGCATAAGGCCAAATGCCGGAATGTGGCTGCGGGCTAGTGGGTTGAAATGACTTTCACTATGAGCAATTGCCATTACGAGTGCTGGGTCCATATTCCATTTTTTAGCCGCTTGTTGTGCGCTCGCAAGGTACTTTTCAGCGCGCTTAAGTGGTAATTCTTTGGCTAGTGGTATTTTAACAATTACTAATTCCCCTTTATTCGTGACTTCCTGGATGATTAAGGCAGCGCCGGCGAGCTTTTCTTGTGCGTTGTCGATGCTGCCATAAAGAGCGCTGATTTCACTTAATAACGGAATGTTTTGAAGTTGCGCTCGGCTATTACCGGCCATTAATTTTATATTAATAGGATCGCTTTCTACCGCTTGGCGTTCTGTTTTTCTTAATAGGCTTAGTAAATCTTGTTTTAGTACTTGCTGCTCTATGTCTTGAACATCACTTTCAGCGTTATCTGTTTTATAGCTGATACGTATTTCATTAAAGGCAAAGTCAATAACTGTTTTTTTCTGCAGGTCAACGCTGTATTCAACCCAGGCTTCTTGGTTGGATATTTCAGCATCTTGCCATTCTTTATTAAGTTGATCTTGGTAGTCGTCAAAGGCTGTGAGGTAACGGTCTTTATAGGCTTGGTAATCATTGGTGATTTGATCCATACCTGCCTGCTGGGCTTTTACAAAATCATCAAAAGGATTGCTCCATGCCTGTAGCGGCGAAATAGATAGAGGGACTATTGGTAGTAAAGCAAGTTTTGAAATAAATTGGCGACGTTTCATGCAACTACTCACGGGGGTTCTTTATAGTCTGTGCAGTTTAGCGCGATTCGGTGACGAGGTGTAAAGGTTGAGGGGTAACAATTTACTTCAAATTGACCCGTTATATTGTCTATAGATCGCTTATATTAAGAAATATAGGTTTGTTTGGAGAGTGATATGAACTTTCAAGAATTGAAACAGGTGGTGCATAAGGGCAATCCAGAGGTGCATATTTTATCAAATCAAGGGGATATCTACCTAGTACAAATTTTCAATGATGGTGGCCAGTCGTTATTGACGCAGAAACAGTCAAGGCGTCCGGTTGTATTTCATGGTTTGCCTGAGTGTTATGAGAAACTTTCTGATGCCGGGTTGCACCGGGCATTTGTGGATCAAACGATGGAGTGTGATGAAATGATCAATCTTGCCGGCTGTATGGTTAATCATACTGATCATCGTGCCGTCAGTTTTTAGTTGATGATTTTAAATTGATGATTCTTAGCTGATCGTGGATGGTTCACCATAAAGCTGATGCGTCGTTTGTGAGAACAGCTCACCTATTTTCATCTCACCTAGTGATAATGTTGGCGAAAGTGCGAAAGGCTGCCAGCGAGCACTTAATTCTGAAGATGGCATTATATAAGGAAAGCGACTGTCACTAGGGTGTGGGTCGGCGATGGTTTTTTCTAAGACCATCGAAATGTATTGGTCTAAACGTAATTCTGGATGTTCGCCATTAGGGATTACCGTCATATTATTTTCCAATACGTGATCGGCAAGGCCATAAATCGTTGAGTGTTCAGGGCTATAGTTGTCGACAGAAATACCATTTTGGCTACAGACCATAATGCCTGAGTCGGTATTGACGACTAATGATTGACTGCCCTGAGTATGACCTGGGGTATGAATTAACGCTAGGCTATCCCCAAGCATGATGCTGCTATGTAGGGGGATTATTTTGTTGGGATCAATTCCATCGACGCCGTCTGGGCAGTACCAGTGGTTTTGTAGGGGCAGTAAATCTTTAACCGCTTCCCATTCTTGATGCATGACTAAGAGCTTTGCGTTAGGGAAATAAGCAGGTTGTTCAAAGCTGCCAAGCCATTTTCGAATATCTTGAGTATGAAGATGATCGTAACAAATGAAATCTATCTGTTCTGGCTTTAAATTAATGCTTTCTAAGGCTTGCTCAACAGTACTGTGTATTGGGGTGAGTAATGGTTGTAGAGTGTTTTTGAATCTTCCCATTAGGCGACGAAAGCGTTGAAAATATGGTGTTTTAATATTGGCGGATAAATCTGATGGGGAAAACAATAGTGTTTTGATTCCGGCATGCGTCGAAAACTGGATAACCATTAAACGATTAGTAACGTATAGATAAGGGTTGATTAGACTTGTCGCGTTACCAAAGGCAGATTTAACCGGATAGGGTATAGAGACTAGGTCAAACGTCTGTAAGAACTGAATTTGTTGATTGACCATTTTGAAGTCTTCAACAAAATGCTTAGCTTGGAACTGGACTTGTTTCAAGCGTTCTTGCGGCGATAGGCTTTCGCGGCTATTGCTGAAATGGCTGATAGCGCGGATGCCTGACGTTTCTAATACTAAGTCATAGCTTAAATTCAAGGGCACACTACTCATTTATTATTATTCTCAGGTGCTTTTTACAAAAAGTAACGTAAAATTTTGTGAATATCAATACTTGGTCACAAAAGGTTATAAAGAATCTAACTGGCAGTTTCTTTTAGTTATCGGTCGGTCTCTGGAGTACACTGTTAGCATCTTCAAATAAAGGAAATCATATTCGTGACTGTTAAACCGAAGAAGGCTGTTGAAGCTATTGTCGCGTATCAGGGAGTCGAAGGCGCATATTCTCATTTATCCTGTATAACCGTTTTTCCCGATCATAAAGCATTTGCTTGTGAAGATTTTCAATCGGCAATCACAATGGTCGAAGATGAAGCTGCCGAATTTGCAATGATCCCGTTGGAAAACTCTACGGCTGGGCGTGTAGAAGAAATTTATCGTCTACTGCCTAAAACGCACTTACAAATAGTGGCAGAGCATTTTGAACCGGTAAATCATTGTTTATTAGCTCTGCCCGGGGTGGAGCTAGAGCAGATTGAAACCGTATCATCGCATCCTCAGGCCTTGGCTCAATGTTTTGATCATTTAGCAAAACTGAATATAAAGGCGATTGCAGCGGTTGATACTGCTTTATCGGCAAAAGATCTCGCTAGCAAGAAAAGTGTGGCTCATTCTAGCCGGGTGCAGGAAACTCATGGGGCTATTGCTTCGTCGTTGGCGGCGAAGTTGTATGGGTTAAATATTGTTGCGCAGAATTTTCAGGATGTTAGTGGTAATACCACTCGATTTATCGTGCTAGGAAAAAGTGTTGAGGCCACTGACTATCAGGATCATCAGGAATACATCACAAGCATATTGTTTTCGGTGCGTAATCTTCCAGCAGCACTCTATAAAGCCTTGGGTGGCTTCGCGACTAATGGCATTAATATGATTAAGCTAGAGAGTTATATGGATGGTGGTACGATGGAAGCAAGTCATTTTCATATTGATCTTGCTGGCCATCCACAGCAAAAAAGTATGCAGCGTGCTTTGGATGAATTGGATTTTTTTGCCAAAGATGTTCGTCTTTTAGGGACTTATCCGGCTCATAAATACCGTCGTAAGCACGAGTTTATCTAGACTAGACTTTGTAATAGTTAATTATTAATTAGAGCCGATAGGGTATTTATACATATGAACAAAATGGATTGGCCACGCCTGTTACAGCCATTGCGCATTGGTGAAGTGACTAGTCATTATGAATATGGCCGCTCTCCCTTTCATAAAGACCAAGATCGTATCGTGTTTTCAAGTGCATTTCGTCGTTTAGACCGCAAAACACAAGTCCATCCCTTATCTGAGAATGATCATGTTCATAGTCGCTTAACTCATAGCCTAGAGGTGAGCTGTGTTGGGCGCAGCTTGGGCTTTCGAGTTGCTGAAGGTTTAAAAGCAGATCCTAGTTCAGGTTTTCCAGAAAATATCAGTGCTGCGGATGTAGGGGCAATTTTACAGGCAGCATGTTTGGCGCACGATATTGGCAATCCACCTTATGGTCATACCGGTGAAGATGCGATTAGGCATTGGTTTCTGGATCCTGATAATGCCTATTTGTTAGCAGGATTAAGCGCATTAGAGAAAGCCGATTTACAGACGTTTGAGGGCAATGCTCAAGGTTTTCGTATCATTACACAGGTTGAGTATCATCGGTTTAGTGGCGGGATGCGTTTAACGCAGGCAACGCTAGGAACCTTTTTAAAATACCCTTGGACGGTTGAATATGCATCGAAGACGGGCAATAAGGCAAATAAATTTGGCTGTTTTCAAAGTGAAGTCTCTATTTTAAAAGCTATTGCTGATGACCTTGGCTTAATTTCACAGCAGGAAAATAAGTGGTGCCGTCATCCTTTGGTGTACTTGATGGAAATAGCCGATGACATTTGCTATGGCTTGATTGATTTAGAAGACGGTATTGAAATGGGGATCTTAAGATACCCAGAGGTCGAACAAATATTAAAGCCGTTAATCGCCGATGAGTGGCTGCAGTATCAGGGGGAGTTAGATTTAGCGGACAATGAACGTCGCCGCTTGTCTATGCTGCGAGGGAAGGCGATGGAAAAAATGGTCGAGGCGGCAAGTCAGACATTCTTGGATAATCATCAAGCTTTAATGGCAGGCACTCTTGTGGGTGAATTGAGTGATCATTGCCCAGACGTTGTCCGAGATGCGATTAGATCGGCAAAATTATTAGCAAAAGAACGGATTTTTAAAGATCCTCGCAAAACGGCGATTGAAGTCGGTGCTTATTCAACCCTAGCAAACTTGTTGACTGCTTTTTTGCAGGCGGCTAAAGAGCTGATAGAAACAGGGTATTCAACGTTTCGTAATAGTCGTGTTCTTGAAATGATGGGGCCGAGTGCGCCCAGGGCTGATTGGACTCAGTATCAAGCGTATATGCGAGTTTTGGATTATGTTGCCGGTATGACGGATAACTACGCGGCTGATATTGCGCAACAATTCTCAGGATATAGTCCACCAGGGCGCTAGCCTTGCTGCTTGCCTGTGGTTACAATGCTTCACTTACAATTTTCTTAAATAACAATGTGATTTGAAATTTAGCTTATGGATATCGATTTCCCCCTTATTTTGATGGTACTAACTGTTGTAACTGGTTTGGTTGCTTTGGCCGATAAACTTGTTTTTTTACCTAAGCGTTTAGCTGAAATAGATCGCTTAGATGGACAGGGCAATAATAAAGAGACACTCGAAGAGGTGGCTAAAGAGCCCGTCTGGATTGAGCAGTCAAAATCCTTCTTTCCAGTCTTACTCGTTGTATTTGTTTTGCGTTCTTTTGTTGCCGAACCTTTTCAAATTCCTTCAGGCTCTATGGAATCGACCTTGATTAAAGGTGATTTTATTTTGGTGAGTAAGTTTCATTATGGTTTACGTATGCCTGTATTTCGTAACTTATTGGTCCCTAATAATGAGCCTCAGCGCGGTGATGTAATGGTTTTTTTTCCGCCCCATGATAAGCGTTATTTTATTAAGCGTGTTATCGGTTTACCGGGAGATCACGTTGTTTATAAAGGCGGTCAGTTGATTATAAATGGTGATGAAAAGACCATTGAGGTAGTTTCGGCTGAGCCTAAGCATAGACCCGTTAAATATTTACTAGAAGAAACTCTTGATACTGGGACCCATGAAGTTCAATGGACCCCAGGGGCTAATATTGGGCCAGAGGGTGAATGGACAGTCCCTGAAGGGCATTATTTTATGATGGGTGATAACCGCGGGCGTAGTTCAGACAGTCGTTTATGGCGCAATCCAGCAACGGGTGAGGAAATGTCTTTTGTGCCAGAGAAAAATATTGTAGGTAAAGCTGAAGCGATTTGGATGCATTGGGATGAGTTTGGTAGCCTTCCTTCCTTTTCTCGTAATAAAGCGATTCAATGAGCGTATTGAAAAAGCGGGCAAAGGATTGCCCCTTTTGCCGTCGTATGCGGATTTTACTAATATTTACAGTAATATTGGCGTCGTTATTGATGTTATTGATTCAGCAATCTGGTTTGGAACAGGTATAAATCAAAATTAATGCTAAGAATGTTCGGTTAATTCAGAAACCCTACAAATAGTGCTAGATTTTTGTGATTTAGTTTGTAGAATAGCCCGCCAGTTGTTTTGGCTTGGTTGTTGGATCTGTTAAATGTCTGTTACACATCGCATGCAGGGTATTTGCTTAATGTTTGCTGATCACTGGTTTAAGGTGAAACCAGTTGAGCGCACAGCAGAAGAGCAGTCGTCGCTTGATCGTGAATCACGTCGAATTCAGTTATATTTCTGTAAAACTTGTCCGACTTCCATCAAGATAAAGCGTCGCTGTATGCAGTTAGGTCTGCGTATTGTTGAAAAAGATGTTAATCGCGTGAATGCTTACCGTAACGAGTTAATTCATGGTGGTGAGTTTAGAGTGCCTTGTTTGCGTATTGAAGGACGCAATGGCCAAGAAACTCGTTGGCTGTATTCTGGTAGTACTATCATGGATTATCTTAATAGCCGCTTTAAGAGTTGAACCTTTAAATTAAATAGTTTGAAAATATTCCCCCTCGTTTCCCCATTATAATTTCTCTTCTGCTAATCTAAGCCTTCATTATGAGAGCTTGATTATGCCGGTTATTGATAGCCAATATCGCCCCCCTTTCTTATTAGCCAATGGCTATGTGCAAAGTATATTTCCTACCTTAATACGTCGCCTTGATTGCAGTCATTTTCAACGGGAGCGACTGATTACCGATGATGGTGATTTTTTAGATCTCGATTGGAGTCGTTGTGATTCTGAGGGAGATCCTGCGGTAAGAACATTATTAATTATTTCCCACGGTCTAGAGGGGCATTCGCGGCGTCCCTATGTTGCGGGTGTTGTAAGAGAGGCAAATCAGCAGGGGTGGGATGCTTTAGCTTGGAATTTTCGCTCATGCTCTGGAGAGATGAACAAAACACTGCGCTTTTATCACAGTGGTGCAACCGATGATTTACAGCGAGTTATTAAGCATGCTCATGGCTTAGGTTATCAATCAATTCATCTGGTCGGCTTCAGTATGGGTGGCAATTTAAGTCTTTTATATGCAGGACGCCAGGGGCGAGTAATACCTCCCTATGTAAAATCAGTTTGCGCTTTTTCTGTACCCTGTGATCTGTCCGCAAGCGCGAGTCGGTTGGCAGAAAGGAAAAACAAAATTTTCATGTGGCGCTTTCTTAAAGATTTAAGAAGGAAGGTGGAAGCTAAGGCTATCGATTTTCCGGGGCATATAAGTGCTGAGGATTACCATGAAGTGACCACATTTCAGCAATTCGACGATCGTTATACGGCTCCTATACACGGTTTCGAAAATGCGGCTGATTATTGGGAAAAAAGCAGTTGTAAGCCTGTATTAAAGAATATTCGAGTTGCTAGCTTATTGGTCAATGCTGAAAATGATCCTTTCTTACCGATAGAATGTTTTCCCTATCAGGAAGCTCGTGATAATCCGAATCTTACTTTGGAGGTCCCTAAGTCTGGTGGTCATGTAGGTTTTATTGAATTAAATAGGCGGCAGGGATATTGGATGGAGAAGAGGGTTGTAGAATTCGTAACACAGAGTGAGCGACTGTAACTATTTCTGTCACCTATAGTGAACGTAATGTTGGCGGTAGTGTATTTTGACGCATTAACAGTTGTTCAGTGTCACTAAAATGCTGTGTGGTTTTGATTTGTAATTCTCGCGGTTAAATGAACATTTGTTACCTAGATTGAGTATATAGAACTCAGTTATTAGGTTTTTCATGTTTCATTTGTCGCGTTTGTTGTTTGTTGTTTCTCTATTGTTTGTGCAGCTTTCTTGGGCTAACACAGTTGAAATATCCATTGATGATATGGCTGAGCCTGATTTGATTGAAGTGAGCGTAAGTAGAAAGGCAGAGGCTGCTTACTCTAGTAATTCTCAATCTAAAAGCTATTCGTTATCAGCCTCTTCATTGGTACCATTGTCAGTATCACCCTCAAGAAAGCAAAATGTATTATTGCTTCGGGTGTCTTTTAAAAATCAAGAGTTTGGTTATGGGCGTGAAGCATTTCAGAGCTTGATGTTCTCTACTCAAGCCGGAGTTGAGAGTGTGGCCAATTATTATCTTGAAAATTCGTATCAAGATTTTTTAATTCAACCCGTTAATGAGTCTCAGGGTCAGTTGTCCGACGGTATTATTGATGTGCGTTTGCCGTATGAGCATCCTAGTTTTGGGGCTAGTTACGGCACTGCTAGTATCAATCTGGTGAGGGATGCTATGGCCTTAGCAGACGAGTATATTGATTTAAAACAGTATGATAAAAACTCAGACCATTACTTGTCATCCAGTGAGTTAGCGATTGTTTTGATAGTGGCGGGCTATGAGAATGCCTATGGCGGCTCGGCTGCGCCAAAGCCAAATGTGTGGGCTCATAAAGCAGAAATAACTGCCTCATATGATGGGGTTTCATTAACGGGCTTCGCAATGTTTGGAGAGCGTCATCAGAATCATCTAGCGACCATAGGTATAATCAGTCATGAAATGGGACATTTGTTGTTCTCATTACCTGATCTATATGACCGCCAAGGGGATTCAAATGGTATTGGTCGCTGGGGGTTGATGGGGTTGGGGAGTTGGAATAGTAAGGGTGGATTTTCAGGGAGTTCACCTGCTCATATGATGGCATGGTCAAAAGTTAAAGCGGGTTTTATAGTGCCTCAAGATGTTGCTGGTGATGCTTTAGAATTTACTTTAAATAGCACCAGTCAAGGTCCGGAAGCTATGCGAGTCTGGCTGGATCCTTTTCGTCATGGTGAGCACTTCCTGATGGAGTATCGAACTAATTCAAGCTTAGATAAGGCTCTTCCAGGGCATGGTTTGCTGATTTCTCATATCGATGATTGGGTAGGCTATGGTAATGCAGGTCCTCAAAATGATGTGGCTGAACATAAGTTGGTAGATATCGAGGAAGCTGATGGCCGTAGTGATCTTGATCAGTTAGAGAATAGAGGTGATCGATTGGATGTCTATAATGATGCCTACGGTCAAGACTATTTTGGTTCATCTTCGCTGCCTGCGAGTTCAGATTATCATGGCAATAGTAGTGGTGTGGAAATATCCAGTATTCGTGTGGCTGACCAGGTGACAGGGTTGTTGACCTTGCCTTATCAAGCCCTTGGGGATAATTTAGGTTTCGATGATGGAGGTATTGGTAGTTCTTGGGGCGAGAATGCGGGTCGCAGTGTGAGTATGTTGGCTTTTGATACCAGGCAAAGTATGGCTTGGGTGCATGGGGTGGATATATTTAGCCATGGTCATGGCTCTGCGGATGTTACATTGTTTGCATCTTTAGATTCGGGACAGGCGAGTGATGTTATTTATAGTCAGCAGCAGCAAGAGGTAACACCGGGTTGGAATCGTATTTCATTTACCGATCCCGTGAATGTATCAGGTATTCATAAGGTGTATGTGCAGTTGGACGTACAAACCGTTGTAGGGCGCCCTTTCAGTATTGATACTAAGGGGGAGGTGAGTGGTCAAAGTTACACGTTAACTAATGCGGGGTATGAGAAAGTGAATTTCGACTTTAATCAGCGCTTATTGGTTGCCAATCAGCAGCAAACTTTCAATTATCAAGTCCCTAAGAAAATGGATATGTCGATCGATAGATCAACAACTTCAGTAGGCTCGCTATTCCTCGCAGGCACTAACTCGGTCGTCTTTATGCTACTTATTATGATGATTGCTTTTACTGCTAGGGAGAGGAAGTATTCTTAGCTTATACTGCTTTTTATTTTCATAGGACGCAGGATGCGCGATTATTCGTTATATATTATCTTACTCATTTCTATTCTAATACTCTCCTTTATCGAACCTTTAAGTTCTCATTGGCTAATGTATGATCGGGAGTTGATTGCATCGGGTGAGTTTTGGCGTTTGTTTAGTGCTCACTTTGTTCATTTATCGCTGGCGCATATGCTTGGGAATTCAATGGGTTTAGTGCTATTGGCTTATATCGCGGGTAAGTTTCTTAATAATTTACTGGGTGTGATATTGCTGATTTGGTGTGTGTCTGCTGTTGGTATCGGCTTGTATTTTTACGCTGATTATTTACAGCGTTATGTCGG
>Ga0105355_10004817_pt1 | contig 11506 bp, 10 predicted proteins | sample GOMGulsemesocosm_2_FD_83508 | JGI IMG/M metagenome (GOLD analysis project Ga0105355, IMG submission 83508) | Methane-oxidizing microbial communities from mesocosms in the Gulf of Mexico - GOM9C Gulf of Mexico | ecosystem: Environmental > Aquatic > Marine > Cold seeps | place: Gulf of Mexico... | reverse complement strand
TGGTCGATTTCTGTTTGAAAAGTTGCAGGGCTTTCCCGTCACCTTTCAATATATCCAGAATCACCAAAGGACTTAACATGCCCGCCGTCTCCATGACCGGACAGGACACCATATTGTGCAGTGCGGTTAATAGCTTGGGGCCAATAAACTGTGGCGGCATGCGTCCCTGATTTGCGCGTAACAGCTGCTCTGCGCTGGCAGTGTAATAATCGAGAAAATGATTGCCCTGGCTGAATATCATAAAGGCGTTATGTACCTTGGTGTAGGCGCGCAGCCGTTTGTTGTTATCCTCCTGAATCCACACTTCTCTGCCCAACGCGAAAGAGCTTTCTGGCAGGGTGAACTGTTGTGGATTGAAGATCAGAAAGTCAGCGTCACACCAGATGACGCGCTGGTAGCCCTCTGCTAAAGCCTGTTGTATTGCCTTGAGTCGAGCGAGGTCACTGGCAATGACTTTTTGCGTGGCGGTTTTTTCAATAAGCTCCGAGTCAAGCGATTCAAAAATTTCATCGCCCATCCATCGGTAGCCGAATCCGCTATCGGCAGCCCAAGCCTGAACTGAATCGATGCACTCCTGTAGCCAGTCAAAAGGTAGGGGAGTGCGATGAGATTGGATAACCAGTGTGTGTTTCAATGTTTTTCAGTAGATTGGGCGGAAATTGTTGATTCGAGACCTCAGCATAACGCAGCGAGCGAAGCTAAGACGAGGCAAAACAGGCGCAAAAGCGGAGTTTACTGTAGTAAATGAGCATTTTAAGCCTGTTTTTAACAAAGTATTGGCGAGCACAGTAGTTATGCTGAGGTCTTTAGTTGTTGGTATACCAGCGACGTTCCCACGCCAGTAATACTTTTTCCGGATATTTGGTTTTACCCAAACTGCCGTTATAACGCGCCAGTGCGCGGATCATGTCGCCTTTTTCTTTTTTGAGGTAGTAGCTGAGGATGGTGCAGCCATAACGCAGGTTGGTATCAATATCCATCAGGTTGTCACCGGGGCGTCCGATCTCTTTTTTCCAGAAGGGCATGATCTGCATGAGACCGCGTGCACCAACGTAGGACAGTGCGTAGTGGTCAAAATAACTTTCAGTCTGGATGACTGACAAGACCAATTCCGGTTGCAGTTTGGCTCTGGTTGCTTCGCGGTGGACTGCGCGTAATAGATTCAGGCGCCGTTGATCATCCTTGATAAAACGTTTTAAACGGCCGGACATATCCACCAGCCATACTTCCGCGTCAAAACGGTCTTCGAAGCTATCGGCCTCGGTAATTGTTTGTTTAAGTACACTACGCAGCTCGCTATCGATTTGTTGGGCATGGCAGGCCATGCTGAAGAGTAGAGCAGCAGAAAATAGCAGAGTTGTCAGGCTGTGTATAAGAACGCGCATGGAGATGATCAAGAGTTAGTTAACAAGCCCCTTTAGTGTAGACGATATTCTGGCAGAGCATTAGGGCGAAAGCATTTTTAGCTGAAGAAGGAATCGCAACAACCTACAACTGAGTGACTTGTCTGCGATCAATAGAGGGAAGAGGTGTCAGGAGTATTATCTTATTTTCTTCTGGCAATGCTGTGTTTTAAGAGCTGCCGGTGAATTATTAATAATACTTATCATTGTAGACAGCTTCGGAAATTAATCATGACAACTACACCTATTAATATCGGCATTGTGACTGTTTCGGATCGTGCCAGTCGCGGCGAATATGAGGATTTAGGCGGCCCAGCCATTGAGCAGTGGATCAGTAAGGCGATTATAAATGATTGGAATCCTGTGAAGCGGGTTATCCCGGATGAGCAGGATCAGATAGAAAAGGTGTTGCGTGAACTTTGTGATGAGCAGGGCTGTCATTTGGTGGTGACGACCGGTGGCACCGGACCGTCTAAGCGCGACATTACCCCTGAAGCAACGGCGGCAGTATGCGATAAAATTATGGAGGGTTTTGGTGAGCTGATGCGTTCAGTGTCTCTGCAATATGTGCCAACTGCGATTCTGTCACGGCAAATTGCGGGTATCCGAGGCGAATCATTGATTGTCAATTTGCCTGGTAAACCCAGTGCCATTGCCGATTGTCTGCAGGCAGTATTCCCAGCCATCCCTTACTGCATTGATTTAATCGAAGGATATTATTTACAGCCGGACGAGAAATTTATTAAAGCGTTTAGGCCCAAGAAGTAGCATCTCAGTCATTGCTTTTCCCCTTGGCACACCGTTGGTGTGGACGATACCGGTAACAGCCTGCTTGCGCTTACTTAAATAGACGAACCTTATGATATTGCCATGGTCTTAGCATCAGCAGAGGGCGTTTAGGGTTTGTCCTGCAAGTTGGGGCGCAGGCTTTAGGTTGATAATGTATCGTAGGCGAAGGCCTAGAGGAGATTTTTTATGAAGCACCGCATGTTTTTGATTATTCCTTTATGTCTGTTTGTAGTTGCTTGTGGGTCTAATCCGTCGGCCACAACCTATAGCCGTGATCAGGCGCTTGCCGTGCAACAGGTGCAATTTGGCACGGTGCTCTCGATACATAATGTCATCATTGAAGGCACCAAACGTGGTATTGGCGACGCGGCGGGCGGTGTGATTGGAGGTGTTGCCGGCAGTGGTGTTGGCGATGGCAGAGGTAGCGCAATAGCCGCTGTCATTGGTGGTGTGGCAGGTGGCTTGATTGGCGATAAAGTGGAAAATGAAGCCACCAAAAAAGCTGGACTGGAGATCACTGTGCAGCTTGATAGTGGCGCTATTATTTCCGTGGTACAGCAAGCTGAAGAGGCTTTTCTGATCGGCGATCGTGTTCGTCTGTTAACGCGTAGTGGTGTGGCGCGTGTTAGTCATTAATGAATACCTGAGCAGTTTAAGGTAAGATTTTTGCTTTTTGCTGAGTTAATAACTATCGATGTTTAAACATCGTGTCTGTGTGTTTATTTTGTCTGTTGTCGCGACGTCGGCGATGGCAACAAATCATGATGAATACCAATCTGCGATGGCTGCCTGGTCACGTACTTTGCAAACGTATGTTGATGAACAGGGGCGGACCGACTTTAGGGCGTTGACAAGTGATCGCGCGGACCTACTAAAATTCGTAAATTTTGTGGCCGTTACCAGTCCGGCTTCGCATCCTCAGTTGTTTGTCACAGACGAAGCGGTGCTTGCATATCATATTAATGCCTATAACGCCTTGGCAATGTACGGTGTTGTCAGTGAGGGTCTACCGCGAGATTTTGATGGTTTTTTTAAGCGTTTAAGGTTTTTCAAATTTCGAACGGTTGTGATTGGTGGTCGCGAGACATCTCTTCAGGATTTTGAGAATGATGTGATCAGACCGTTGGGGGATTCACGTGTGCATTTTGCCCTTAATTGTATGGTTAAGGATTGTCCTCGTTTGCCTCGACAGCCGTTCCAGTCTCAAAACATTGAGCAACAGCTGACGGCCGCTACAGAGGAATTTTTTAGCAAGCAAAAACATATTCGTATTGATGCGAATAAGCACATCTTGTACCTGTCAAAAATCCTGGATTTTTATATCAAGGATTTTGTCCCTTCAGGCAAGCAGCAAGACCTTATTGATTATGTGAATCGTTATGCCAAGATGGTTGTGCCAGCGGGTTACCGGGTGAAATTTATTGAGTATGATTGGACTATTAATCAACAGTCCAGCGCATCCTAACAATTTTAATTTTTGATCAAAAAATGGACAGTAATTCGGCATGATGTCATGGAAAAGAGTGTTATACGACGGCGTCACGCATGAGTAATAAGGGCGACAAATCCCGGGGCAGGAAACCAGGCTTTTGGATTATTAGCACTACTTTTCTGGTATTAATTCTACTGATTATTCCTGTCGGCTTGTTGATCTCTATTAGCTCTCCACAGGCGCTGGTAGTTAAAACCTCACAGGTTGATGTCGATAGTGCGGTGAGTGCAAGGCGAACTGCCCGACAGTTTTATCGAGGCTTAATACGGCCGCTAGGTCAGCATTCCACAATAACGCTTTCTGAAGCAGAGCTTAATGATCTGATCGCCCTGGCTTCTCGTGGCATTGATGGATTGAAAGGTAAAGTAAGGCTGTCCCCAACGGGCTTCAGTATCGATTTCACGGTTGATATGCCACAAAACCCCTTTGGACAGTATATAAATCTCACCGCAACTATTGTGCCTTCATCGGAAGGCTTAGTGGTTAATCATTTAGCCATAGGCAACCTGCCGATCTCTGGTGAATGGCTTATATCTCTTGTTGAAGTCGTGCTTAATCGAGTATTGAAAGACGAGCAGCTTGGCACAGAGTTACTTTCCTCGATTGAATCGGTTGCAGTCAATAGCACCGAATTGACCCTTGTCTATCATACGGTTCCAGATTTCAGGCGTAAGCTTGCCAAGCTCAAGAGAGGAGTTTCATTTATCCGAGATGATTCGGAACGGGTGAAGCACTACTACCAAGATTTGTGCCGATTCCACCATGAAGGTGGGCTTGGTAATCGTGTGTCATTAGGTGTTTATCTTAGTCACAGCTTTGCTGACGCAGCTCAACGTAGCCAGGAAAACGACGAGGCTGACGAGGAAAATAAAGCCGCACTACTGGCATTGGCAATATTTTTAGGGTCTGAAAAATTTAATACGGTCATTGGAGCATTGGATGAATCGATGTTAAAGAATTGCCAACCTTGGGGTAGCCAAGTTGTACTGGCTAATCGTAACGACCTGCGCTTACACTTTATTTTTTCTGCGGCACTCAAAGTGATCTCGAGTAGTGGCATAAGTTTTTCTATTGGTGAGTTCAAGGAGTTGCTGGATACGGAGCGGGGTGGTTCGGGCTTCAGCTTTGCCGATTTGGCGGCGGATCGGGCTGGTATTCGTTTTGCTGAATTTGCGGTTGATGATGCGAGTGCCGAGCAACTGCAAATAATGGCGGCAGAGTTGGCGAAGGAAAAGGCGTTTTTCCCCTTAATTTCAGGCTTGCCGGAGGGCATTGGGCAACAGGAGTTTGAAGGGCGTGGAGGTATTGAAAGCGAGTTCTATAGAAAATACTTGTCAGATATTGAACGGCGTATTGATCGACTGCAGCTTTATCAATAAGTCACCTGCTGATAGCGTGAGGCTTGCTAACAGCTACACTTAGACTATTGCTTAACCACTGATGGGCTTTCTAAGGATGTAAGAAATGGATTTTCTGAAAAAGTATTTTTTCACTTTGCTTGTCGTCATATTTATTACTCCTCAGTCAGTAAATGCGGAAGTTTATAAGTGGGTTGATGAAAAGGGGAAAGTACACTTTTCTGATACCAAGCCGGAAACTGCGGAGGTTGAGGCTGTCGATATTGGGCCGATCGTTAATAGCTATACATCACCAAAAATAACGTTTCTTCCTGAGTTACCAAACCTCGAGACAGCTAGAAAAAAGCAGGTGGTCATGTACAGCGCTAGTTGGTGTGGCGTTTGTAAAACCGCAAGAAAATATTTTCAGAATAATAATATCAAATTTAAAGAGTACGATGTCGACACCTCTGAGAAGGGGAAAAAGGATTTCAAAAAACTTAACGGGCGTGGTGTACCAATAATTTTGGTGGGTAGGCAGCGCTTGAATGGATTTAACGTTAGTTCATTTAAAAGCGTTTTTGGTCGATGATTTTATCGCCTAAAAATTGATATTAGGCATACTTCACAATACGCGAAAAGCGCTAAAGAAAAGTATGCCTAACGGTGCGGTGCTGATTTAGTTGGCTAATGTTGATTTGATAAAGGCCACGGCTTCATCGGCAACCAAATCCTGACGCTCCTGATTGCGACGTTCCTGATACTCAATCTGGTTTTCCTTCAGGCCACGATCACTGATGACGATGCGGTGAGGAATACCGATCAAATCCATATCAGCGAATTTAACGCCTGGGCTGGTTTTCTTGTCGCGATCATCCATAAAGACGTCGATGCCAAGGTCGGTTAGCTCCTGATAAACACGGTCAGCGGTTTCTTTTACCTGCTCGGATTTATCGTAATTCATCGGCACGATGCCAACCTGGAACGGCGCTAAACCGGCGGGCCATATAATGCCCTTGTCGTCATTGTTTTGCTCGATAGCCGCAGCAACCACGCGGGTTACACCGATGCCGTAACAACCCATGGTCATCACCTGTTTTTGGCCTTTGTCGTTCAGTACGGTGGCGTTCATGGAGGCTGCGTATTTTTGGCCAAGCTGGAAAATGTGGCCTACTTCAATGCCACGCTTGAAGACTAGTTTGCCTTCGCCACAGGGTGACGGATCGCCCTCAAGTACTTCACGAATGTCGGCAATTTCCGTGAACGAACAATCGCGATCCCAGTTAACGCCGGTCATGTGTTTGTCGTTTTCGTTGGCGCCACAAACAAAGTCGGCTAATACCGCAGCGCTGCGGTCAACGATAACAGGGATGTTGGCGTTGACCGGGCCCAGTGAGCCGGGATCACAGTTCATTTGATTGGCGATTTCTTCGTCGCTGGCGAAGGTCAGTGGTGCTTTCACCTGCGGCAGTTTTTCAGCTTTGATTTCGTTGAGGCCATGATCACCGCGCAATATCAGCGCGATCAGAGGTGTTTCGTTTTCTTCGGTCGGCTCGCCGTGTACCAGCAAGGTTTTAGCAACTTGGCTGGCAGCGACGTTAAGGAAGGTGGAAACTGCCTCAATGGTGTGTTGATCCGGCGTGTCGATGATAGCCAGTTCAGCAGTAGCAGCGGGGCGCTCAAATGTTGGAGCCAACGCTTCAGCGGTTTCGATATTGGCGGCGTATTCGCTTGTGTCACTGAAGGCAATCAGGTCTTCACCAGACTCGGCCAGTACGTGGAATTCCTGCGACTGGCTGCCACCGATGCTGCCAGAATCAGCGTCTACGGCACGGAACATCAAGCCCATACGCTCAAACACACGGTTGTAGGCTGCGTACATGGCGTCGTATGTTTTTTGCAGGCTTTCAGCATCCAGATGGAAGGAGTAGGCATCCTTCATGATGAACTCGCGGGAACGCATCACACCAAAACGAGGACGGCGTTCGTCACGGAATTTAGTTTGAATCTGGTAGAAATTCACCGGCAGTTGTTTGTAGCTGCTCAGTTCGTTACGGGCCAGGTCGGTAATGACTTCTTCATGAGTTGGGCCAATGCAGAATTCACGACCATGACGATCCTTTACGCGCAACAACTCATCACCAAACTGACCCCAACGCCCCGTTTCTTCCCACAGTTCAGCAGGTTGTACGGCGGGCATCAGCAATTCAAGCGCACCAGCACGGTTCATCTCTTCACGGATGATATTTTCCGATTTACGTAACACTCTTAAACCCAGCGGCGTCCAGGTGTACAGGCCAGCGGCCAAACGACGGATCATGCCTGCGCGTAACATCAGTTTATGGCTGATAACGGATGCATCGGCTGGAGATTCTTTGAGGGTGCTGATTAAGAAGTGTTTTGCGCGCATGGGCTGGTGTTTGCCTTTAATTTGATCGTGAAATTGAAGATGTTTTCAAAAGCAGGCATTGTACGTTTCCAGCGCGTTAGATTCCAGTCGAGCGTAGTTGCTTGAAGTGTTGTTGTTAAGATTCCTCACACAAGGTGAATTGTGGCGTACAAGGTGAATGGCGCAGCCAGAGAGAAGCAGCCTGGGTTGGCCGCAAGAGAAGGTACCCTGGGGTATGCGTTCTGAATGACAGTTATATTGTCATCTTGACTGTAAGGAGAGATCTTGTCCTGAAAACCTGTTGAGAAGTCCTATGACACAAAAACCTTTTTCCCAAGCCTGTGAAAACAACAAAGCACCGATTCTTGCGGTGTTAAAAACTGCATTTTCTGATGTGAGTGCGGTGCTGGAAATCGGCACTGGCACGGGCCAGCATGCGGTTTATTTTGCGCGGCATTTACCGCATATCAGCTGGCAATCTTCAGATGTTGCAGAGCATTTACCCGGTATTAATCTATGGCTGGACGAGGCGCAATTAAGCAATATGGGGAAACCTGTGACGTTAAACGTGCTGGATGAAAATTGGCCAGTAACCTGTACTCAAGCGGTGTTTACCTCCAACACGCTACATATTATGGGCAAAGCAGAAGTGGAACGTTTTTTTAAAAAACTGGCTGAGTTATTAACAAATGGCGGCAAGTTCTGCTGTTACGGGCCATTTAATTACGGTGGGCAGTTCACCTCTGAAAGCAACGCGCGCTTTAATGAGTGGCTGTATCAGCAAAACCAAAAAAGTGCGATTCGTGATTTTGAATGGGTTGAATCGTTGGCAAATGCAGCGGGACTGGCGTTGGTCGCGGATCATGAAATGCCAGCCAATAATCGCCTACTGGAATGGCAAAAAATATCGGCTTAGTTGGCTACTTTTTCTTAAAACGATAGTCATAGCGTTTGGTTTAGCAAACAAAAGGATCTATTCTTAGCTCTATGCGAATAGCACGAGTCACAAAAATCATTGTAGCGTTATTGGTTCTGACCTTTGTCGGTCAAGCCGCTGCGTCTGTGAGTGCCTCCTGCATGGATAACATGCCCGAATGCCCGCAACAGATGCAAGATAACTCCCAGTGCATGGATATGGATGCTTCGGAGTCATCTGAGCCCTGCGCTGATTGTGCTTGTAGCTTGGGCAGTTGTAGTACCGCACTGATTTCAACACTGCAATCAATTGATGAACCAACATCTACCTCTTCATTGAGCCACTATGCAGGTTTGATTGAAAACCAGCTAATTTCCTCCCTCTACCGACCTCCCATTTTCCGCTAATACAGGATAGTTGCGCCTCGAAACTGGCGCTGTTTGCTATCACGCATGTATTAGCGGGAGTATTTACGCTCCCACTTCTTTTGATTTAAACAGTCGATCTGAACTGTTGACCTGACAGGGTCAAATTTCGCTCCGGGAGCGATCATGAATACGAGAGCTATAAAAAAATTGTGCCGGCATGTGCTGTTGGTCTTGTTGGCAGCTACCTGTCAGCAATTAATGGCGGCTACGCACGAAACTCATCAACAGACATCAGGTGAGTTATTGAGCATAACGGCGGCGGTTGAGTTTGCCGTTCGGGATAATCCCAGCCTTGCGCAAATGCAGGCCCGTTATGAAGCGTTGGCAGAAATTCCTTCGCAAGCAGGTGCGTTGCCTGATCCCACCGTAAATCTGAACGCCTTAAATTTCCCCACTGATACCTTTGCGCGCGATCAGGAACCAATGACGCAATTTCAAATTGGCTTTAGTCAGGAGTTTCCGTTTCCGGGTAAGTTGAGTTTGAAAAAAGAGGCGGCTGAATTAGATGCCATGGCTGCTTCGCATTCCGTTGAAGAATTACGATTACAACTTATCAGCACGGTGAAAAATACCTGGTGGCAACTGTATTACCTGGAGCGAGCCCTGACCACGCTGGTTAAAAATCAGGCGTTATTTCGACAGTTTATTAGTGTCGCCAAAACCAAATATGAAACGGGTATGGGCTTGCAGCAGGATGTGTTGCTGGCGCAATTAGAGCTGGCAAAATCAATGGATCAGGGAATTCACTTGAGGGCTATGCGGCACCACAAGGCGATCTATTTGAATATTCTGATGGATAAACCGATTAACAGTGCGGTGGTTCTGCCTGAGCAAGTATCCAAAGCCATGCCGGATCTCGCCAGTGAAGACATTCTGCACCGCAAGACTGAAATCGCACGGCCTTTGCTGAGCAAGATGGTGACTGAAATCGATGCCGCACAGGCGCGTCTGGATTTAGCTAAACGAGACTATTACCCGGATTTTACCGTGGGTATGAATTATGGTGATCGCTCTGGCGATAACGCGCTACCGAGAGGGGGAGAGCGAGCTGATTTTGTGTCCCTGAAACTGGCGGTAACAGTGCCGTTATACGCTGCCCGGAAACAGTCCAAAGCAGTGGCCCAAAAAACGAGCGAGCTGCAAAGTAACCGTTACGCGTTGCTTGACCAAAAGGGCATGGTGATGGTTGAGGTGTCAGCAGCAATTGCTGATTACCTGCATTCGCGAGAACAATTCACCTTGTTTGAAGCTGGCATCGTGCCGCTGGCCAGGCAAACCGTCGAATCCATGCTGGTTGCTTATCAGGTTAACGAAGTTGATTTTCTTAACCTGGTGCGTAGCCAAATGAACCTCTTTAATTATGAACTGCAATATTGGAAAACCCTGACCGAGGCAAAGCAAGCGCTGGCGCGTCTGCAAGCCGCTGTTGGCGAGGAATCTGTTTATGAATAAGTCGATATTATTAACCGCTGTCATCATGTTAGCTGTTGGTCTGGGCGTGGGTTATTGGTTGTTTGGTTCGGGCATGGCTTCTCATTCGGCGGCAGAAATGTCTGTCATGGCTGATAAGGAAAAACAGCCGCTGTTTTACCGTAGTCCGATGAATCCGGAAATTACCTCGCTGGTGCCCGCCAAAGGCCCGATGGGCATGGATTATATTCCCGTCTATGACGAAATGGAGGCCGATGGGACTCAAGCGAATATGGCTGTGGGCACAGTAAAAATAGACCCGGTGATGGTACAAAATATTGGTGTGCGCACTGCGGTAGCGAAAAAAATGCCATTCAGTCGCACCATCCGTACCGTGGGGCGAGTGGTCTTTGATGAAGAGTCTATGACGCGTTTACATCGCAAAGTTGAAGGTTGGGTTGAAGAAATACGCGTTGATAAAACCGGCCAAACGGTTAATAAAAATGACATTTTACTGAGCATTTACTCACCGAAACTGGTTGCGACGCAGCAGGAATATTTGCTCGCCTTAAATAATCTGGCGGCACTGGAGGACAGCCCCTTTGCTGAAATCAGACAAGGCGCTGAGGACTTGGCTAAAAGCTCGCGTCAGCGCCTATTGCTGCTGGATGTGGCAGAGCATCAGATTCAGACATTGGAACAAAGCCGGGAAATCCAAAAGAATTTACATATTCACAGCCCTGTTGCGGGTACGGTGATTCGTATTGGTTCGCGGCAGGGGCAATATGTGATGCCGAACACGGAGATGTACATGCTGGTGGATCTCAATCAGGTATGGGTTTATGCCGATGTCTATGAGTATGAACTGCCATGGGTCAAGGTTGGTGACAAGGTTGAGATGAGTTTGGCCTCCGTACCCGGCAAAACCGTCGAGGGCTCGCTGTCCTACATTTACCCCTATGCCGAATCCCAAACGCGTACTACTAAAGTGCGACTAGTATTTGATAACCGTGATTTGTTACTGCGTCCTGATATGTTTGCCGATGTCATTATCTACACGGAACAACAGGACAATGCGCTAGTGATTCCTGCCGAAGCAGTGGTTCGTTCGGGTGATAAGCCGCAGGTTTTTGTAGTGCGAGGCGAAGGTGAATTTGAGCCAAGAATAGTCAGACTTGGCCTTGAATCCGATGGTCAGGTCGCTGTGTTAGATGGCGTCATGGCTGGTGATGAGGTTGTGATCTCAGCGCAGTTCCTGATCGACTCGGAATCAAAATTACGTGAAGCCACTGCCAAGATGATCAGCAACTCTGACATGAGTATGGACATGGATATGAAGGGT
>Ga0105355_10004816_pt1 | contig 11507 bp, 8 predicted proteins | sample GOMGulsemesocosm_2_FD_83508 | JGI IMG/M metagenome (GOLD analysis project Ga0105355, IMG submission 83508) | Methane-oxidizing microbial communities from mesocosms in the Gulf of Mexico - GOM9C Gulf of Mexico | ecosystem: Environmental > Aquatic > Marine > Cold seeps | place: Gulf of Mexico... | reverse complement strand
TGCTAATACGTGTACTGCATTGATTGTTGATGAGCTTTTAGCAGGGAAGTTTCATCTGTGGGCTATTTGTGCGGCTTATGGCGATAACTTAATTGCTAAGGCTAATACGCTGGCAGAGGCGGCTGGATTGAGTGAGCAAGAATGTAGGCAGTTAGAATCCTTAGGTACATTAATTAACTACAATGGCTATGGCTCACACATTGACGACTTACACTTTCATCCAACGGCGCTGTTTGAGTTATTGCTTACGTATCCAAGTCCGTTTGATGCTATAGCAGATCTAGGTTCTCCCTATTATTTGTTGCAGAAACTCTATGATGAAGATCATGAACAAGCTGTAAACATAGCGCCCTTTCATGAAGCTGATTTGTTAACGGCTTTTGAATTGCCTGATGATACGTGGGCTCGGAGAATAAGTGGTGTTTTTGGTAATGAGTTAGCAAACTTAAATCCGAATAAAGCCCATGCTATTTTCACAATTAACACAAATAGCACTTATACGGTTTCTTTAAGAGCGCCACTAACAAATAAGCAAGGCGCGGGGGATCTCTGTAGTCAGTTTGATACCGGGGGAGGACGCGCTGCAGCAGCTGGTATAAATGCACTACCTAAAGAAAAAATCAGTGAGTTTTTGGCTGTGGTAGCGCAATACTACAGCTAAATACTAAACAGATATGCTAGCTGTTTGGTACTAAATGACGTTATTGGCGTTAAAGCCGTCAATAACAATGTCTAGTGCTTGTAAACAGCCTCCGTTATCAATAACCGAATGTTTATAACGTAGGCGGTGATTTTTTCAATTTGTGATGCTGTTAATTTTGATGGTCGTCTAAGGGGAGAGATATCTTTTAAGCCGTGAGTACCGAACTCAAGGTAGGTGTTTACCCACTTATTCAGACTTCCCCTAGTGACTTTAAGATACCTAGCAATATCAACCTTATTTTTACCCCTAAAAGATGATCGATAGCTAGATAATGGATTTTGATACGGGGCATTTTTCCTAAACGCCGAACTTCAATTAATGACATATGGGTATCTAGTAATGATGGTTGTTCCACTAGATCACATATTTAATGTGAATGGTACAATGAACGTAATAGTCAACGATCCTCAGGAACACCATTGACGTCATACGAACTAAAAATACGAGGGCTTGAGCAGAAAGTAAAAAACATGGAAACAGTCAATACGATAATAAAAAAGGCTTCAGCTCTCTTGATTTAGAACTCACTCGAAGGTTTTCGTTAATCAGTGAGTCTCAAGAGAGTGTTAGTATTGTAAAATAGTGTCAGTTTTTTGATATCAATCGCAGTAGTTATCGTTATTGGTTGGCTAACCCAACTTAAACAGTACCTAAACGTATAGGTTTAATCAGCGAAATGAAGAGCTGGTTTACGTTGAGTAATAGCCCTATGGTTACACTGTTACCAATATCAGGATTTAGAGCCAGCCGCTGGTTGATTAATAAGTTCATGGCGCGAGAAGGGCTTGTTAGCCGATGAATGTCAACACACAAATATGGTAAAGGTGAAAAATAACACTTATCAATGCGCAAAATTCTCAATAGAAACCTTAACCCTACAGCGAAAAATCAGTCGTGGTGTGTGATGCGACTTACGTTCGAACAGGTAATAAATGGGCCTATTAAGCAGTTATTTTAGAGTTTTATTCACGAAAGTAATTTGATGGGCAATCTCCAATAGTCCTGACAGTGAGCTAAGTAAGAAAGCTTTACGAATGGCATTCAATACTCGATATCCGCCCCCTGTTCTAAATAAAAGTTAATTTTAGGTAGTGACAACTATCCTGACACAGGGGGAGTCTATGACAACCAAATAAATTATTATTTCAAAGTGAACAAGGTTGTTATGATACAAAAAAACATTTAGGCAACAATTATGGTGCTATGAAATCAGTCAAAGCCTGAGCAATCGTGGAAACCGTTTGGATAATGCTCTTATGGAGCCTTCAAAACAGAATGAACGCCCGAGCAGGATTATTTAGAGATGAAAACAGCGAGGCTTTCGACTAGTGATTATATAAATGGTTATAACAATCGATAACACCCACACCAGCTTAAGGGGGGGGGGCTCTCATCATTAGCTGCTGATCAAGAAAACTTTAAAACCTTTAACAAGGTGCCAGTGTTACTTGACCACTGCAAAATTTAGTTGCTTGCTACATTTATGTAGTGTAAAAAAAAGAGGAATTATTATGAACGTATAGCCTTTATACATTAATTTTTATGGTTCGATCTGCAGATGCAATCGTTTCTTTTCTATGTGCGATTATTACTCTTGTAATGTCGAGATTTTTAATTGAGTTATTAATATTAAATTCAAGATTTGTATCTAAGTGACTAGTTGCTTCATCCATAAATAATATTTTAGGTTTTTTATATAAGGCACGTGCTAGTATAATACGCTGTTTTTGACCGCCTGATAAAGTTGATCCCATATCGCCTACCAAGCTCTCATACCCCATTGGCATTTGAGTTATGTCATGGTCAATAGCTGCAAGAGATGCACAATACATGACTCTCTCCATATCAATTTGATTATCAAAAAATGCAATATTATCTGCAACAGAACCGGATAATAGATCGTCGTCTTGCATCACAGCGGCAACTTGGTCACGGTATTGACTAAACCCAACTTGTTCAATAGGAACATCATCAATTAAAATTTGGCCCTCTTGGGCTTGGTTTAATCCCAACATTAGTTTTAATAAAGTAGATTTACCACAACCCGATGGGCCTATGATAGCAACTGATTCGCCAGGTTGTATTTCAATACTTAAGTTTTTAATAACGTCAGGACTTGTATCACTATACCCAAAAGTTAAATTCTCGATACTAATTTTACCTTTTACTTCATGTGTTTTAACGTTCATGGATTGTAGTTTTTCTTTTTTTGTCAAAGCTATATCTGCTAGTCGTTCAAAGTGTAAGCCTAGCATTTTAAATTCGATGAATTTTTCAATTAACCGAGAAGTTTTGTCCATAAACTGACTTTTATACGCTAAAAAAGCAAATAACATTCCTGAACTAAAGCCACCTTGAATCACTAATGTAGCAGCTAAATAAATTACGATAACGTTTTCTAAACCAAATAATAAACGATTTAATGCAGTGTAAGATATTTCAAAATGTTCCATTCTAATATTTTGATTAATAGCATTAGCATACCTATTTTGCCATTGCCCTTCTCTTTTTACTTCGCTGCCAAATAATTTTATTGTTCGGATTGCGCGAACCGTTTCCATAAAATTGCTGTTTTCCTCTGCTCGCGCCATGATCTCTTGTTCATTTATAGCTCTAAATGGGTGGTACATAATAATACGTACAATTGCGTAACAAGATGCAGCAATGAGAACAACAATTGATAAAGTAGGACTATAAAAAAATAACATCCCTAGTGTAATTATCGCCATTAATCCATCTATTAATGTTTCAATGACACCTGTTGTCAGTAGTTCTCTTACTTGTTGTAAGGAACTGAAGCGTGAAACGATATCTCCCATATGTCGTTTTTCAAAATATTGAAGAGGTAAACGTATTAAGTGATGAAATAAATTAGCACCTAATTGCATGCTCATTAGGTTCCCAAAATGCAATAGAGTAAATTGCCTTAAAGTATTGGTAATAATTTCAAATAATAATACTAAAGAGAAACCAATGGCTAGGATCCATAATAAAGATTTATCTCCTGTTAATATGACATCATCAACGACTAATTGTATATAATAAGGACTAGCTAATGAAAAAATCTGTAATAATAAAGAAAGTGCTAGAATAATGCTGAGTGAACTTTTTAAACCTGTTATTTTACTCCAGAAATCAGAGAACTTTAGTTTTGGAGGTGCTTTTTTCTCTTTGAAATCTTGAGTTGGAGTTAATTCTAACGCTATACCTGTAAAGTGATCAGAAGCTTCATCTATAGTTAATTTTTTTTCACCATAAGCTGGATCGTGAATAATTATAAATTTTGAATTAGCTGACTTTAAAACCACGAAGTGATTCAAATCCCAATGGAGAATACATGGCGTTTTTAATGCAACAATATCATCTAACGTTATTTGCAAAGGACGGGAAGTCAGTGCTAAGTTTTCCGAAAATTTCATAATATCGTAAAGAGTTGTACCTTCTAGCGATAGTTGGAATTTTTTACGCATTGATATGATGTCTGTTTGGTAACCGTGATAACTAGCCACCATTGCTAAACAAGCTAATCCACACTCAGTTGCCTCTGATTGCATAAATATTGGAAGTTTCTTTTTATACCAAAATTTCAATTTTGTAATGGGGTTAGTATGATGCATGATTTCCATTCTTTTAAAGGACACTTTAAGTGTTTAATATTAGTATAAAGTAAGTTGATAAGTATTTGATATAGATGATTATCTATATTTTACCGCTGATACTAAACATTGGGTCAAATAGCCAACGTAAAAATGAACGCCTCTCTATTACAATATCAGCATCCAACCTCATACCTGATCTTAAAGGAATACTCCTCCCATAGGCCTGAACACTTTGCGCATTTATGTCGACGATTATGCGATATGACGGCACCGTAATTAAGCCTGGCATCTCTGTTTCTTCAGGAAAAATCACTGTTGAACTTACCCCTGTGACTATCCCTTCGTGAATTCCAAATTTTTGATAAGGAAAGGCGTGATACCTGAGTTTAGTTATTTGCCCTTTTTCTATAAAACCAAACGCTGAAGTCGGAACATATATAATCGCCTGCATTTTGCTATTTTTAGGCATAATACTAAGTAACTTTTGATGATTGGCAACGTTTTTTCCTGTCTTTACTAAAAGCCCTGTAATAACTCCATCAGTCGGTGCTCTTAATTCTCCTGATTTTTTCTGTTTCGTAGCTAATAACTGAGATTGAATTTGTTTTAATTGCGTTTTTAGCTTGTTAAGTGCTCTTTCATGATTAAGAGGCAATTTTTGGAGTTGAATATCTATTTTATCTATTTCGTTTATTATTGAAAGTTGTTCAGAATCTATCTTTGAGGACTGTTGATCTAATGAAAGTAGATTATCTTGTTGTTTTTTTAGGTCTAAGCCTGATATATAGCCAGTATCAGCTAAAGAGCTTATTTGGTTTGCTATTTCACGATTAATTTCAACGCGCTTTTTGAAAATTTTTCTTTGAGTATCGAGTTGTATTTGACGTTGTAATAAGTTTTCACGAGTTTCTAATAATTCTAAATATTCTAATTTAGCGTTATTTTTTTGCTGATATTGTTGTTGTTCAATAATACGTATTTGAAATGTATATTGGTCAATAATTGATTGATTCAACTCAAAGCCATGAACACCGTATTTCTCTGATTCTATGCGCAAGAGTGGTTGACCTTGTTTAACGACTTCTCCTTCCTGTATAAATAATTTTTCTATAATGCCTGATTGCTGTGCATTAATTTTCAATAAGCCTGTATTTGGTTGTAAAATACCACTAACTGTTTCTTTTCTTGTATAACTTCCTAATGATAGAAAACAGAGACTTATTACTACAATGCTCAGTAATACATAAGTGAGATATTTAAAAATAGGCGGCTGAACTAAGCTAATAACTCCAAATAACCTGTGTTTACGCTTGTTTATAACTTCTTGACGAAAAAGGTTTTCCATAACATTTGTATCGCTTTAAATTTTAGTTTGGAGGGTATTTCTAATAAAAATGGACACTCAATTTTAATAAATTTATTTTTTGCTATTTTCATAAAGTTTAACAAATTTGCCTATTATCGAGATAAATTTAGAAATATAAACATTAAATGGAGAAGAGGTAGGTCGTTATTGAGCCAATGTGATACCGAGTAGCAAAATCCAGCTCTTAAACAGAACTGGAACATTTTTCTATAAACTTACTTTGTTCCGCAAGACCTAATGCATGATGCCTGCGAAATAGTTTTAGCACATTCTGATAACGTACTAATGCCTAAAGTTGGTTTTGCACCGCCTGCAACATTAGGGGTCATATCAGTTGGTAGTGCTTTGATATCGAGTGAGAGATTTTTTAATTTCTTTTTTTTGAGCTTAAGTAACATTTTATAATCCTTATATATTTTACTTAGTTAGATACTTTTATATTTATAATAAAAGGGTCGTTCAAATGCATGTCATGCATCTACGCAACAATCTATAGCCACTAAATCATATTGTCAATATATATTTTATTTTGGATTTGACATGAAATTTAATCATTAATTGATGTTAAATCAACCATTAGTGAGTCATTTTTAAGTGGAAACATTGAGGTGTAATAATTTAGGTTGTCCATGATAAATAGTCCAACTATCTGAATAGGGTAATAGCCAGATTAAAGTCTGTTAATCAATCCTTAATAAAATAAAATAAAATAAAATAAAATAAATTTCATTTTGGTATTTGATAACCTAAGAAAGGTTGCAATAAGTAATTGATGCTTATAGAGTATGTTTTTTTGTACATTAGTACATAGTTAATTTACAGGATGTAAAATGCAACTCCCTATTCTTGCCACTGCCGAGCAAAAGGCTGTCATTACTGAAGCACTTAAAATTTGTGGCGATAAAATATCTAATCGTCCTGATGAACAAATAAGTCTTATGGGGGGGGTCGCTGGTGATTTATTATTTTTGTATAAATTAAAGCAATTTGATCCAACTCTTGTTTGTGAGAATGTGTTTGAGAAGAAATTTGATTATTTGCAAGAAGTATCTTGTTCTCAAGAGGTTGGTCCTAATCTTACAACGGGAATAAGTGGAGTCGGCTGGTGTTTTGAATACCTCAATCAGCAGCAAGAAGAGGATTATGACCCAACTTATTGCGAACCTATTGATGACGTTCTCTTACAAGCATTGTCTGTGTCTGAGTGGAATGGCGATATTGAAGCATTATTTGGATTAGCAGGCTTTAGTGCATATGGCGCTAGACGTTTGATGAAAGCAGAAAATATTCCTTATTACGCTGAGTTGCTCAATCACTTTGAAGCAAAAGCTATAAATATAAGTCCACAACATATAGCATGGTCACAACCTTATGGGTCTATTTGCCGTATTAATACTGATCGTAATGTTAATGAATTTAACTTGGGTTTAGCGCACGGCGTCCCTGGGGTTATTGCTGCTTTAATCCCCGCATTAAAGATTCCTTCTCTTAAGCTTCAAGCAAAAAGCATGTTGATAAAGAGCTGCGATTGGCTAATCAGCCAAGAGATTAAATCGTCAGATCGTATAAGTTATTTTTCTACATCCAGTGATACAGACAGTTCTTCTCGATTAGGATGGTGTTATGGAGATTTACCAATTGCTTTAACTCTAGTTAGGGTTGGAAATGCACTTGAAATCCCTACTTATATCGATAAAGCTGTAGAAATTTCACTCCATGCTGCCACCCGTAAATCAGATACGGCTCAAATAGTTGATGCCGGATTATGTCATGGAGGTGCTGGAGTAAGTTTGATTTTTCAACTGTTACATAAACATCTTCAGTTACCAGAGCTCTACGAAGCTGCACAATATTGGCTGGATTTCACACTTCAACTATTTAAAAAATATAATATTGTCGGATTTCATAATTATAGAGCTGATTTAGAGGCGTACGAAGAAGATTTAACTTTATTATCTGGGTTTTCAGGAACTGGTTTGTGTTTGCTAGCAGCTATTAATAGTGACACAGATTGGGTAGATTGTTTGTTAATGGCATAAGGTTAAAAAAGGATTAAGCATGGCTAAGTGTAGTACAAGTAGTGAAGATTTTTTTGTTATTCGAACTCCAAGATTGACTATAGAAGAATTATTAAAAATACCATCAGACCTCGAGGATACACGTCAATATATTATAGCATTTTTCGAGAGACCAGAGGTTATCGAAGCTGTTTATTTAGCAAGCCCTTCTTTGCTCAGTCGCATAGAAACATTGAAGAAAACACCAAACACCAAACAGAGCAAAAAAATTGAAAAAGCATTATTAAAATATATGATAAGAATGTGTACTCGGCCTACACCATTTGGACTTTTTTCTGGCGTCTCTTTAGGTGTTATTAATGACGACGCTACTAAGATTGTTAGTCATCCATTAACTGATGATCGTCGTCATACTCGTTTAGATATATCGTATTTAGATAAAATTAAAACACATTTACAAAGCCTAAATCCTGAATATGAAGGGCTGAAATACTATCCAAACACCACACATTATTTTATCATGGAGCAGTGCCGTTACATTGAAAGCTATCAATCAAATAACGTACGCCATTATAGGCTTTCAGAAATAGAAACTGACGAATATTTTCTCTGTTTATTGGAGCTTTCTAAAAAAGGAATTAGTTTTTCAGAGTTGGCTATTGAATTTATTACGCAATATCCACAGATAACTTTAGATGAGATCTCTGATTATATTAAGCAGTTAATCAGCGAATCTGTTTTGATCGCCAATATACCTTTACCTTTGACTGGCCCGTCAACGGATTTAGCATTTATAGAGTCGCTTAAAAAGTCAGAAAACAATCAAATATCTGACTATTTGACCACTGCCAGAGATAAATTAGATCAAATAGATCATAATAAGACTTCAACTATACTCGAGTATAGAGGGATTTTAGATTCCCTTAACCAACTACCAGTTAAAGCAGAAGAGAATAAGCTATTCCAAACTGATGTTTATCGGTCTTTTGAGCATTGTAATTTAGACACAAAAATCACGTCCAAATTAATCAAACAATTAACATTGATTCATTCGTTAAATAGACATAGTTATGAACCCTTCAGTGATTTTATTCAAGATTTTAATGAACGTTATGAAGGGCAGTATGTACCACTTCAGCAAGTTCTAGATGATGAATCTGGCATAGGTTTTTCAAATGAAACTGGCTATGAAACATCCTTATTAGCTGGATTGAATTTTGAAAATAGTTCTGTCAGTGTATCAAGTTCCCGTGGGCCGACTATCCTTGATTTAATAATTGAAGATGAAATTGGATTGCCCACTAATCGAAGTGAATCGGTTATAAAACTAACGACTAAATCGTTAATTAAGCATGTAGAAAAAAGAAACGTAGAATCAGAGATGGCAGCTTCCTTTTCTGTCATATTTTCTCTCTATAATGATAAAAATAATCAACCTATACTTCGAATCAAAGGTTGTGATGGGCCTTCCGGGGTTAATATGTTAGGGCGCTTTTGTCATCTAGATAATGCATTAAAAAATAGCGTTATTGATCATATTGAGAAGGAGGAGGCTCATTCTCCTGATGCACTATTTGCCGAAGTAGTTCATATGCCAGATGGCCGGCCTGGAAACGTGATAGCAAGGCCTCATCTAAGAAAGTATGAAATAGTCTTTATGGCTGATTCTGTTTTAGACGATGAATACCAAATTCCATTGAGTGATCTTTATGTTTGGGTTGAAGCTGATGAGGTCAAATTATGGTCTAAACGACTCCAGAAACAAATTGTCCCTAGATTGTCTTGCTCACATAATTACTCTGATCGTAGTTTAAGTGCTTACCGTTTTCTGTCTGAAATGCAAAAACAATCAGGCGAAATCCCTAATTTTTCACTTCCAGCTAGTCAATCGCAGGCTCGTTTAACACCTAGAATCATGCTCGACAACTTGATTCTTTCGGAAAAAACATGGCGTATTCCCCGTGAAGAGGTCGTAATAATTTTAAAAAATGATGAGATTGATAATGTGGCATGGCAGACTTTAAAACATAGATACTGTTTAGATGATTGGGTTATGTTTTCTGTGGGTGATAATGTTTTACAGTTGAATTTAACGAATGCTTTGATGTTTGATGTATTACTTACTGAAACAGTCAATATGAGTAAAGTTGAACTCAAAGAAGTATTAACAGAACAATTTCCATCCTCTGTGGTTTCTCCTCTTGGCGAACATTATAATAATGAATTTGTTGTGCCATTGTTTAACGAGAAAGCAAAAATTGAAAAGCATTATTCTCAAGATGTTATGAAAAAGATCAATCCAACACAATTACAAAGAAGATTTATACCTGGCTCAGAATGGATGAGTTTAAAGATTTACTCAGGCAATACAAATGTTGAAAACTTGCTGTCAGATACATTGTTTCCATTTATACAACAGAACTGCAATTTATATGATAAGTGGTTTTTTATTCGTTATGGAGACCCTAAATGGCATATCCGACTTAGATTTTATGGAACCCCAGAGCTTTTGTATGGCCAGCTGTTACCACTGTTTAATCATTTATTAGGACCGATGGTAGAAAGTAATTTATTACATAAAGTGGAAATGTTTACGTATGAAAGAGAAGTTGAACGTTATGGTGGTCCTGAAGCTACAGCTTTAATAGAATCATTGTTTATGGCTGATAGTGAACTTATCTCAATGGTAATGGCTGGTATAGATGAACACGGGGATGATTTACGTTGGCGTGTTACCTTATTGACAACAGATATGTTTCTTGATTTATTTGAGTGTAGTGCTCAGTCTAAATTAGATTTAATAACACTACTTCGAAATGGATTTGGTCGTGAGTTTGGCGATTCTGGTGCATTGAGGAAACAAATGGGAAGTCGGTTTCGTGACATTGAAAGTGTTCTGAATGACGATTTCGACAAAATGTCTAAAAAAACCAATGTTGAATTATCTTTATCTCAACAATATATAGAAACAATTTTAACGTGCTGGAATCAACAAGTAAGTCCTTTAATAGAAAAATTACTTGAATTTGATGAGATACAAGATGATGTATTAGGGTCTTTATTACATATGCATAATAATCGAATGTTTAAAGACTATAACCGAAAGAATGAATTTGTTATGCACGATTTTTTGAGAAGGGTTTATTTCGCAAAAAAACAGCACTAAATATAAGTGATATATCGTGTTGCCCAAATTTTACAACACGATATATTCTATTTATCCCACTTTTATTATCGACAACTCCGAATACATGATGCTTCGCTATGGCCCCATTACACTGATTACGTGGCACAGTGCAATTAGTAGTCATTGCCGCAGTTAAGGCTCCTCCTGCTACATTTGGTGTCATGTCAATCTGTAGTAAATTAGTGTCTAGTGAGAGGTTAATTAGTTTCTTTTTTAAGCGTAAGTTGCATTTTATAATTCCTTATATTTTTTAAATCCCTTTAATTTAGTTCGGGATAATTACGAAAAAGTATCAAGGTTTCGCCAGTTAATCGTATGTTTATTATTTTATCAAGTCAATAGGTGTAGCGTAAGTGGCTGTATTTACGATGATATTACTTAATCTAAATATTATGCGGTGAAAGGCTTTCTTAGTTAACAGTGATTTTAAATCTAACTTAAATTATTTGCCAATTAACGTTTAAAGTCTTCTATAACTATTTCTAAGGCTTGCAAAATAATGTCTTGGTCGATGTTTGCACTTTCTAGCATTTCGATGAGATCGACTGCTAATTTAATGTGTTCTGGTGCTTGTTCTAATGTAGTTTGAGTCATAGTATTCCCTTACCTAGAAACGGCGTTTGCCTTTTTGGTA
>Ga0105355_10004804_pt1 | contig 11522 bp, 9 predicted proteins | sample GOMGulsemesocosm_2_FD_83508 | JGI IMG/M metagenome (GOLD analysis project Ga0105355, IMG submission 83508) | Methane-oxidizing microbial communities from mesocosms in the Gulf of Mexico - GOM9C Gulf of Mexico | ecosystem: Environmental > Aquatic > Marine > Cold seeps | place: Gulf of Mexico... | reverse complement strand
GTGTGCCGACTTAGCTCAGTTGGTAGAGCAACTGACTTGTAATCAGTAGGTCGCCAGTTCGATTCCGGCAGTCGGCACCATTCATTCTCTCTTTAAAGAGATGAAGAAACGAAACCTTAACAGCAATGTTAAGGTTTTTTTTCGTCTAAAGAAAAGTAAACGATAATCGAAGCCTCAGCATTTTCCTATAGATATTAGTGTTGAGGCTTTCTTATTGCCTAAAATTTACTGTAATTAAATTGCAAACTGCTCTACTGATTGAATCAGTAACTCATATCAGACCAACAGTTCTATTCCAGCAGTCGGCACCATTCATTCTCTCTTTAAAGATCAATCAACTGACTCTTTAGTACATTCACACTCAGCAAACAATATAGCTATGATATCTTAATTACATTGTTTTATTTGTGCACTCCAATGGCTACCAGAGGCAATATTATATTTCGCTGAAAAATCCCCTTGATTTAGAGCGAACGATACATTTGACCGGCTGTTAACATAAACCAGAGGTTCACCAACAGCAACTTTACTAAATGCTCCGAGATAAGGCAGTTTAGTATCGAGCTTAGTGATATTGCCTTCCTTGATAAGTACACACAGGGTATCGCCAAGTTTAATACCTGCTTGCTTTAAACTATCTTGATGTATGTTAGTCCACACGTTACCAAATTGTGGATCTGGAGTTGGGATATTACCTTTGATAACGCCATTATTCACCGTTGCTTCCAGATGAGCTAGGCTAACGATTTTTGCAGGTAGTTTAGAGCCAACATGTTCAAAAGTATTATTGTGACTGATATTTGTAAAGCCACGTTCAGGACAGAAGGTGTAATTATTATCACTATTTCTTCCCTTACCGAGTCCAATTACCCATCGAAAAGTCAGGCAGTGGTTCGGTCCATCAAGCTCTATGATTTCGATCCTTGTTGGTCTGCGTGAGTCATAACTACGCACTTCACCTTCCTTCCAGTAACCTAGTGGAAACTTACTGCCTAAGCCATTATAAGTTCTGGCACCCCACTGTTTTCGCTTGTCGTAAATTCTCACCAGTCCATCTCTTGAATTATTAATGGTAAAAAAAGATTCAACCTGCCCACCACGGAGACTAAATGTTCTACGATAGTAGGGAACTTCATCACCAGCCCATGAAATTTTGGTGTTATTTACTTCTGTTTTGAAAGGGCCCGTAAGGTTAATTTTGTCGCATGGCCTTTGTTTGCCAGTAACAGAAGCACAGGCAGTGGTAGAAACCTCTTTTAGTGTTAATTCATGTTTCCCATCCCATTTTCCCCCGGTAAAAAGTTCAACCGGAATAAATCTTTCTTTTGTTGATAAATTATAAGCTTTATCCCAAGAGTCCTTTTCTTCTGTAGTAAATCTGGCACAAGAAAAAATTGAAACACATAAAAAAATCACAAAAAGAACATTCAAATATTGTTTCATTAACATAGTTCCTAGAGCATAAAGCTCGCTAAGAGGGAGATATAGTTTGTTAAAAGCAATGATAGCTTTTATCTTTGGTGAGCTAAACCATACGGCATAGAATCAATATTTTCAAAGTGCTAAGTGTAAAGTTTTATTGCAAATAATTGATCGTTTTTTGCTGCTTCAATAAATAGATTCAGATAACTTATTGGAGCTTAGCGACAAAATAGCTTTTCACCGCTTAAGTGATCATAGTAGCGCCCGCTGTTTCTTTAGCCCAATCCTTAAATGGCAGAGTAGTAAAAACATCCATCTTGTTATAAGTTTCATATATCTTTGACAGTCAAACGCTTTGAAATGGTTAGTCGTTTCAACAAGTGTTTCATAATTCAGAGGGTTCACCATTAATTCATTTAATATAGTGATAGAGTTCAACAATTACTGAGAGTAGCGAGGCTAAATAATGCAGGAACACTTAAAAACACTAATCAATTTATTAACAAAGATGGACCTTGATGATTTGTTGCAACATTACATAAGCTCGAGTGAACCCGAGAATATTGTTCAATTAGGTTTCATGTTCAAACAAGGACAAATAAAATCATCCAATTTTAACTTTTATCAAGAATTAGCCACTAGTTTTATTAACAACAAGGGCCTACCCTCTGCACTTATAGATAAAATTAAAACGAGTAATACTTTAAGCTTTTTCACTCCTGCATTACAAATAGAGGACAACTTCAACACAATTGATTCTGTGCAACGCAATGTTTTACATTATTTATTTAGTAACAATGAGTTAATTACACCTGATACCCAGCCACCATTTAATTATTTACGCTCTATGATGTTATTTGGAAGTAATACAGCATTACAGGCTAGCTTATGTCAACGAGATCAACAAAACCTAACACCTATTGAAGCTTATTTAATTACCAATAAAAACATCAACCCCTTAGCTCCTCATGAATTTACAGCATTGTTAGCGTTAGTCGAGATTGAAAGTAAACAACAATCAATAGAGCAAGCTAACTATCCTCTCTTGATTCAGACCATGACCAAGTTATTTAAAGAGCAAGCCCTAATAGTTAACCATGAGCTACAGCGCATTATTTTGATAGCTACTTATTACACGACACCGGTTAAGCAAGTTGTAAGTGATATGAATAAAGTGCAAGGGTAATAACGTATTACTCGCTATCATCGAACAAGTAGTAAAATGTTAGTAAAAGTACTATTAACTATTCAGTATAAAATTTATTAGTGAAGACGACCTCACAAGCTACTATGAATAAAACTATTTTTATGCATAATGAACTCCTTTAAAGTCACATTACACCGCCCTAGATAAGCCAATAAGTCAGCACCATGATAAAAAACAATGTTAATTTCCAAGTTAAATTGCAAGAAATATTAAATGCGCAAAATGAGCTTTATAAGCAAGGCAATGTTGCTGATTACATCCCTGCACTTGCAGAGGTTCCTGAAGATTTAATGGGCGTTTGTGTTGCGACTATTGATGGTAAAACTTTCGGTGCCGGTGACTTTACAACACCCTTTTCAATTCAAAGTATCTCCAAGGTCTTTAGCTTAGTCATGGCGATGAATCGTAAAGGAGAGTCATTGTGGCAACGGGTCAATATGGAGCCATCAGGCCAGCCTTTTAACTCGATTATTCAGCTCGAATGGGAAAAAGGCATACCACGAAACCCTGTTATAAATGCTGGAGCTTTATTAATCGCTGATGTGCTTAGCAGTCACTTTTCAGCCAGTAAACTCGCTTTTTTAAGCTTTATGCGTAAACTCGCTGACGATGACAGTATTCATATCGATAAAAATGTTTATAAGTCTGAGTTATCCCATGGCAGCCGAAATGCGGCCTTAGCCTATTTGATGAAAAGTTTTGGTAACATCGAGGCTGAGATCCCTGATGTATTAAGCCAATACTTTACTCAATGCTCGGTATCAATGAGCTGTAATCAGTTAGCTTCAAGCTTACTCTTTTTGGCCAATAAAGGCATTGACCCTAAGTCTAAAGAAGTTATTTGCTCTCCACGAGATAGCCATAGGGTTAATGCCATTTTGTCTACTAGTGGTATGTACGACCAATCAGGCGAATTCGCATTTTCAGTTGGTTTACCTTCCAAAAGTGGTGTCGGTGGTGGAGTCATTGCCATAGTGCCTGGCTATGGCGTTATTTGCTCATGGAGTCCGCCGTTAAATAGCTTTGGTAATTCAGTAGTTGCAGTGAACTTAGTTGAAGCGATAGCAGAAGAGCTTGGTTTATCTATTTATCATTAATTCAAAATTCATAAGCTGATTACATGATTTAGTTACGTAAAATATGATCTCACACAGGCTAAATATTTCTACTGAGTACATAATTACTTTCATCATCAAGCAAACTATAAACTTATATGGCAAAAGTAGCACTGATCACAGGCGCAAGCTCAGGAATTGGCAGGATAACCGCACTGTTATTGGCTCAGCATGGTTATATTGTGTATGCCGGCACCAGAGATCCCTCAAAATTTACCATTAAGCTTGATAACTTACACGTAATCCCACTTGATATAACTGATAACAAAAGTATTAAACAGGTAATTAGTAACATCAAAGCTGAGCAAGGAAAAATTGATGTGCTTATTAATAATGCTGGCTATGCTTTGGTATCAACAGTTGAAGATGCTAGTGAAGAAGAGATGTTTAACCAATTTAATATTAATGTCTTTAGCATTTTGCGTTTATGTAAAGCCGTGACCCCACTGATGAGAGAAAGAAATAGCGGAGTTATTATCAATATTAGCTCATTCTTAGGCAAAATAGGTTTACCGCTTTTCACTTTTTATAACGCCAGTAAATATGCAGTTGAAGGTATAACTGACTCACTTAGATATGAATTAAAACCTTTTAGCATTCGAGTTCACTCCATTATGCCCGGCTTTTTTAACACCAATTTTGCCAAAGGCAATTTAGTGGCGAATACGGCAACGCTAAATGAAGCTAGCCCTTACAACAAGCTTATTAGTAAACTGATACCAAACGTATTGGCACAAATAAACGACGGTAATGAAGCAAAGGAAGCAGCAGAGCTAGTCATTAAAATGATTGAAGATGACACTTCGCCAGCACGAGCAACAGTAGGAGATAAAGCCAGTAAATTTATCCCTATGCGCAAAGAGCTATCTGATGAAGATTTTGAACGTAGAGTACGGGAGTACTATAACCTCAATGGATAGCTTCTTTTTTAACATTACCGATAAGTGCTATAAAACTACTGAGATTTTTAAATATCAAGATCAGCATGCAACCCGTGTGGATATCTCTAATGGTCTAGTATTTTTTGATATTGTGCTCAGCCTAAAAAAAGAAAAAACACTTAAACTTAAAAACCTAGACAGGATGAACTTCATTGTTTCACTTGGGCAGGGTAACTGTAAAATAAAAGACAATTTAGCCACAAATGAGTATAAATTAGCCGAGCATAATACTTACCTATTTGCCACATCTCGCCAAGATATGGAAATAACTATAGCGCCATCACAAAAATCAGAGATCTTTATTCTTTTCATTGGTGATTTTTTTATTAAAAGGTACCTAAGTGACAATGCTTTTGAACCGATAAATTTTTTATATAAACGATTACAGCAAGAAGTCAGCCTTGAACTTATTAATGAAACCGCTACCGATGCATTAAGCCTTTATCTTATTGAGAAAATAGTCAGCGCTAAAGACAGTGAAATAATGAACAGCATGATCAGTGAACATAGGGCCATAGAATATATGATCCACCGGTTTTCACTGCTTGATTTTGCTCCCTCTGCTCAACACTCTGCTGAAGAAGTTGAGGTAGCAGCCAGAGCAAAAGAAGTTATCTTACAAAACTACCAAAATCCCCCTTCAATTAAAGAATTAGCAAGGCTTTGTGGCACCAATGATTTTAAACTGAAGAAGTACTTTAAAAAAATACATCAAACAACTGTCTATGCCTATATACAAAAACTACGCTTAGAAAAAGCAAACTTGTTGCTGCGTGAACATCTGATGAGCGTTGCTGAAATCGCCAACGAGGTAGGTTATAAACACCAAGGTCACTTTAGCGCCATTTTTTTTAAAGCTTATGGTGTCTACCCAAAAGATCTTAAAAACTCCCTTTAGTGATAGCTCAAAATCCCGCTAGTGATAAAAGCCTATAATAACTGATATTCAATCGGCGTATTATTTACTCAATGAAATACTACTTAAAAAATCACCGAGGAAAATATTATGACTAAAGTTGTTTTAATCACAGGCGCAAGCTCAGGAATGGGTGAAATCACGGCACGTTTTTTAAATGAAAATGGCTATACCGTTTATGCTGGTACCCGAGACAAAAACCTTGCTACGCCACAAATCCAAGGCGTTAACAATATTTACCTTGATGTCTGCGATACTAAGTCTATGGAGACGGCTGTTAACACCATCATAGCGAAAGAAAGTAAAATTGATGTATTAGTTAACAACGCTGGTTTTGGTCTAGTATCCACCGCTGAAGAAGTGACAGACGAAGAAATATTTAAACAGTTTGACGTTAACGTTTTTGGTTTGATGAAAATGACACGTACTGTACTTCCTTTTATGCGCGAAGCCAAAGCTGGGGTTATCATCAATATCAGTTCATTCCTTGGCAAGATGGGCTTACCACTGCTTTCTCATTACAATGCTAGTAAATATGCTGTTGAAGGCTTTGTAGACTCAATTCGTTTTGAAATGGCGCCGTATAGTGTACGTATACACTCCATTCAGTCTGGCTTATTTGGTACTAACTTTGTTGCCAAGGGCCTAGTAGCCAATGCACAAACAACCAGTGAAAACTCCCCTTATAAAGAGCTAGTTAGCCATTTTGTTCCTATCGTGGCTAAAGCCATTAATGAAGGCCCTAGCCCACAACCTATAGCTGATGCTGTAAAAGCTATAATAGAAGATGACAATGCATTAATTGCCATTCCTGTTGGCACTGAAGCAACATCATTTGTACCACTAAGAAAAGAGTTATCTGATGAAGCTTTTGAAGTTAAAGTCAAAGAGACCTTTGGCATTTAACATGCTTTGAAATAAAGCCTTAGGAGAGTAGACGTAACCGCCAAAAAATACCTAATTAGTGGTTACGTGGTTACGTGGTTAAGCAATTAGTAAATAGCTGACGACACATAAAGGTATAGAGATAAAGATATGATAAAAACTCCACCACTAAATAAATCTCTTGGTATATTCCCCAAGTCATGGAGTGAAAAAAATGCCGGAAGAATCCCCGGTAACATTCCTATTTGGGTAGGTATACTCTCAGAATTGACCGAGTTTGCACTTTTCTTTGTCGCCTATTTTGTCGCAAAATTTTATTACCCTGATATTTTTTCACAGGGACCGCAAAACTTACATACTTCATTAGGCGTTGCCAATACCGTCGTATTACTTACCAGCAGTTATTTTATGGCTAAAGCGATGAGCTTTATCCGAATAAATGACAAGATTAAGTGCGAACGTTATTTATGGCTGGCATTTAGTTGCGGTTGTATTTATTTGATCATAAAAACATGGGAATTTCATTGGAATACCTTACAGGGGTTTAGTGCTAATACTAATGAATTTTTCACCGTTTATTACTACATGACCTTTAATCACTTTATCCATGTTGGCTGGGCTTCATGCGCTATTTTATGGGTGATATTTCGTTTAAGAAGCGGAGCTTATTCAGCACAAGAAAATTCAGGCTTAGAAGCATTAGCCGTGTATTGGCATATGATAGATTTAATGTGGATTCTTATATTCCCATTAGTTTATGTACTTAGATAGGAGGATATTATGAAAGCGATACAAGTGATGAAAAATATAAAAGCTATGGGAAAGTTAGAATACTTTTTAGCGGCATTAATAGTAATAACCCTATTTAATACCTTCTTAGGTGAGCAATTTTCCTCAACAACAGTAGTTTGTATATTAATAGCACTAACAGTAACTTATAAAGGATTTGTCGTTATAGATCACTTTATGGAATTAAAACATGCAAATAAGAATTTACGCTTTTTAATGAAATGCTACTTTGTTATTTTCCCATCTTTAATCATTGTTAGTGCCTTCTATTAAACAATAAAGTAAAAGAAAATAAACTAAGCAACTCTTTTTTATCACTATATTGCTAGAACCATTGTTACTACTAGTTCTTAATCAGATAAAAACAACCTCCACATGCCTACGAGACGACTTCCTTACTCATATGGGATTTTTATCAAGATCAACGATAAATTCTAACGTCCTAGCAGAGGAAAACCTGTTCAATATAATCCGCATTCACCCCATTAATGTACCGCTTCACCTTTTCATAAAGTTAAATATACCGCTTTAGCAGATCTCAATAGTTAAAGTTTCTTATTACTGTATGGTCAATTTAAGGCTTAGTTTGGCTGTTTATTTGTTCAATCGTGCAACTAAACAACATCAACTTAGCCTATAAAAAAAGCTTTATAGCTAACAATAAGATTAACAATAACAAGAAGACAGATACTTCAACATAAAAATCAATGAGTTACAAAGCCATTGATTTATAAAAATATACAGGTGTCGTTTTAGGGGAAGATAATGAACAAAATAAACTATAAGTTTGCAAAAACTCTGATCAGTGCAGGGTTGAGTTTAGCACTCACTGCCTGTGGGTCTGATTCTGAAGAAGAAGTGGTAATCGACGACATAATAACAGATATAACCAATACAATGCCTGCAATCTCAAGTAAAGGTATTTTAACCGTCGCAGCAGGTGCTAAGTACTCATACACCTTGACATCAACTGATTCGGATGGAGATAGCTTAACTTTAACAGCCTCAACCCTACCTGCATGGCTTTCATTTGACGCAGATAGCGGCATATTAAGTGGCACACCTGAAGATAGCGATATAGGTGACCACCCTGTAACATTGATGGTAAGTGATGGTACAGACGACTTAACACAATCTTTCACTATTGCTGTAACATCAGTACCTGGATTGAGTGCTCCTGAAATTACTAGTACAGCTGTAACGGGTGTAACAGCTGGCTCATTATATTCTTATACGTTAGCCGCAACAGATGCTGATGATGACACATTAACTATGTCAGCTGAAATTCCTGCTGATGCCACTTGGTTAACATTTGATGCTACTACAGGCGTACTTTCTGGTACACCAGCAGTAAACAATATTGGCAGCATAGCAGTAACTTTAACGGTTAGTGATAGTACAGAAACAGAGAATGCGGTACAGACTTTCAGTATTGCGGTTTCTGACGTTGATAGCCCTGGAAATAATGCAGCTGTCATTACCAGTAGTGAAATTATCACAGCAACAGTTGGCAGCAATTACTCTTATACCTTAACAGTAACCGATGCTGATGATGACACCTTAACCATGTCAGCAGTAATTCCTGCTGAACATTCTTGGTTAAACTTTGATGCTGAAACCGGCATTTTATCCGGTACGCCAGGGCTAAATAATATTGGCGCAATCGAAATCACTTTAACGGTAAACGATGGCACTATTGATACCACACAAGTATTTACCCTTACTGTTGCTGATGTTGGCGCAGGTGAAGTACCAAGAGATGCCAATGAAGCATCATTTATTATATCTGATGGTCATAATGACTGGGAATCATGGATAGAAACCAACGGCTCTTCACAAATCATTGTTGATGATAATGCGGCTTATGAAAACGTTAATGAAGTCACTATTACTGCAAGCAAATTTGTTGCTGGCTATAGACCAGTAGACGGCGTTGGCACAGCAATTGATATGAGTGCCTTCGCTGATACTGGTACTTTTGAATTTGATCTTAAAGTGACCACAATACCTGCAGAAACTGACGAATGGTTTATAAAAATTGAGGGCGCAGGAGGCACGCTTAATGATTACAACATATTTGCTGACAACGGCGATCATAATGCCATTGAAGTAGGTGTATGGAAACATTTTAGCTTCAGTTTAAGTGACCTAGCAGGTCTTGACCTTACTGCCATCAATAACGTTATGTTATTCCCATCTTGGGGCAGTAATGGTGGAGCAGTTTATCAATGGGATAATGTTGCTTTTTACCCTGATGGTGCACCAGAGCAAGTAGCTGTTACTCCAGGTGACTCAGGCGATGGCGCAACCACAACCGTTGCGTTAGGTATTGACTTTGAAGGTCCACAACTAACCTGGTCATCATTTGATACTGATAAAGTTCAATATGTTGCTAACCCTGATACCGCGGGAATCAATACTTCAGCTACCGTTGCTTTGCTTGAAATTAACCAAGGTGATGGTGAGTGGGCTGGGGCTAGAACTGAAGGTATTGATACTTTTGCCTTAGATGCAACCAACTGTACGGTTAAGATGGATGTTTACAGAGATACCATAGGTTTAACCCATGTAAAATTTGAAAAGAATAATGGTGTTAATGCTGATGGCATAATGTGGGGTGCTGCGGGTACTGTGTCTGTAGCTAATACTATAGTAAACCAATGGGAAACATTAACGTTTGATACTTGTGCTTGGATTGGTCACGCTGAAACGGGTGTTATTGATGGCTTTGCCATTCACGCGGATCAAACTGCGGGTAGAAGCCAAGACACCATGAACCACATTGATAACATCATGTTCTCGGCACAAGAAGTGAGCGTTGACCCAACTGCGCCAACTGATGCAGCTCCAGTACCTACTCCACTTGATGGCGATGTTATTTCTGTTTTCAGCGATACTTATACCGCAGTTGCAGGAGTGAATACAAATCCATTTTGGCACCAAGCCACTGTCACAACAGAAGTTGACGTGGCAGGTAACAATACGCTGAAAATGGCTGGTTTAAACTACCAGGGCGTAGAGTTTTCTACTCAAGATGTATCAGGTAAAACCAATTTACATCTTGATTATTGGACTGCTGATTCAACCGCACTTGATGTTTTCCTCATAACTTCAGGTCCAGAAACGCTATTCAATATCACTCCAACCCAGAATGGTTGGCAGAGTATTGATATTCCATTAAGCACTTACTCTGGCAATGGAGATTTGACCCAAGCAATCCAGTTCAAATTTGTCGGTAACGGTACTATCTTTATGGATAACTTATACTTTCACTAGCCGCTGATAACAGCTAATTAACCCTCAGTAGATTTAATAGGTTCTGATTTTAAAGGAGAATTACAATGAAAATTGTAACTCTCCTTTTCCTATACCTTGATTACTACTGTATCCATGATGATTGTTTATGAAGACGTCCATTCTTTTAGAAAATATAAGCTGAAGGCTAATTATTACCCTAATTTGCTTCACCACCTTATTTTTTTATTGAACAAAATAAACAACCAGAAAGGCAAACAGAAATAACAATAAACCCAATAAGCTTATGCCTACAAACTTGCTTTGCAGAGGTAAATTACAATGTGCTTTAGATAAAAAACACAGTCAAAAATTTAGCCTTATGTTCATTACAAATATTTAAAAATACAACAACAAAGAAACAGAAGAGACCATAGTGAAACTCAAACAACTAATATTCAATGTACCTATGAAGTGGCCATTAATATCACTACTACTTGCCTTGTTATCGGCATGTGGTGGGGAGACTGCAGAAGACGTTAATAACGATCTTGATAATGACAGTGTCATCAATAGCCTAGATATTTGTCCTAACACAGTAGCAAACGCAGTGGTTGATAGCACTGGTTGCATTATCGTTGCAACTGATAATAAAGGTGTCGCTAAAGATGCCGATTTTGATGGTATTGCTGATAATGTCGATACTTGTCCTAATACTTTAGGAGATGTGGCAGTAGATAATACTGGTTGTGCAATCATTGCAATTGAAGATGCCGATAACGATAGTATTGCTGATAATGTTGATGAATGTCCTAACACCGCTGAAAGTGCGGAGGTAGATGACACAGGTTGTGTAATCGTTAACATTGAAGATGCTGATAATGATGGTATTGCTGATAATGTTGATGAATGTCCTGACACAGCAACAGGTAAAGCAGTCGATCAAAAAGGCTGTGAAATAATTGTTCAAGTGGTTGATATAACCATTCAAGCAGAAGATTACACTGACTACT
>Ga0105355_10004803_pt1 | contig 11523 bp, 8 predicted proteins | sample GOMGulsemesocosm_2_FD_83508 | JGI IMG/M metagenome (GOLD analysis project Ga0105355, IMG submission 83508) | Methane-oxidizing microbial communities from mesocosms in the Gulf of Mexico - GOM9C Gulf of Mexico | ecosystem: Environmental > Aquatic > Marine > Cold seeps | place: Gulf of Mexico... | reverse complement strand
GCCGTTTAGGATGGTAGGTCCAAAATTCTTGGTTTCACTGACATCACGATCAGTATAGCTAACACCAACTTGCCATCTTATTTTGTGATATTCATTGGCATCGAAAATATGAGTAAAAGCTAAGTTAAATGTCCGACTATTAAAACTTGGATTACCTAAAAGGCCATCAGTGAATAAAGTAAAAGTAGTAGGTGTTACAAAATCAATGTTACCTGTAGCCCCTATGGGTAAAACAGCGTTATCAGGAAAAATATGATAAAGAGTATGGATATACTCTCTTTGCATTGAAAAGCTAATATCGGCAGTACCGATTAGCCTTTCATCTAACTCATAATTTAATTTGGCCAAAGTTATGCCATTAGTAAAGTGACCTGAAGGATCTAATGCTTGTGCGGCACCCGCTCCTAAACCTGCATTGTTATTCCTATAATGCCAAAAATTAAAGTGCCAATTTTCTTTTGAAATATTTAACGATATGTCTTGTGTATTTAGGTGGTCATCAATATAGCCAGGAGCCATACTCGCATTTGTACCGAAGGCTTTATCTAGCGCACTTTGTAAGTCAGCGTTAACTACTTTACTATCATCATCCATGCCATGGAAATCTGCAGTAAAACTATATGAGTAACCAGCAAAATTTCCAATTAACTGCAACCAGGCTTGCTGATTATTGAATGAACCTAACCTAAAACCTATGGTTTGATTATTGTTTGTATCATCAGATTGAGTTGGCCCTTTTTTTGTGACGAGGTTAATAACACCTGAAAAACTGTCTGCACCATAAATAGCCGAGCCAGGACCTTTTATTATTTCAATTTGCTTTAAGCCAATTAATGACTTATTAAATCCAAAAACAGTACTGCCACCGGTTGATGATTTTAAATGCTCGCCATCAATGAGTACAATAAGTTGAGAGTTTAAACTGGCCTGTAAACCTCTAATGCTATAAACATCTGAGCTTAAGGCACTTTGAGATAATGAAACATGAATACCTGGGATCGTTTCTAGTACTTCTGCCAAGGAATTTATCCCCATTGCTTGCCATTGTGCTTCGGTAACTAAAGTGACAGAAGATGGTGTTTGAGCAACAGATAGTTCAGAGCCTGTTGCCACGGAAACTTTAATTGTTTGGAGTTCCACCAAGCTCATACTAAGCAGCGTTGACATGGTATCGTTATCAAAGTTACTTTCAATAGCACGATTGCTAGTTGAATTTGCAAAGTGGGGAAAGGCATAAATTAACGCCGATAAGATCAGGGATTTATGCAATTTGGATTTTACTGCTGTCATTAAATATTTGCCTTGTATCACTTAAACATCAAGCTGATAAATCCATTAAGGCTTGGAGCTGAATAACTGTGCCATTATAAGGTAAATAATTTAAATGTGTAGAAATATTAATCGATAAAAGCCACCTTATCTTCGAATTATAATAATTTTTTTAAGGTTTCAAGGTGATTTTTTATTTTGTTTATCGTGCTAAACTTGATCATTCTATTTAGTGTTTTGTTTAAGGTTTAAACTAAGACTATGATTTTTGAATACGGTTTTTAGTAAATTAATGAGATTAAAAAATAGGTTTTCAGGCTTATTAATAAGCTGTTATTTGATGATGACAGTATTACCCTCGTCAGCAATTGCTGAGAGTTTTTATGTGGTCGTTGGTTTTGCTAAACCTCCCTATGTTATTCAAGAAACAAATAGCGGTTTTGAGATTGAGCTAATAACGAGTGTTTTAAAGTCGATGGGGAAAGATGTTCATTTTGTTTATGTACCATTTGGTCGCTCCTCAAGAATGTTAAATAGTAAGCGCGTTGATGCCATTATGACTGTGAACAAAAATCTGATTAAAGATAACCAGTTGCTCAGTGATGCTTATATCAATTACCAAAATGTTGTCATTACTTTAAAGGAAAAAAAATTAATACTTAACAAGGTAAGTGACTTAGCGGAGTTTTCCGTAGCCGCCTTTCAAACCGCCAATAAAATTCTAGGGAAAGTTTTCGCTGAAACTGTCACTAAAAGTACTCGGTATTTGGAGGTAGCGACTCAGAAAAATCAAACTAAGTTATTATTTGATAAAAAGGTCGATGCCTTAGTAATGGATGTAAATATTTTTAGATCGTTCAGCCCTACCGTGGGCGGAAAGGCCGATTTTAGTGATGTAGATGTACATTTTTTGTTTGCCAAAAGCGCCTATCAAATGGCCTTTAAAGACATCCAACATGTTGTGTTGTTCAATCAAGCGTTAGCTAAATTTAAATCATCAAAACTGTTTGATGATTTAATTCAAAAGTATGATTTACAACAATAACGGCACGCTTTAAAAACTATTAACAAGTAAAGCCTAGGTTTAACGCATCTAATAATTTTAACCACAAGCCGCGTTTACCATTATTTTTGTCCGCTTTAATTAGTGCATTTTGAGTGAATTTAACACCAAACCAACGAAAGGGTTCTGGCGCCCAAGGCATAGGTTTCTTAGTAACAAATTGCATTTTTAGAATATCACTGGGTTGATAACCTAAAAGTTCGATGCCGATGCGCGCACCAAATCTTGTCGCACCAACACCCAAACCAGTATAGCCAACTGCCCAAGCTACTCGGCCATTAAGCGTTACACCAGGCACCATACAAAAGCGCGTCGATGTCGCTATGATCCCGCTCCATCTATGGCTAAATTTAAGCCCCGTAAGCTGAGGGAAAGTTTCAAAAAACTCTTTTGACAATTGTTCAAATCTTGCCGGGATATCTGCACAACTAGTGTCAGTGCCCTTGTTAAAATAATACCGCACGGCACCACCGCCGCCCCAAGTAATGCGGTTATCTTTGGTCATGCGATAATAGTGAAACATATTGGCGTGATTGCCAATTGCATGGCGCGTTTTATGCCAACCAATTGCAGCGAGTTGCTCTTCATTAAGGGGCTCTGTTGCCAATTGGTAATCCCAAACCGGAATAGTTGTACGGCTGACGGCTGTTAACGGGTTACGATAAGCATTGGTAGCCATTAAAACCTTATCACTGGTGATTATGTGAGACAAACAAGTAGAGTTCATTTTATCTGAACCTATAGGCTTACAGGTAATTAATGGCGTATTTTCGAATATTCGAACGCCCAAATCTAATAGTACACGTTTTAACCCCCAACAGACTCTTGCAGGATCAATGATGCCGTCCTGACCGTCTTTTCGCCATAAACCCGCCAAATATGTTGGTGAATTTACTTGTGCTTGCATCTCTTTTTGATCAAACCAAGCAACGTCATCACCAGCAGATTTTTCTGCCTCATAATCTTTGCGCATGGCTTCAACTGAACCTGGGTTGGTTGCCACTTCAGTTTCGCCTACTTTTTCATATCTGGCGTCTATATTATAGCGCTCAAGCGTTTCAAGTAATTCAGCCATATTTTGCTGGCCAAGTTGATGCAATTTTTCTGCTTCACCTGGAAAGTGATGGTCTGTATTGGTTTCACCATGAGCTAAACTGGAATTTAAAAAACCGCCGTTACGGCCTGAGGCACCATCACCAACAAAGGTTTTTTCGATCAGTACGATATCGGCATCCGCTTGACGTTCTTTCGCCTGTAGCGCTGCCCATAGACCTGTGAATCCACCACCGACAATTAATAATTCACACGTTATGTTTTCTGCTAATGGAGGTAATACTTCGGGACGAATATCTTGATCGTGCCAAAGTGAACAATATTTGGAATCTCTTAGTGCTTCAAGGTGTTGTTGCATAATAAATCTACTTCAAATGTTTGTGGTGGCCACACTGTGGCGCTGTTAAAGAACCATGTGAAAAACTTTGCATTTCGGCTAAAAACATACCGAAATAACGACAATTTCAATTTAACCCTATCTATCTCACCGTTCAGTTATCCGAACCGCCACAGAGTGGCCATTATAGAAATGAGCGGCAGTTCTATTTAATGTACCAGCCCCAAGGCTCATCACTGTTAAATCGTGTAATTTGCTTAGTTTCAAGGTAATTATTCAATCCCCATTCTCCTAGCTCTCGGCCGATACCTGACTGCTTATAACCGCCCCAAGGTGCTTCGACAAAAGTAGGCTGTGAACAGTTAACCCAGACAATGCCAGCACGAAATGCTTTAGCAACACGGTCGCATCGAGCTTCGTCCCTCGACATTACCGCAGCAGCCAAACCAAAGCGTGAATTATTGGCCATGGCAATGGCTTGTTTTTCGGTTTTAAAAGGTTTAATACAGACCACAGGACCAAAAATTTCTTCTTGCCATATCCAACTGTCTTCTGCCATATCGGTTAATATTGTCGGTTCAAGGTAGTACCCTTGCTCAAATCCTTCAGGACGTTTACCTCCAGTAGCAACAATAGCTCCTTCATTGATGCCTTTATCAATAGCCGCAAGCACTTTTTGATATTGGTCTTTATTGACTAAAGGCCCGAGCAAAGTCCCTTGTTGATTGCCTTCACCGATAGTGATTTTCTTAGCTTCTGCAATTAAACGTTTAAGTAATTCAGAGTATAAAGACTCTTCCACCAAGACTCTTGAGGTCGCTGAGCAGACTTGGCCTTGATTCCAAAAAATACCAAACATGATCCACTCAACGGCTTTATCTATATCGCTATCGGCGAAAATAACAAAAGGTGATTTCCCACCAAGCTCCAAACTAATATTTTTAATATCTTTGGCAGCCATAGCCATAATTTTCGACCCTGTAGGTACAGAGCCAGTAAAGGCGAGTTTATCTATCTTTTTATGTTCAACCAATGCTTGACCCGCGTCTTTACCTAGTCCATTGACAATATTTAATACGCCTTTAGGTAATTTCGCCTCTTCAGCTATTTCTGCCAAGGCTAATGCGGTAAGTGGGGTGATTTCTGACGGCTTTAAAACCATAGTACAACCTGCCGCAAGTGCAGGAGCTACTTTCCAAGCAGCCATCAACATCGGGAAGTTCCACGGTATAATAGCGCCAGCGACACCTATGGGCTCTTTGGTAACTGTTGATGAAAAATCGGGCTCAGGTAAAGCAATTGATTTTGCCGGAGTCTTGTCCATTTCTTCGGCAAGATTTGCGTAAAATTCAAAAGTACCTGCAGTATCTTCAATATCCCATTTAGCTTCAGGATAAGGTTTACCGTTATCAAGTACTTCTAATTTTGATAACTCATCTAATCGCCTAATAATAATTTCAGCGATTTTACGTAAATAACCACCGCGCTCTTTACCAGACATTTTAGGCCAAGGGCCAGAATCAAATGCTTGTCTTGCCGCAGTTACCGCTGCATTAATATCATTGGAATTTCCCGCAGGAATTGTAGCAATAGTTTTCTCGGTCGCAGGGTTTATCGTCGGAAAAGTTTCATTTGATTCAGATTTACACCACTGGCCGTCGATAAAGTGCGCATTGGTGTTTGGAATTTTGTTTTCAGTTAAGTTACTCATTATTCTGACCCTTAAAAATGTTTGCTAGTAAGGCGACCATGTTCTGATCAATAGATAAATACGCAATAGTAATATTAAGATTGAAGTACGGCGTAGTAAGTACTTACTTTATTATCAATTCGCCAATGGCATGGAGTGCCTTGTGGCACAAAAAACGCATCACCTTGAACAAATTTATGTTCTTGGTTATTTTCATCAATACAGACTAATGAACCAGAGGTGATATAGATAAATTCGTTACGAGGAAATGCTTGCATTCGAGTTTCTAAGGCATCGCTTTGCCAAATACCCGCAAAGAATTTTCCATTGTGGTTTTGGTATAAGTGTTTTCCAAGGTTAGCTTTTTTATCGCTTTTCATTTTAAAACTATCACCCGTCACTTTTACTGTTAACCCTGTTGGAATAGTTTCACTTTCGCTAAAGTTGACTATGCGTTTAACACTGGGTTCACCTGGAATAGTTTCATCAGGGTGTTCAGAAATAACATAGAATTTTCGCAGGTAACCTGTTTGCTGCCATTGGCAATCGTAACCTTTTGGAATAACAAAAGCTTCGCCATTATTGACTGTTTCCAATTGGCCAGTTTTGTTGTTTTTAATGCTGGCGTTTCCTTCGAGTAACACCATAAACTCATCACAGGCATAAGGTCCTGCAGTTTCCACCATATCGGTGGTATCCCAAACACCAATATATAAACCTAAGGCTTCATCTTCATAATAACTGTGGCTATGCTGAGTAGGGATTGTTGATTCGAACATGTCTACAGTTAGTTCGTCAGCTTCATTACCAAAGTTATCTGGATGACGATTTAATCGGATAATTGCGTTAGTTTTCATGAGAACCTTTTGTTTACAACGAACATACTTTTTTGCTTCTTCCGTCTTGTGAATTGAACTAGATTCCGGCTCAAACACTGCCGGAATGACGACTTAAATAGCAATTAACAATCAATAATAACTCCGATTGATTTAAAGTATGGAGCTTCGTTATCCCCGAAGTATCTTAATCGGGGATCTATGGTTTGTGTTAGCTTGGAAAAGCGAAACTTACGCCTTCACGCACGCCACTTGAAGGCCAGCGTTGTGTGATTGTTTTACGTTTTGTGTAAAAACGTACACCGTCTGGACCGTAAGCATGTAAATCACCAAATAATGAGCGTTTCCAACCGCCAAAACTATGGTAGGCAACGGGTACTGGTAATGGCACGTTTATGCCAACCATACCAACTTGGATATTATCAGAGAAATAGCGTGCAGCTTCACCGTCACGGGTGAAGATACAAGTACCATTACCGTATTCATGATCGTTTATAAGTTGCATTGCTTCTTGCATGGTTTTAACACGCATAACTTGTAATACAGGGCCAAAAATTTCGGCTTTATAACTGTCCATTTCACTGGTTACGTTGTCAATTAGCGTCGCACCGACATAGAAACCATCTTCAAAGCCTGCAACGTTTGGCTCACGTCCATCAACCGCTATGTTAGCCCCTTGATTTTCAGCGCTATTGATATAACCAACAACCTTGTCTTTATGGGCTTGGGTGATCACTGGACCAAAATCATTGTTGGCATTGCTATGTTCACCAACACTTAAGCCTTTCATGCCTTCTGTCATTTTAGCAACTAAAGCATCACCTGCTTCATCACCTACAGCAACAGCAACAGAAAGTGCCATGCAACGCTCGCCAGATGAGCCAAAAGCTGCACCAAGAAGTTGATTAACAGTATTATCCATATCGGCGTCAGGCATTACAATTGCGTGATTTTTTGCACCACCTAGTGCTTGGCAACGTTTACCGTTAGCATTTGCTGTGCTGTAAATATATTCAGCAATAGGTGTTGAACCGACAAAACTTACAGCTTTAATGCGTTCGTCATTTAATAAGGTATCTACAGCTTCTTTGTCGCCATTAACGACGTTCATTACGCCATCGGGTAAACCTGCTTCTTTAAGTAGTTGTGCGATAAATAAAGTTGAGCTAGGATCGCGTTCCGATGGTTTTAAAACGAAGGTATTGCCACAAACAATAGCAAGAGGAAACATCCACATTGGTACCATCGCAGGGAAGTTAAAAGGGGTAATGCCTGCAACTACGCCTAATGGTTGAAACTCACTCCAAGAATCGATATTTGGGCCGACGTTTTTACTGTGTTCACCTTTTAATAATTCAGGGGCGCCGCAGGCATATTCAACATTTTCGATACCGCGTTGTAATTCACCTGCTGCATCATGGGAAATTTTTCCGTGCTCTTCACCGATTAAGTGACATATTTTATCGGCGTTTTGCTCCAATAACTCTTTAAAGCGAAACATTACACGTGCGCGTTTTAACGGCGGTGTATTTCGCCATTGTGGAAAGGCGTCCTGAGCGGCACTAATGGCCTGTTCAACAGTTTGCTTTGAAGCAAGTGCCACTTTTTTCTCTACTTTACCTGTTGATGGGTTATAAACATCTTGGGTACGTTTACTGTCGTTGTGCATTTCACCATTAATTAGGTGACCAATAATAGTCATGTTAAGTCCTTAATAAATCTACTGCGTATATGTAAAGTTGATTAGATAGTTATTTTACTTCTGTTAGTGTTTCGCCCAGTGCGTTTATCAGGCTGTCCATTTCAGTTAGTTCTGTGGTAAAAGGCATACCTAATTGAATGGTATCGCCGCCATAGCGAACGTAAAACCCTTTTTGCCACATCTTCATTGCTATTTCATAAGGACGTTTTACTGGTTCACCTGGATAGGATTCGATGCTTAATGCACCAGCCAACCCATAGTTGCGAATATCGGTAATATGCTGGGTACCTTTTAAACTATGCAAAGTCTCTTGAAAGTAAGGGGCAATCGATTTTACGCGCTCTGCCAAATTATCTTTCGCTAAAATATCAAGTGAAGCTAGGCCTGCGGCACAAGCCACTGGGTGTGCTGAATAAGTATATCCGTGTGGCAGCTCTAGCATATATTCTGGACCCGCAGTGTCCATAAAAGTGTCGTATATTTCTTGCTTGGCAATAGCTGCACCCATAGGAATCACACCATTGGTCAATTGTTTTGCAACAGTCATGATATCAGGTGTTACCCCAAATTCTTCTGCGCCTGTGTTTGAACCCATACGGCCAAAAGCTGTGATCACTTCATCAAAAATTAATAAAATATTATGCTTGGTACAAATTTCACGTAAACGTTTTAGGTAACCAATAGGCGGTGGAATAACACCTGCAGAACCTGCAAGTGGTTCAACGATAACCGCGGCAATATTTGATGCATCATAAGTGGCAATTTGATCTTCCAAGTCGTTTGCTAAGTAAGCCCCTTGTTCAGGCTGTCCTTTAGAATATCGGTTGTCACCTGTCATCGTGTGGGCAATATGCGACGACTCAATACCTTGACCATAAATCGCTCGGTTTGGCGCAATGCCACCGACACTAATACCGCCAAAGTTAACACCGTGATATCCTTTAGCGCGACCAATAAAGCGAGTTTTACTCGACATGCCTTTTTTACGCCAATAGCCTCTAGCAATTTTTAATGCCGTCTCTACGGCTTCAGAACCAGAACCCGTAAAGAATACTCGATTTAACCCTTCTGGCATTAATTCGGTAATTCTATGGGCTAATTCGAATGATTTAGGATGTCCATATTGAAAAGCCGGTGAATAATCCAGTGTTGCAACTTGTTTGCTTACCGCTTCAACAATCTCTGCTCGTGCATGCCCGGCACCACAAGTCCACAAGCCTGATAGACCATCAAATATTTTACGGCCGTTGGCATCAGTATAATAATTACCTTGTGCGGAAACGATAATACGCGGATCTTTTTTAAATTCACGGTTGCCAGTAAAGGCCATCCAGTGAGCGTCAAGTTGTGCTTGGCTAATGCCGTGCTGGTTTGTTGTAGTACTGGTTGTATTGTTCGTCATTATTCACCTCATAGAGATCTGCTGTGCATTTCTATTAATGTCACTTCGGGCATATGTTTATATTTTTCTTATTGCTTGGGGCTATTATCAATGATTTAATAGGTTATTAAAGTTAATGTTTTTAAACTTAGGTTAAGTAATTACTTACCTATTAATGAATGTTTAAGACTAATAAACCTTGAATGCTTTTGAAATAAGCAAATCACTAAAGAAGTATAGAATGAAAAAAAATAAAAACTTGCTACCTAGGCAATTAGGTGACGCCCATATTCGGTTACTACGCATTTATAAGGTAGTGATTGAATCAGGAGGTTTTGCTGCCGCTGAAGTGGATTTAAATATTAGTCGACCAGCGATCAGTCTAGCCATATCTGAACTGGAATCTTTACTTAACATGAAGTTGTGTCATCGTGGTCGTTCGGGTTTTTCGATAACAACAGAAGGGGAGCAAGTTTATCAATCCGCAATGCAGCTATTGGGTAGTATTGAAAATTTTAGAGCTGAAATTAACGCTATTAATACAGAATTGGTCGGTGAATTAAATATCGGTATTACCGATAATTTAGTTACTATCGAACAAATGCGGATAACACGAGCCTTGAGTACGTTAAAACATCGAGCGCCAGATATTATTATCAATATCCGTATGATGCCGCCTAACGATATTGAAAGTGAAATTTTGACAGGACAACTACATGTTGGTGTCGTCCCCGATTTAAGAACATTGCCGGGCTTAAGTTATTTACCTATGTATAAAGAACAATCTTTGCTTTATTGCAGTGAACAACATCCCCTATTTAAACAAGATTTGTATGCCATCAGTGATAAGTCATTGGCGCAATATGACGCCGTTGTACCCAGTTATGCACAATCACCTGAGATAAAACAGCAACAGAAAAAGCTTAATGCTACCGCTACATCAACAGACAGAGAGGGTATTGCATTTTTAATTTTAACAGGACGTTTTATTGGTTTTTTACCCATTCATTTTGCTCAGCGCTGGGTTGCACAAGACAAAATGCGCGCTATTGAAGCACATGGTCGTAAGTTTCATACTAATTTTTCAGTGATCACCAGTAAAGGTGCACGCAGCCACTTAATTTTAGAGGCTTACTTGGAAGAGTTGGCTAAAACATAAATAGAAAGGAGCCATTGAATGATAAAATTTATAAACTATTTAAATAAGAGTTATTTGAGTATTTTGCTGATTTTCGTTACGAGCAATGCAATTGCATATTCGGGTGAATATAGGGTGACAACATTGCATCCTTTAGAAATTTATCAAGAAGGGACTGTAGAAGAAGCGTTAGCGCTTTCCAATGAGTGGCGGGAAAAGGTGTTATTGAAAAATCCTCATATGTTAGCGATTGATTACCTTTTAGAAAAGCAATCAGCAAGTCGCTATAATTTATTGGTGATCTATCACTATAAAGATCGTGACTCTGCAAAAAAAGCGAATCAAGAAATCGCAAACTTAATTAATAAAGCTTGGCCTGATAAAGCGAAACAGCAAGCGTTTTTTAACAGCCTTCAACGTTATGTTGTTAGAGAAGAGCAAGTTACTCATAGGTATGATGTAATTGATTAACTTAGAGTTAAGTCAAAATTTACGAGGATAGGAAAGGTAAGGTAGAGACTTTAACAACCTCTACATTAGAGTATGTCGACACAGTATTTCCTTAGTGATCAGACATTTCTATATTTTAAATTGATTAACAGCACTCGTTAGTGAGCCAGAATGGTTTTGCAAGTCTTGTAAACTCTCTGACATCTGAGTTGAACCTTGCACTGTATCGTCAGTTAATAACCTCACATTTTCAATATTCTTAGAAACTTCCTCAGCAACACTTGCTTGTTGAGTAACAGCACCTGCTATTTCGTGGGTTTGCTGTTGTATCTCTGCCATTACTTGACTAATTTCGCTCAGAACGACTTGCACATCTTGAGTGAGTTGAACGCTCGATTTGGCTTCTTCCTGACTGCTTTCCATTACATTTACTGCATGGGTTGCAGTACTTTGCAATTCGTCAATAATAGCTTCAATACTAGTGGTTGACTCTTGAGTTCGAGACGCAAGGGTGCGCACTTCATCAGCAACAACGGCAAAACCACGGCCTTGTTCTCCGGCGCGAGCGGCTTCAATCGCCGCGTTAAGGGCTAATAAATTAGTT
>Ga0105355_10004802_pt1 | contig 11523 bp, 9 predicted proteins | sample GOMGulsemesocosm_2_FD_83508 | JGI IMG/M metagenome (GOLD analysis project Ga0105355, IMG submission 83508) | Methane-oxidizing microbial communities from mesocosms in the Gulf of Mexico - GOM9C Gulf of Mexico | ecosystem: Environmental > Aquatic > Marine > Cold seeps | place: Gulf of Mexico... | reverse complement strand
CTTATTTCAATAGCTTTTTTAAGATGTTCTTCTGCTTGCAAGTATTGTTTTTGAGCGTAATAAAGTCGTCCAAGGTTTTGATATGAATAAGATGAATGGAATACTAGTTTGTGCTTAACTCTAATCGACAGCGACTTATCAAGTAGGTCAAATGCCTTTTGATAATTCCCCAAACCTAGATGAGCCTCCCCTAAATTATTATAATTTGACGCTATCAAAATCATATTCCCCTCAGTTAATGCCCGCTTTAAAGCGGACTCTAAGTAGGGTACTGCTTGTTGATAAAAACCTAACTTGATATATGCGTAACCAATATTTCCCTCACTAATCGCTTTAGACTTGCTAGATTTAGCAATCATTTGCACTACGCCATAAGCCTTTAGATTAAAGTTTAATGACTGCTCGATACTATCCATATGCCAATAAACGATAGCTTTTTGGTTGTAATAGTTCCAAAGATAACGCTTATCACCCTCTAAAGTGGCTATATCCTTAACTTTTTCAGTTAACTTAAGTGCAACCTCATGATGATTTAAGTAAGTATTCGCTAGTACTTCATCTTTAATTAACCTTACTTTTTGTTTCACAGTTAACGACGGAGTTTCTTGTTTAAGGCGCTCGATTGAGACAAGTGCCTGCTCAGGCTGAGAGGCGACTAAAGCGCTAATATTAGTTAACTTTTTTGAAAGTAATGAGCCTGAAAGTGAAGTTTCATTGCTCGCCCATGCCTTCCCCAAAAAGAAGAGGAGTGGCATAATTAAGATTACGTGCTTAGTTAACGTCATTTGACAGTAAGTCAGTCATAGGGGGTTATAACTTGATTATAGTCATTAACTGTCAGTTACCAGCAAGGTAACTGCATATTTGTATCAGCTAAGCATAACTAACGATTACAACATCCCTGCCCTTCTTGGATTGGAGGGCACTGAACCATGCCATAAGAACAAGAAACACAACAATCTATTTTTACTTGTTTGAGTCGTTTGTTACATGATTTACATTCAGGGCAAGTGATTTCTGGCGTTAACACCATATTTACAGTATTTATTACCTGCTTAGCCTAACTACAAGTCGAGTGTTCTAATTAAAAAATAACTAGGCCAAATTTCACGTACCTGCTTTTCCCAAGTGGGGTCAGCTCTTTCATTAGGTGCTTGCAAAAGCCAAAACTTTGCCCATTTCTGCACTGTTTTACCTGATTTACTCAACTTCAGTGGTGAAAACTGACGTTTATAGTACTGTCCATCATACTCAACAATGACATTACTCTTGGCTCGGCTAAACAAACTATTCAATATAGCACTAATACGTTCAACCTCAGTAATAGGAAGAATTCCTTGCTGTTTTAAGCAAGCCAATATCTTTGCCTTTTTTAAGCTTGCTTGCATATAAGTATCTATGTGAGGGGTGTAAATCATGCCCGTTAGACCATAAATAGAAGCCAGCTCTTTATCTGCTAATTTCTTTAACGGAATCATTTCAATATCAATATCTACTAACTCGCTACTTAAATGGAGCTTTTTAGTCAATTTTACCAAACCTTATTCTCCTAGTTTAAGTTCTGTTCTGTTCTGTTCTGTTCTGTTCTGTTCTGTAAGGTTCAATACTCTTAAGCTAAGTTACATTAATGGTATAACACTAATAGCAATACCGTTATAGAAGCAAAAGCCACCGACGTTTTATCAGGAACGTTAAAGTTGGCATGATGAGAGCAGAGTAATGTACCTACCTCACATACCTCTTCTTCAGCAATGTATTGTGATAATAATGACTGCTAAATATCACCTTGATGCATAAATAGAAATAGTAACAGGATTTGGTAATTACATCTGTTTTAATAACGTGATAAATTTGTTCTAAATCGCAGTTCAACTGCTTTATTTGCTCTCAGTGTTATTTTAAAAGCAATGTTGATATACCACTCGTTTTCGGTTTAAGAATAATACAAATATAGTTTAATCACCTTATTCGGTGGACAACTAGTTAAATCTGCTCAACAGGTAATATTTAATGAAAAAAACTTACATTGCTCGCCAAGCCATATTTAACAATAAGCAAGATACTATTGGCTACGAGCTTTTTTTTAGAGACAGTCCAGAAAATAAATTCCCCGAAATGGACCTCGATATAGCGAGCTCCAAATTAATCATCCAAAATCACATCTATGGTGATATTCAAACATTAAGCATGGGCAAGCTCGCCTTTATAAATTTTACTGAGCACGCCTTAATTAACAAGTATCCATTGATGTTTGACAAAAGCACCATTGTTATTGAATTGATGGGGCATGAAAAACCGACAAAAAAAACACTAAGAATTATTGAGTATTATTTTAATAAAGGCTACAAAATAGCATTAAAAGATTATGATTTAGCAACTCACTGGGATGCTCTATTTCCCTATATAGACATAATCAAAATCAACGTAGAAGTTATTAATACCAAACGTATACTTTCAGCCTTACCAAGGATGAAAGCTCATAATATAAAACTTGCTGCTGAAAGGGTTGAAACCAAGCACCAACAACAAACCTTAGTCGAAGTCGGCTTTAGTTATTTTCAAGGCTATTTTTATCATCAGCCTGAAATCATCGCAGAACAAAAATTAACTAGCTTAAAAACACAAATGCTGTTGTTAATAGCTGAAACCTTTAAGTCACCTATTAATTACGACGTTGTCGCAAAAATAATCAGTCACGATGTCAATCTCACCATAGGTTTACTGAAAATGGTCAATAATGTTTCAACTGGTTCTAAGGTCGAAATTACTTCCTTAAAGCAAGCGGCTGTTTATTTAGGCGATGAGACTTTGTGCCAATTTGTTGCCGTTTTAGCAATATCAAATTTAACGTCAGATACCGCCGATGAAGTATGCAGGCAGGCACTTATTACTGGAAAAATGATGGCTGAACTAAGCCATCAAAATAGCTTTGAACAGATAAGTGAATTTGCTTTTATCACGGGACTGCTCAGCTCAATTGACGTGATGCTAGCCATGCCTATTTCACAGATAATCAAAACCATGCCACTAGCCCAGTCCATTGAAGAAGCTTTGCTTAATAAAAAAGGCCCTCTTGGCGAGTTATTGTTATTAACAACGGCTTTCATAACCAGCAGCAACGATAATATTGATCAATTGATTATCAGCCATGGTTTAGACAAACAAGCCGTGCAGCAAGAATTTATTAATGCTAGCCAGTGGTGTACTGATCTAGAAATTTGATTGAAAGAATCTGAATAATCATCTTACAGTGGTAACTAATAACCTCTGTAAGATGCTTTTATATATCCAGCATTCGCTTTTTTAATCTTGCTAAATCAATCGCATTTGAGCGAACAGTAAGTTTAATATGGCTATACTCATATTCTTCTTTAGTAACACTCATAGTGGACCGAATCTCACCGACAATGCCTTTAGCTGTATAAGGAATAACAATTTCCTCTTCAATCATTTCCTGCTGCGCAACATCAACGATATATTGATGTAATTTACTAACATCCGCGGGATTTCGGGCTGAAGTCATCATGGCTTCAGGAAATTCTGTCATTAGTGCTTGTTGTTGCTCAGGGTCAAGTTGATCTGACTTGTTCAGTACCAGTAATTTTTTACTGTCTTCAACACCAACTTCTTCTAGAACCCCATGCACAACATCAAGTTGTGAGCGAAATGACGGGTCAGAGGCATCTACAACATAAAGCAGTAATGAGGCATCATGTGCTTCTGCTAAGGTTGAGTGAAATGAGGCAACCAAATCGTGTGGTAATTTCTTAATAAAACCCACCGTATCTGATACTAAGATTCTCGGTTGAGTAATCGGGTATAACGCACGAACAGTAGTATCTAGTGTCGCAAAGAGTTTGTTTTCACCTTCAACATCACTACCTGTGATCGCTCGCATCATTGATGACTTCCCTGCATTGGTATAACCAACCAAAGCAACACAAAAAAGCTCTGAACGTTGAGTGCGTCTGCCTTTCATTTCATCTTGAACACTGACTAGTTCACGCTTTAACTCTGCCAATTGGTCACGAACTTTACGTCGGTTTAATTCTAACGTTGTTTCGCCCGCGCCCTTCCCCATTTGACGCTCTCTATCACCGCATGATGTCTCACGAAGTCTTGGCGCTACATAATTTAAGCGAGCAATTTCAACTTGTAATTTCGCTGTTTTGGTACGGGCATGGCGACTAAATATTTCAATAATAATGCCTGTACGGTCAAACACCTCTACTCCCAATTGATTCTCAACATTACGTAACTGAGATGGGCTTAAATCACAATCAAATACCACAACATCGGCACTGGAAAACGGAAGGTTCTCTGCTGGAATATCAGCAGGTATAGCCGTTAGCTCAGTTAACTCGGCTAACTCATCATCGAAGAGTTCTTCAAACTCTTCAACCTCTCCCTTGTTACCAGTAAGATGCGCTATTTCGGCCAGTTTTCCTAAACCGAGTACATTAACCCTTTTCGTTGAACTCTGCTTTTGCGACTGGGTACCTACAACTTTAAAACCTAACGTTGTAACTAAGCGGGCAAGCTCTGCAAGTGACTCTTTTGCTTCAGCACCTTTAAAATCTGGTGTACAAATTGAAATAAGTAAAGCGTTAGTAATTGATGATTTTGCTGTTAGTTGCATAATGACTCAATGTTAGTGCACGTATGTGCAAACCAAAAGGTGTTTCTAAAGTGGGGTGATCCTACGCTGTTATAGTGAAGCTTTATAGAGTCATAAAGATCTAAATACAGATATTATTAATGTATCTTGAACCAAATATATTGCGCCAGCGAGTCATGTGCTTTTCTGAGTAGAAAAGAACGTTAACTCACAAAGTAAAATTAAGCAGTAATTATTTATAGCTAAGGTACATGATTCAGCGTCATTTAAACATATTTAGACAAGCCTTTTATTCATAACCAAGGGGAGATTACTTAACCAACTTACAATAAGAAGAAAGGTATCTTGGATAAGCCATCATTAAATTTAACCTAGCTCAAAAGTCGTTATGCCAAATATCTTTTCATTGCAAATATCAGGTAAACCTTTTTGGTACATTCTTGCCGTTGCAAAAATAATATTCATGTCGAATGACTCGGCTAAATAAACTGCATCACAGTTATTTTCAGGTACATCAAGTAATACTGTTTCACCTAGAATATCTTCTTGCAAAGCATTCAAAAGTTGCTTGGCTACCTCAATATTATCGGCAAATAGTGGGCCTATTTTATAACCTTCAATGCATTTTCGCCGAACGGCATAACCTTGAACTTGACCCTTTTGTAAAAAAGCTAACGATTTCCCATGCTCTTGTGTGAGCCAAGCTTTGAGAAAGTTCTCTCTTGGTGCAGGAAAACACTGTTTATCATAAGCTAAGATTTGTTCGATATTATCATTGTTAATAGTATTAACATCGCCACAATTATACGGTTGAGTAGATGCTTGAAACTGATATCGTTTGTTTTGATAATAAGGCATATAACCAATGCGTTGGTATATTTCAACATTTTCCAAAACACCATCAATACCTACATTACGGTTGCCACAATAATTTAAGCGGTGTTTGGTTAATGCAAGCCCATATCCCTTCCCTCTATGCTCAGGGGCAACAATATAAAGGCCACAAAAGGCAAAGTTTTCATCATAAATAACAGCGCTACCAACCCCAACAAGCTCACCATCAACTTCAGCAACAAAAAAGCCATTAGGGTCTGCTTGATAAAATAGCTCTGCATCATTTATCCCTGGGTTCCAGCCTTCTTTATTTGCCCAGTCAACTGCAATAGCAACCTCTTCTTCCTGCATTGTTCTAATCGTTAGTTTTGGACTTGCCATTGTTTACTCCTTAACCCTTTATATTCATACTAAACAATCACTTGCTTAGTAGCAAGCAAACAGAAAATGAAGCAATTTATTATTTAGAATAATCCCCTCCTTTCTATGACTCAAAACAAAACATTAAAATATAGCTGAATTTACAATCAGCTAACCTTTAGATACTCAATATTTGCAGAAAGCATTATCAAGAGCTTTCAATCATGAAGTTCGTTTACAAACAGGTTTTAGCCAAAACGAACTTAATTACTTAGAAAGAAACTCGCTTAGAAAGAAGCTCGGCACGTAAAAAAGTAATTTTTACCAAGCTCATTGAGCACCTTCTGTAGATATTTACCTTCAGAAGGTATTTAATAGCAAGGATTTAAATAACCAACAACGGTTGACCCGTTGAAGAACTATCAACAAATTAGATAAAACAATAAGATATTTTATATGAATAATAACAAAAAAATTATTGCCAGCCTTTTTTTAATAGCAACACTAACCGCCTGTTGTGGCGAGGATGCAGCAATTAAAAAGGCAGATAGCTTTATTACTAAACAAGCAATTGACAAAGCAGATCCTACTTGGAAAACAAAATTAGATAAGCCGCCACAACTTACCTTTAGCCAAGGAAAAGACTATTTCTGGGAGCTACAAACAAACCAAGGTAAGCTCACAATTAAGTTAATGAGCGATTCAGCACCTATGCATGTTTCAAGTACTATTTACTTAACCAAGCTCGGTTTTTATGACGATTTAACTTTTCACCGTGTCATTCCGGGCTTTATGGCGCAAGGTGGCGATCCTACAGGAACAGGTGCTGGTAACCCTGGTTACAAGTATGACGGCGAATTTGATGGCGAGATAGGTCATAGTGAAGGCGGTATGTTAAGTATGGCAAATTCAGGCCCTGGTACAGATGGTAGTCAATTTTTCATTACCTTTATACCTACGCCTTTTTTAGATGGTAAACATACTGTTTTTGGTAAAGTGGTCACTGATTTAGACGATAGCTTAAGCAAAATTGAAGCCTTAGGTAGTCGAGGCGGTAGAACGACAGAAGAAGTTAAGATTATTAAGGCAACCATCCGGGTGGCTAGTAGTAAATAAGTAATATAAATCAGTTGAACAAGCTAAATCACATGAAAATAATCGATTACTGATGTATATCAAGGCATCTTTCATATGGCTGTGTTCAACTGAACATATCATTTTTAATAAAGTATTTTGTCTTTTAAGTGAGACAAATAGACGTAAACTATTATGAAGAAAAACACAAAAATTATATTATTGGTATTAGCCGCATTCTTTTTATTTATTGGTATAAAAAGTTACCAACACTCGAAGGCCTATACTGAATTAACCAATGTTCAGACAACTAAAAGCACCATATCTCAATTACATTGTCCACCTAAAGGTGCAGCTTCGTTAAGCCTTACTGACTCTGATGTAACTTATAATTTATCGATTAAATTCAGGACCGATTATTGTGATAAAAAAGATTCTAAATCATTAGTAGGTAAAGAAGTCACGATGAAGTCAGTGCAAGTCAATGGCGATTTTTATCAAGTTTACCAAATAGAAGAAAATGATAAGATTATTCTAAGCCCTAAAGATGTCGAGGCTGATCAATCTAGTTCCACCTTTGGTTTATTTTTATTAGCTTTTTTATTAGCTGCTTTAGTTGCTTATAAAAGCCTTGCTGTCACAAAAAAGTAGCCTATTAGCGCTATAATTTGACTTGAGTTTAGAGTTTAGAGTTTAGAGTTTAGACAAGTTAGAGTTTAAACTATCTGTTAGGTACTTTTTATTATTCAATTGGTGTAGTAGCAGCTACACCAAACAGATAGTTTAACTGTTGAATTGATACTGTAGAAAAACAGCTTAATACTTATCTGATCGTTAACGTAAAAATCAAGCTTTCGACTTTAAATTTAATGACGTTGCAAATAACCTGGGATCAGCAATTTTTTCCAACATAGCACTATCAGGTAAACAATCATCATCGACATAATCAACATAGTCGCCTGCCGAATCAAAAACTAAAATATCAAAGGCTAGTCGATCTAACCCGTACAGGCCTCGATGGATCATATCCGCTGAAAAGACTAACAAGTCGCCTGCGGATAAGCTAATTTTCTTACCCTGCGAGAGACTTTCACTACTTACTCGGCCATTTTCTTCTTGGCGAACATCATACTCTTCTTCATTGTCCCAACGTTTATGTGTTCCCGGCACTAGCTCCATGCCTAGTTCATCAAACAAGGGCACACGAAAATGTATAACTTGTGTACCAAGAATAATTTTTTTTTGTGCCTCAATATCAAAGTCATATTGGCAATCTCGATGCCAAAAATCTTTTTGTTGTTGGTCAAAGGGATCAAAAAATAGCTGAGTATTCATAAAAGCTGGATTGTTTAGAACAACTGAATCGACCAAGCTCATCATTTTTTTTGAGCTGATAAAATTGAAAAGCTTAACCCTATCATCACATGCTAAATACTGACTTCCAGTAATTAATGAAGAATTGAAAGCTTCCTGCTCTTGATAGAAGTCTAGATTATCTTCTTTCCATAGTTGATGGAATTTAAGTATGGTTTCTCGAAGAGCGGCTATTTCATCAACATTAAAATAATCTCTAATGACAAAGTAACCTTCATCAATATATTGACTACTCAATTGGCGATGACAAAGCGTGTTGTTATCAATTTGATCTAAGCTTACTACCATTTACTACTACCTTCATTTTAACTTTCAACTTCATATATGAACAAACATCAAAGATCAGCATTGATAGGACTGAGGGTTTTCTTGTAATGTCATGTTAGCCATATATTCTATCAAGATATTGCTAACATGAATATTGATCTTGCGGGTGATTAAATGTGACTGCATTTACTCTTTTAAGTAACTTAATAATTCCTTTTCATAAACAACTGGGCAATGGGTTACAATAATTGCTCATTACTAATGTCATTAGTTAATGTCATTAGTTAATGTTCATCAACATAGAGATAATAATATCAATCAGCTACCAGCTTCTATCGCAGAGTCAGCAGCCGTAAAAAATACACAGCTGAAAATTGCTACTTTCAATTTGTTCAATTACCTTGAGCCGCCCAATGCTTATTATGAGTTTGAGCGTATTTACAGCGCAGAACAATGGCTTAAAAAACAAAACTGGATTACTGACTATTTACATGAGCATCAGCCTGACATCATCGGCTTTCAAGAAGTTTTCAGTTCTGAATCATTAAGGCAGCTTGTTAAATCGCAGGGCTATGATCATTTTGAAGTGGTTGCTCAACCTCTGGTTATTGATGACTTTATCTATCGCAGTCCTGTTGTCGCCATCGCATCTCGTTACCCAATTGTTGACGTTAATGCCGTAGGTACAAACCTTGAACTTGCCAAAACCCTAGGTTTAAGTAGTGACTTTTCTTTTAGCCGAAAAGTATTAAGGGCTACCGTTGATGTACCTCATATAGGTAACACTGATTGTTATGTAGTGCATTTTAAATCTAAGCGTTCAATGATTGAACTTGATGAGACAAGCAATAACTGGTCTCCCGAAAAAACAATTATTGAGAGTCTAAAAGCCAATGTTGCGGGTGGTTGGGGCTCAACTATTCAGCGTGGTAGTGAAGCCACCTTGTTAATGATTGATATGATAGAGCGTCGCGAGGCGACAGGTCACTCAATGGTCTTAATGGGCGATTTTAATAATAACCTAGTTGATGGTGTACTAAGTCATTTACTGACCAATACGTTACGCTTTGTATCAAGGATAGACAGTGATGCTTACCTTGCTAAATACTGTCTAAATGATGCCTGGGATTTATATGAAAAAGCAGCGGTTAATGATAGTACCAGCGCTACTGAAACGGATTATAGCAGTGAAATCATTGAAGCTAATCAAGCAAGTAAAACAAATAAAACCAAGCAAGAAGAAATACTAGTTCGCACACCGACACATTATTTTGGCGCAACTAGCTCTGTACTCGATTACATTTTATTATCTTGTGAGTTTGATGCCAGTTACCACGATAGTCTTTATCAGGTAAGCAATTACCATACTTACGATCGACACTTGATTAATCCTATTTTTGATCGTGATGGTGAAAGTACCGATCATGGCATTGTGTTAGTGACATTAAGCTTAAGATCATAATAATTTGGCTAGTGATAAATAAGTTACATTTCCTTACCACAGTTCATCAAGTAATTTACTGCAATATCTAGCTTGCCTGATACAATTAGTTTTAACCTTATGTCATCGCTATTTAATTAAGTTTCTCGTTTTTATTTTATCCAAGGAATGTGCACTTATGCTCTCATCATCGCCACTTTTTAAGCTCCAGATTGTTAAGCAAACAGGGAGTTTTTTAAACTTAAAAAAACTAATCATCGCTTGTTCATTTTTTCCAGTCCTTGCTAATGCTGCCATCGCTGACCCAGACTTTCTTCAGTGTAAAACAAATTTAGCTAAACGCGCTGAAGCAGCGGGGTTTTCGACAAACATTACTAAGAAAGTTATTGATAACATTTCACCTATTGAGCGAGTCATTGCGTTAGATAAAAAACAGCCTGAATTCACGCAAACCTTTCAGCAATACATAAAAGCCCGAGTGACTGACTACCATGTACGTGTGGGTAAGGAAAAATTAAAGCAACATAAGGCACTCTTTGATAGTTTAGAAAAAGAATACGGTATCCCGCGTCAATACTTAGTTTCCTTTTGGGGATTAGAAACCGTTTTTGGTAAACACAAAGGTAAAATGTCAGTACTAAACTCCTTAGCAACATTAGCTTGTGACGAGCGGCGTAGTGAGTTTTTTACTTTAGAACTATTAAACTTATTCACCTTAATTGAAACAAAGCAGGTCTCTGTTGAACAACTACAGGGCTCTTGGGCGGGTGCTATGGGTCATATGCAATTTATGCCTACCGCTTACTTAAAGTATGCTGTTGATGGTGATAACGATGGCAGAGTTGATGTGTGGGAAAGTGAAATAGATGCATTAACAACAGCGGCTAATTATTTAAATAAAATTGGTTGGCAACCCAAAGAACGCTGGGGCAGAGAAGTTAAATTACCTGATAATTTTGCTTTTGATAAAGTAGCTTTTGACCAATATTACCCACTTAATTATTTTCAGCAGTTAAGCGTTAAAAAAACAAATGAACAGCCACTGCCTAATTATAATATTCAGGCAGAGCTTTATCTACCTTCTGGCCATCAAGGGCCCGCATTTCTACTGTATCCTAATTTTAATGTGATTATGACATGGAACCTTTCGAAAAGTTATGCTCTATCCGTAGGCATATTAGCCAATAAGTTAGTTGGCGCTAAAGGCATTGAGTTTTTTCAAAGTGAACTGACTAAGCAGAAACCTTATAGTATTACTGAAATGAAAGAACTACAGGGGCAACTTAATTTATTAGGTTTTGAAACAGGAGAACCCGACGGTATTTGGGGCCCTAAAAGTAGAGATGCTATTCGAACCTTTCAACTACAACATCAACTCATTGCCGATGGCTACCCAAATAAAGAGGTATTCTCAACAATTAAGTTAGTGATGAATAAAACTGAGTCGATTGCAGCGAGTATTAATTAAGAGAGTTGATAGAGTCAACTATTGTAAAAACAAAGATAAAAAATCTACCAACTGCTAACCCTTAGCAATAATAAAGCCGACAGTATG
>Ga0105355_10004800_pt1 | contig 11525 bp, 14 predicted proteins | sample GOMGulsemesocosm_2_FD_83508 | JGI IMG/M metagenome (GOLD analysis project Ga0105355, IMG submission 83508) | Methane-oxidizing microbial communities from mesocosms in the Gulf of Mexico - GOM9C Gulf of Mexico | ecosystem: Environmental > Aquatic > Marine > Cold seeps | place: Gulf of Mexico... | reverse complement strand
TTCATTAATGGATTTTTCTTTCAGTTCGGTAAGGTTCATAGGGGGTTTCTTAAACTATTTTAAGTGACAGTGCCTTTGGCGATTGCCGACACTAGTATGTTTTCAATATTTTTTATAATAAGAATAGAGATAAAGCGATGTTATTTTGTACTCAGGTGGTAAATTTAGCACTAAAATTTCATTAGGTAAAGGCAGAATAAAAATGTAAGTAAATATTTTACCTGCTAAAACAAAAAAGCCTGATAACTTAAGTATCAGTTATCAGGCTTTTAAATTTACACTTATAAGTTTTTATCTAAAAACTCTTTTAATTGAGTTTTCGATAGCGCACCTACTTTAGTGTCGGCAATTTCACCATCTTTAAATAGTAATAATGTTGGAATACCACGCACACCATATTTAGGTGGTGTCGCTGAGTTTTGATCTATGTTTAATTTACCAACAGTTACTTTGCCATCGTATTCTGTAGCAATGTCATCAAGTACCGGGGCAATCATTTTACATGGACCACACCATTCAGCCCAAAAATCAACTAATACTAAACCTGATGCTTTTAATACATCTGCTTCAAAACTATCATCAGTTAGCTGAACAATTTTATCGCTCATCATATTCTCCGTTTGTTATGGCTAAAACGCCTTTGTGGTAATTATACCGTGATTCACTGCTTTTCCAATACTGTTTTATGTAACATTGCTATTAATTAAGCAGTAATAGTAATTCTAATAAGTTAACGCCCAGCTTTGGGCTATCTCAGGGAAGTTAGAACAAATAAAGTTTGTGTAGATCTAATTATTCTAAATAAAACAAACTTGTATCATTATCACTTGCCTGACAAGTTCTCAATATACGAGCTCAATAGGCTTATATTCAACATTATTAATTTTGATAAAGGGATACCCTTATCTTCAGTCATAACCGAGCCTCTAAGCCTTTTAATTCTCACTGAGTGGGAAATAACTTAATAGACTTGGCATAAAATATAATTAATTATTTATTAAGCAACTATTTCGTAAACAAAAATGTTAAGCTAGCGCCATGAAAAAAACACACTTAACTGAAACTAAATTCGCTGACCTAAATCTTGCTCCGCAAGTAGTGACCGGATTAGAGGCCATGGGCTTCGATTATTGTACGTCTATTCAGGCGAAATCTTTACCTGTTCTATTGCAAGGCACAGATCTAGCTGGCCAAGCACAAACAGGTGAAGGTAAAACTATTGCCTTTTTAGCTGCTACTTTCCATCATTTGCTTCAAAAAGAAGCTCCTACACATAACCAACCACGTGCCTTGATCATGGCGCCTACTCGTGAATTAGCAATACAAATTCATCGTGATGCACTTGAAATGGCGAAAAGTTCTGGTTTACGTCTTGGTGTTGTATATGGGGGCGAAGGTTATGAAAGTCAACGTTTAGAACTAGAAGCTGGTGTTGATATTCTAATTGGTACTTGTGGTCGTTTGATTGATTACATGAAGCAAGGCATTTATAACCTAAAAAATATCGAAGTTATTGTCCTTGACGAAGCTGATAGAATGTTTGATTTAGGTTTTATTAAAGACATACGTTATATGTTTAATAAAATGCCTCCTGCAACAGAACGTCTAAGCATGTTGTTCTCTGCAACCTTATCATTCCGTGTCAAAGAGCTTGCCTTTGATCACATGAACGAACCAACCAGCGTAGAAGTAGCGCCAGAGCAAAAAACTAATACTCGCATCAGTGAAGAATTATTTTATCCATCAAACGAAGATAAAATGACTTTACTACAAACGTTAATTGAAGAAGACTGGCCAGAAAAGGCTATCGTTTTTGCAAATACTAAACATGTTTGTGAAAAAGTTTTTGATCACCTAAGTGCCGATAAGATTCGTGTTGGTTTATTAACAGGTGATGTACCACAGAAGAAACGTCTTAAAATATTAGAAGAATTTACCGAAGGTAAAGTAGATATTCTAGTTGCAACTGATGTAGCAGCACGTGGTTTACATATTCCTAGTGTTACTCATGTATTTAACTATGATTTACCTGATGATTGTCAAGATTATGTTCACCGTATTGGTCGTACTGGTCGTGCTGGTGAATCAGGTCATGCGATTAGCTTGGCTTGTGAGCAATATGTTTTCAACTTACCTGAAATTGAAACATACATTGGACATGAACTGCCGGTAACAAAGTACGATCATGACGCTTTGTTAACAGATCTGCCTAGACCTAAACCTCGTCAACGTCGTCCAAGAGCTGGTGGCAACAGACAAGGTAATCGCTCGAATTCTCGTCAAGGGAACCGTGGTGGCAACCCCAATCGTGGCGGCCGAAGCTAATTTATTAGCTTCCTTTGGATATAAAACGCATTGACTGATATAGAGAGCCAACATCAAGCCCTACCAAAGGCAACACCACAGTATGATGAAAATCATTATGCTGTGGTCGATTTAGGCTCTAATAGCTTCCACCTTCTTATTAGCCAAGTCGTGACAACACCAACGGGTAAATCGATAAAAACCGTCAATAAAGTTAAGCAAAAAGTTCGCTTAGCTGCAGGTTTAGATAACAATAACCTGCTTACGGATGAGGCCATAACACGTGGTCTTGCTTGCCTTAACAACTTCGCCTTGTACCTCAATAGTATTCCAGTAAATAATATCCTTATTGTCGCAACCGCCGCATTACGCATTGCTAAGAATAATCAGCTATTTTTTGATGCTGCTAAGACAATTTTACCAAAAGAAATAAAGTTACTGAGTGGGGAGCAAGAAGCTAAAACAATTTATGCTGGTGTTGCCCATACTACATCGTCACTAAGCCAACAATCACCAAGTAAGCAATTAGTACTCGATATTGGTGGTGCTAGCACTGAGATTATTGTGGGTAGCGGTTGTAATGCAAAAAAAGTAGTTAGTTTGGATATCGGCTGCGTCAGCTTTATTGGCAAGTATTTTACTGATAACAAACTTAAAAAAGAAAGTTTTAATCAGTGTATTACCGCCGCTACAGATATTATTAACACAGTAAAAGATGAGTTTATTCAACTGGGTTGGCAGTCTGCGGTTGGTAGCTCCGGAACCATGCAAGCCATGACTGAAATTCTTAAACAACGTCAGCAACCTCCTATTATTACCTTAAAATTTCTTTATGAAATACAACAAATATTGATACATTGTAAGACAATAGATGCCATTGAAATAGCAGGACTAAGAGCTGACCGTAAGGCAGTGTTAGCTAGCGGTTTAAGTATTTTAATCGCTTTATTTCAAAGTCTATCTATTGCAGAATTATGCCTTTCAAGTGGTGCGTTGCGTGAAGGTTTACTCTTTGAATTAGTTCCCGACGCTAAGATTGTTTAACAATAACCTTTACTGCTTTTAACTATTTTTTAATAGGCCTTTATTTTCCCTTCGATAATCCTACCTTGAAGTACCAAAGCGCAATCGGAATTTCAATAATACTGTAGCTAATTAAGGTAAACCAAAACCAGTTTAATTCAAACTGTAAAAAATTAAATCCTACGCTCTGTCCCCAATATTTATTTGCCACAATAACAAGTGCCAAGCCAGATGTAACACAGTCAAGTGCTGCAACTTTATTAATATTTTTACCAGCTAATGTTGGATAGACCCAAACATAAGCGATAAGAATAATCACAACGTTCAGTAGTATTATACTCAACTCAGCTGACATCAGTGCCCTCCTCTGTTGATAAGGAAGTAACTCCTGACTTACAAGCCGCTAATAGTTCATTACTAAATTCTTCATCATCTAGCGCCCTAGATATAGCTAAACCGCCGATCATCAACACAGCACTCTGCAATGTTTTTTCTCGATTGTTTGTTAATGATTGAGCTTGCTGCATGAAAGCTTTCAATGTCTTGGTATAAGTCTCTTTAACTTGACTATCTTGTTGATTAATATCCGAAACCAAAAATGCTAATGGACATGCTTGCTCATTATTATTATCTCTATGTTCAGTGCTTAAATAATATTTAGCAAAGTCATTCATATCTTGTGGGCAATATGCTGGTTTACGTTGAGAGGCAACTTTTGCGCCTTTGCTTATCGCTTGTGCGTATAAGTCACTTTTAGAACGAAAGTGACTATAAAATGCGCCTCTAGTGAGTTCAGCATTTTTCATTACTTGATCTATCGATATTTTTTCAAAACCATGGTGTGTAAAAAGCATCGCGGCACTTTTTAATATTCTATCTTTAGATTGCTCTTTGTGAGTTTCTTGCCAAGCCATCGAAAAGCCTCATTAACCTAGTTAAACATAAAAACAGTATTTCATACTTTTAAAATATGTTCTTGAACATATTGTCAAAGGGGCTAGATTATTCCCTACTAAAGTTATTTTTATAAATAAAGGGAAATATATGACAGCAACTCCAGTACATATTTACGGGCCACGTTTTTCAAATTTTGTGCGTTCGGTCATGCTCGTATGCGAAGAGAAGCAGCTTGATTACACTGTTGGTTTTGACGTAGCAGGTAGCAACGTAACTTTTAAAGGCGAGCAACATCTTAAGTGGCATCCTTTTGGCAAAATCCCCGTGTTACTAGAAGGTCAACTAGCTATTCCAGAAACAGCGAGTATTTGTCGTTACCTTGATGCAGATAAGCAGTTACAACCACACCAAAATAGCCAAGTATATGCACGACATGATGCACTTTGCGCGCTTATTTCAATAGACATAGATAAAGTATTAGTACGGGATTACTTGCTAGAATTTGCTTTTCCCAAAGGAGAAAATAATAGTATCCGCTTTGACGTCGTTAAAAAAGTACAGCCAAAGGCAGCTGCCACAATTGCTATTATTGAGAAAATGTTACTTGAGGAGACAGCTTTGACGTCTGAGGTATTTACTATCGCAGATGCCTTGTTAGCGCCAATGTTACATTATATTTCCTGCTTACCTGCTGGCTTTGACCTGATAGCTGACTATCCCAAAGTAGAGCAATATTTAGCTAATTTAATGACAAGACCAGCTTGTCAAAAGATACTAACCGCTAAGGAGTTTTAACGCTAAAAACTATCGTTCGGACCCATTAATTATTCCTACCTGTGTAATACCAATTACACTAATAAATTGATCAACTTAGAGTTATATTAGTGAGCTAAGGACAAGCAAAATTACTTAAACATAGTTATTCTAAATTTCTTTAATTTTGAGCAGTTATTGGCTCGCTAATAAACTCCCAAAGGGCGAGTTTAAAAGGCTTACATGCGTCGTTATTAATTTCGACAAGGGAATAACCATTATCTTCAATCAATGCCTTGCCTCTATGCCTTTTAATTCTCGCTAAGTGGTCAATTAATTAATGTACTTGGTATAACTTAAACATATGAAATCTGTGTACAAAATTCAGCCATAAAAAAGCGCGATTAAATCGCGCTTTTTTATATTATTACGACGTAATAAACCGGCTAATTACTACTTATTTATCGTGCAAAGTACTTAAGCGTCTTCTTTCAACCAACGAGCAACTTGCTTAGCAAAATAAGTCAAAATTCCATCGGCTCCCGCACGTTTAAATGCTAATAACCCTTCCATTACACAAGGTTTCTCAGCTAACCAACCGTTTTGTATTGCCGCCATATGCATAGCATATTCACCACTGACTTGATAAGCGTATGTAGGTACTTGAAAGGTATCCTTAACACGGCGCACTATATCTAAATAAGGCATACCTGGCTTAACCATCACCATGTCAGCACCTTCAGCGATATCTTGGGCAACTTCATGCATAGCTTCATTGCTATTTGCAGGATCCATTTGGTAAGTATGTTTATTACCACCTTTAATATTGCCTGACGATCCGACAGCATCACGGAATGGTCCATAGTAATTAGAAGCGTACTTCGCAGAGTAGGCTAATATTTTGGTATTAACAAAGCCATTTTCTTCTAATCCTTCTCTTATTGCACCAACACGACCATCCATCATATCTGAAGGTGCAACAATATCTGCTCCTGCTTCAGCATGTGATAAAGCCTGTTTTACCAAAATTTCTTTCGTGACTTCGTTAACAACATAGCCTGTTTTCCCTGCTTTGTTTTCATCACTTTCGCTTAGAATGCCGTCTTGACCATGTGTAGTAAAAGGGTCAAGAGCAACATCAGTGATCACGGCAAGCTGCGGGAATTTAGCTTTAAGTGCGCGTACTGCACGTTGTGCTAATCCATCAGGATTATACGCTTCCTCTGCCATAAGTGACTTTTTATCACTTGGTGTCACAGGGAAAAGTGCAATAGCAGGAATACCTAAATCAACCAACTCCTGCGCTTCTGCCAATAACAGATCAATACTTTTACGTTCAACACCAGGCATTGAAGCAATTGCTTCTCGTTGATTTTCACCTTCAAGTACAAAAACTGGGTAGATTAAATCATTAACTGTTAACTGAGATTCAGCCATTAAACGACGAGTATGATCGTCAACACGCATACGACGCATACGACGAGCTGGATATTGACCAAAGGCTGAATTACCATTGTGGGACATAGATATTCCTAATTATTCTGTGAAAATATGTTGTTTCGATTGATTACGACCATTATGTTTGGCCTGATATAAGGCACTGTCAGCGCCTGAAAATATTTGTTCGGGTCCAATATCAACTTGTTGTTGATACGTTGATATTCCACAACTGATTGTCAATGGAATTTCGATATCTCGAAATTGAAAAGCTTGCTCATGCACCTGTAGGCGTAATTGTTCAGCAAAGAGCAACGCTCCCTCGGCATCGGTATTAGGCAAGATTAAGCAAAACTCTTCCCCGCCGTAACGAAATGCTCTATCAGTACTTCGCTTTAAACTCCTTTTTATATGGCTTGCCAGCCAAATTAAGCATTGGTCACCTGCTAGATGACCATGAGTATCATTAACTGTTTTGAAAAGATCGACGTCAATTAACACTAAGCTTAAAGCGGTTAGATTTCGACGGCTTCGACGGTATTCTGCGACTATTTTTTGATCATAAAATCGGCGGTTATGTAAGCCGGTTAGTTCATCTAAAACATTTTTACGTTCGAGTTCTTGGTTAGCACTTTCTAGCTCTTGCAGAGCAATATTTAGTTCCAGTGTACGCTCTTGCACCCTTTCTTCTAATAAATCTTGACTATCTTGTTGTTCTTTAGCCAAAGTTACCATTGTTTTTTCGGCTATTTTAACATTGCTTTTGGCAAGTTTAAGCTGTTGTAATATTTTTTGGTATTTCATTCGATAATGTCGGGTTAAATATAAACCTAACAACAGAGTAGCTAACGACCCTAAAAAAATTCCCATACCAAAGCATAAATGCTCAGCATTTTGTTCAGTTATAGCAAAACTTGCAGGTGAGCATGTAATCAGCAAAGACGTAAAACCTACAATTTTTGCTTTAACCAATAACTTCATTTATACATTTCTTGTTTTGATGGGAAATCAAACACCTTTTCGGCATTACGGCTAGTTTGCCAAGCTATTTCCTCTTGGTCAAGGCCTGTAATACTGGCAATTTCTTTTGCTATAAATGGTAAGTAACACGGTTCATTTCGGCTACTTTTAGGTTTGGGTCGAATGGTTCGTGGTGTTAAATAAGGCGCATCAGTCTCAATGAGCAATCTATTTAGAGGAATTAAACTCACAATATCCCGTAAGCTTTGACCTCTTCGTTCATCGCATAACCAACCAGTAATACCTATGTACATATCAGCAGCGATGCACTGTGTGAGCTCCGCTTTTGATCCGGTAAAACAATGAGCGACCATAGCCGGAACTTTAGAAAAATAAGGTGATAATGTGTTAAACCATGGTTCAAAAGCATCTCTTTGGTGCAAAAAGAGTGGCATTTGCAATTCTGCAGCAAGAGCAACTTGTTCGCTAAATACTTTTTGTTGCTGGGCGGGTTCAGAAAAATTGCGATTGAAGTCTAAACCACACTCGCCAATTGCCTTAACTTGCTCTTGTTTCGCTAATAACTTGAGTTGATCTAAATAGTCAGTGCTTACATGATCAGCATCATGAGGATGAACACCCGCAGTAGAATATAACAAGTAGGGAAAAATCGTTTGATAATGTTGGCACAAAGCTAGTGCTTTCTGACTTTCTTCAACACTAGTGCCAGTAATCAATAAACCATTTAATTGAGCAATTTGAGCTCGTCGAATAACCTCTTCACGGTCTTTCTCAAAACGTTTATTAGTTAAGTTGACGCCAATATCTATCAAAGTGCTTTTATTCAAATTATTCTCGTTCTATTTAAGCCTTTTTACTTTAATGCGCTTAGTACTATTTTCTTTTTGCAAAAACACAGAGCTAAGAGATCCTTTGGTTAAAATAACGCGTTGGCCTACTTTTAAGTTAAGTTTGTAGTTATCTTTTTGTTGCCATTTTTGACCATTCTCAAAAGTAATCTTCCATTGATCATAAGGAGATTTACTTAACTGACTAATCGTTAGGATAATAGAATCTATTTCTTTTGCTTTTTCTTCAGCCGTTTTCTTCACTTGTTCTTTTGAAAAGGAATCAACTTGTTTAGCAGTCAACCCCGTTATTTGTGGCTCTGCTTTTTTGGCACTAGGTTTACTTATAAGTTGGTCAAAACACGCAAGTCTTGCCGTATCTTGAGTTATTTTTATACAACCCTGTACTCTGTCTGAAAGACTTTTTTCTTCAGCAATTGCTGTTTGTGGTAATAAGCTAGTAACTACCGCAAAATAAGTGAGTTTGGTTATCTTATTCATCATTCAGTTTCCTTTATATTATTCGACTCGTCTTCATCTTCTTTGTGATAAAACGAGGCAATAATAATACCCACTTCAAATAAAAGTAGCATTGGCACAGCCAACATAGTTTGAGAAATAATATCCGGCGGTGTCAATAACATACCGATAACGAAGGCACCTACGACAACATAAGGTCGCTTTTCTCTTAAACTATCAGGTGTCGTCATACCTGTCCAACACATTAAGATAATCGCAATAGGGATTTCAAAAGCGGCACCAAAGGCAAAAAACAGCTTTAGAATAAAATCTAAATAACTACTGATATCTGTCGCAATAACAACGCCTTCCGGAGCTACTGAAGTAAAAAAGGCAAATACCACAGGAAAAACAAGATAATAAGCGAAGGCAATACCACTATAAAATAAACAGGTAGAACCAAGCATCAGCGGGGCAATCATGCGCTTTTCATTAGTGTATAAACCAGGTGCAACGAATGACCACACTTGATATAAGACAAATGGCATGGCAATAAATAAAGATAAGACCAAGGTTAATTTAAAGGGTGCAAAAAAAGGTGAAGCGACATCAGTCGCTATCATTTGTGACCCTTCAGGCATAGTAGCTAAGAGGGGTTGTGCCACGTATTGGTATATATCTTGCGCAAAATAAACTAAACAACAAAAGACAACTAAGACCCCGAGAATTGATCGTAATAACCTATTGCGTAACTCTAAAAGATGGTCAAAAAGGCTTGCACCTTGTGTTGGGGGAGTATTCATGACTGAAGTTTATCACTTTCTGGTTTAACAGATTTATCTAGGTTTTCTGTTGGACTATTCGATATCTTTGCTTCTTCAGTATCTTGAGCACTCTCCGACTCTGCTTTCATTTGCGGAGCTGAAGCTAATGAAGAAGCGATCATTGAATCCATGGGTTGTCTATCCACCTTTTTAAAAGGCTCAGTCACAGAATCTGCGGCTTCTTGCAATGATTTCAATGACTCGGCAACTTCAGGACTTAAGTTTTGTAAATTACTTTGCTCTGCTTTTTTTAAGTTAGCATGCAGTTCATGTACGCGTAATTCTTCCGTGAGCTCAGACTTGACTGTATCACTAAATTTTCGAGCACCAGATATCCAGCCACGAAGAGTACGAATTGCAACCGGTAAGCGTTCAGGGCCTAAAATAACTAAGCCCATAATTGCTATGAGGATTAATTCCCAAAAGCCAACATCAAACATACATTAAGCCTGATCTGATTCTTTAGTCTTACTTTCTGTTGTTTTGACCACTTCTTCTGTAGTGCTCTTTGAGCTATCAGCTAAAGTATCTGACGTTTTTTCCGCACTATTTTTTTGTTCTTTATCTTCACCTATAGCACTTTTGAAGCCTTTAACCGCTGAACCTAAATCACCACCTATATTACGTAGTTTCTTAGTTCCAAATAACAACACTACGATCACGGCAACAATAACTAGTTGCCAAATTCCGATTCCACCCATAATAAATAACTCCTGATATTTGATGCTCGCACGACTAAACTATGTGTTAGTCCATGCTTTATGTACCGACATTATATACCTAAATAATGCAGGGAAACGAGTAAAAGCAGCAAATGAATTGGTAAATGATGAGCTAAAACAATATTTATACCAAGTCCATTACGTTATTTCCCACTCAGCGAGAATTAAAAGGCTTAGAGGCAAGGCATTGATCGAAGATAATGGTTATTCCCTTGTCAAAATCAATAACGCAGTATGTAAGCCTTTTAAACTCGCCCTTGGGAGCTTGTCAGAAAAGCAATAACTACACAAATTTGTTAGATATAGAATAACTATGCCAGCACAAATTTTATTTATTATAGCTTCTCTGACACAGCTCTGAGGTGGGAATAAATTTAATGGAATTGGTATTATTTTATGGGTAAGCATCTTTCAATCAAATAAACGGATCAAAAAAGGCGACTTTGCTGTCGCCTTTGGCTTTAGTTACTGACTAGAATTTATATGAAGTATTAACGAAGAAAGTACGGCCTACTACATCGTAGATGTTTGGTACAGTGCCCATATCATTGCCGCCATAAACAGTTTCAGGTTCAGTATCAAATAAGTTTTTAATACCGCCCGTTACTTGCCAATCATCATTAATATGGTAAGCCGAGGAAATATTATGGTATACGACGTTACCAGTAGTGAATTCTTCCCACTCGTTATTATAGTTCCAGCCTGCGCCATCCATACCTTGAATATAGTTTGCTGTATAAAGCAAGTTCCAATCTTCAGATAAATCAGCACTAACTGTTAAGTTAGACTTTAATTGTGAATAGCCCCCCATATTACCATCAATACTACCTTCATAACTTACGCCGCCTTCTTCAAATTCAAGTAAGTAGGTAGTATCTAGCATGACTCTAAAGATGCCCGCAGTGTAGCTAATATTCCAATCAATACCTGAAGTATTTTGCTGGCCTACATTAGTTAGCGCTGCTGTCATTTCTGTCAAGTTGCCATCTGAGCTAATGTTAATTGTTGTACAGGCTACAGGGTCACCTGCTTTACACTTATCTAGTTCATTTTGTACATCAACACGAGCAATGGCATTAGTGATATCAAACTGCCAATAATCCATTGTCGTTGATAGGCCTTCGGTTACTTCCCAAACAACACCCGCAGTAAAGGATTCACTCTCTTCCGGCTTTAAATCTGCATCACTGGTATAGTTCACTTTGATTTGCTGATCAAGCTGTGGATTTTCTTCGGTAGCCCATGGATCAACTAAATAATCATAAGACCCCGTATCACCACCATATAATTCACTAACA
>Ga0105355_10004798_pt1 | contig 11527 bp, 13 predicted proteins | sample GOMGulsemesocosm_2_FD_83508 | JGI IMG/M metagenome (GOLD analysis project Ga0105355, IMG submission 83508) | Methane-oxidizing microbial communities from mesocosms in the Gulf of Mexico - GOM9C Gulf of Mexico | ecosystem: Environmental > Aquatic > Marine > Cold seeps | place: Gulf of Mexico... | reverse complement strand
CTAAGCTTCCTGGTTTTTAAACAATTTAAAATAAATAGAGGTAAGTATCATGTTAGGTGGTATTAGTATTTGGCAGTTATTGATCGTATTCGTTATCGTAATTTTAGTTTTCGGAACTAAGAAATTGCGTAATCTGGGTGGCGATCTTGGTGGTGCAGTTAAAGGCTTCAAAAATGCCATTAATGACGACCCAAAGAAAGAAGAAGAGAAGAATGCTGATGCTCAGCAGTCTATTGCGCACGAAGAAAAAGATGCGACCTTTGACTCAGTTGCTGAAAAGACTGACGCTGACAAGCAAAAAGACCAAGAAAAGAAATAATTCGGAGCACATTAAGTGTTTGATATTGGTTTTTTAGAATTAATGGTTGTGGGTATTTTAGGACTGCTAATATTGGGTCCTGAACGCCTGCCTAAAGCTGCGCGCACCGTCGGTTTATTCATCGGTAAAATTCGCCGCACCATGAGCAATATCCAAGATGACTTGGAGCGCCAAGTGCGCACTGACGAATTAAAAGATAAGCTCAAAGATCCTTATGCGACGTTTCTTGATGAAGAAGAACGCGCAACAAAAGACGACGTAATCAAAGATGCTTTAGCGACAGAAGCCGCAATGAAAGCTAGCGTTAACAAAGATACAGTCAATAAAGATCTCGTCGATAAAGACAGTTCGGCAAATTAAGAAATAAGACTTAACTAACATGACCCAGAATCAAGACCAATCCACGTCGAGCGCAGAACAGCCGCTGATGACGCACCTCATAGAGCTGCGAAATCGATTGCTCAAAATTGTATTATTGGTACTGGTGATCTTTTTAGGTCTGTTTTATTTTGCCAATGATCTCTATTTAGTTCTGGTAGAACCCTTATCATCAATTCTACCAGCCGATGGCGCTATGGTAGCAACGGGCGTCGCATCTCCCTTCTTAGTCCCGTTTAAGCTCACCATAGTATTAGCGATTTTTTTATCCGTACCATTTATTTTGCACCAGATCTGGTCGTTTATCGCCCCAGGCCTGTATCAGCATGAAAAGAAGTTCGCGATTCCGTTACTACTCTCTAGCATTGTTTTATTTTATGCAGGCATCACCTTCGCCTATTACGTGGTATTACCGCTAGCATTTGCTTTCTTTACCTCTGTCGGCCCTGAAGGCGTGACCTTAATGCCCGATATCAGCAACATTTTGAATTTCATATTGAAAATGTTTTTTGCCTTCGGCATCGCTTTTGAAATCCCAATTGCTACCTTCTTGCTGGTATTAATGGGTGCGACTACCGTGGAAAGCTTAACCGCCAAACGTCCTTATGTATTTTTAGGCTGTTTCGTCGTTGGTATGTTTGTAACCCCACCCGATGTAATCTCGCAAACCATTTTAGCCGTTCCTATGTGGTTATTATTTGAAGTTGGAGTGATCTTTGCTCGCTTCATTAAACGTCCAATAAATACTGACGAAGAAACTCAAGAGAACAGCATCGGTTAAGCTATTATTAGAGACAATCAATACACATTAAGGGGAGAGCCATGAAAACCAATACCAGCCCCCTTAAAAACAGCCCCCTTATCAATAAGCTGTTAAAACTAGCTCTCCTTATTCTTCCGATAAGCTTTAGCCCACATACCTTCGCCCTCAACTCTGATAACGAATTCGAAACAAGAGCCGAAGATGACGAAGGCTTTTATTACGAAGATGCCTTTTCAGACGACGAATATACCGATACCCGCCCCTTTTTCAGTATTGAAGCCTTACTCGGCGGTGAAACATTAGAGTATGTTGAATTTGAAAATGGCGAAACCGATAGCATACGCGCCGGCTCTGGGGTATATATTGCCTTAGGCATAGCCCATCTCATGTTCGAAAAAAAAATGGATGTTGGCATCAAAGCAGGTTACTTATTCGACCTAATTACAGCCAAGAATAATGCTGGCGAAGAAAGCGTATTGTCGTTTACTCGCAAGCCTATCGATATCTTTAGTCACTACTGGGTCAATCGCCACTCTTGGGGAGGCGGACTCACAGTTCACCTTGACCCTATTTTTACCAGCCGCGAAACCAGCCATAATGCCCGTTATCATGACGCTTACGGCGCTTATGCCGAATATTTATTCCATTTTACCGGCACAGGCTCAACCCTAGGGGTTAAGTATCTGCGGATCAATTATAGGAATAAAGACAATAATGATATTAGTGATGGCAGCGCTTGGGGCATCACTTTCAACCAATTGTTTTAATCCTCCACTGCTTTAATCCACGAGCAATGGTATATTTAGCCCAAGACTCGATAACAGAATATTCCCAATGTTAACTAAAACACTGATTGATAAAATCAAAAACCGTGAAAGCGACATCGTCCTTTACGGTATTACTCCGCCAAAGAAAGGCACCAGCGAAGATAAAATCGTTGAAATTTCAGCTCGCCAGGTCGAACGCCTGCAAAATCAGCAGGTTGATGGTTTGGTCTTGTATGATATTCAAGATGAGAAATCTCGCACTGATGAAGAGCGCCCATTTCCTTTCATGGAAACGCTAGATTGCTATGACTATAGCCAGAATCACCTAACGGGCTTAGAAATCCCTAAAATTATTTATCGTGCTGTCGGTAAATATACTAAACCTGAGTTAACCAACTTCCTGACTGAAGCTGACCCTAAAGATAATCTTACAATCTTTGTCGGAGCTGCCTCAAAGTCTCAAGAAGTAACACTGTCGATTGCCGACGCCTATCAATTAAAAGCAGATACCAGCAGTGATGTATTATTAGGGGGAGTTGTCATCCCTGAACGCCACCAATCAAAAGGTGACGAGCATTTGCGAGTATTCGAGAAGATTGCACAAGGTTGTAGCTTTTTCGTCTCTCAAGGCGTTTATGACGTAAATGCATCCAAGAACTTCTTATCCGATTATTATTATTACGGTAAAGAACATGGTATTCCATTGGTTCCGATTTTGTTTACTCTAACCCCTTGTGGATCAGCGAAAACATTACAGTTCATGAAGTGGCTAGGCATTAGTATTCCTAAGTGGTTAGAAAACGACTTAATTCACTCAAATGATATTTTGCAACGCTCGGTAGATGTTTCCGAACAAAGCTACCGAGAGTTAAAAGAATTTGCTGATGAAAAAGGCATTCCGGTAGGCTGTAATATTGAAAGTGTGGCGATACGAAAAGTTGAAGTTGATGCATCGATTGACCTGCTAGAACGCGTCAGCCGATAAATAACGAAGCCATCAATAATTCATCAAGCGGCTGTTTATTATTAACTGTCTATTATTAATAGAACAGCCGCTTGATTCAGTATGCCAATTAGTGACTTCGAATTACTCACGCTTCATGGCTAGCTCTGCCATAGAGTCTTCAATAGCAAAACGTAATTGTTCGGTATCAGGTTTTATACCTTGCAAGAAACCCAACGTTGATTTCGTCTTTTTCTGATAAGTTCCCATAACCTCAACCAACCTTCTACGCGCGGTCGATTTTTGCTGACCAAAACGTTTAACGATTTGAGACATAGCATCGGCACCGATACTTACTAATGAGGCTTGCGCTTTTTGGTTGATATCCCCATCGAGATCACTCAAAGCCCAGATCATCACGTCAATTGCAGCCTGATCTTTTGCCTTAACATTATCCAGTACCTGCAATAGCGATACGATTAAGTTTCTTGGATTAGTTACTCTTTTTAGTGCTTGTATTCGCTCTAATCGCTTAACGACCTGACCTTTCGCTGGCAATGCCCGCTCACCAAAGGCGATCAAATAATCAGCTGATCTTGTTTGATTGCGCATTTTTTTATCAAATAATCCTTTCGCATACTCTGCAACCGGTAAAACCTTAGTAAACGGTAATTGATATTCAATAAGCAATAATTCTTTCTTTTGTTTGTTATAGCGAGCACTGGTAATAACTTGAGCGAAGAACTCGGGATGAGTTTTTATTAAACTTGCTAATGCTTGTGGATAAATATCTATATTGTGTTTGTTTTTACTCAGGTCTAAAAAAAAACTGAATAAAAACCGACGATTACCTCTATCCAACTCAATATCCGATAAAAAATCATTTAAAAAATTCAAACTCAGCTTAGTAGGCTTAGCTTTAAATATCTTGACTACATGACTGGTTAAACCTGACGTCGTATCCTTGCTTAATAGATGTGAATTCTTTAAATAATAATCAAAGAATAGATGAGGCATCTTCTCTGATGTATGCCCCAAGAACGAGACTATAACTTTTTCAACACTAATAATTTTTGGTGATCCTAGCTTACCTTGTTTCGCCAATTCAACAATTTCAGCCATTTGTTGCTGCAAGTCCTGTGACTGCTGGAATACTTCATTTGAGTGCTGGATACTCTTATTCGCTTCATTTAGATTTTCAATCTTGGTTGCATGCGCCAAGTGGCGAATCGTACTTTCGATAATACTCACTCGAGAGCGCTTTAATGTTTCTTTAACGATTTCCCACTCAGATGCCGATAATTGACGAATACTTAAGCTATAGCGCAATACATGCAATAACAAATCGCCAGCAAATGAAGATCCCTCGTCTTCAATACGTTGAAAAAGGTTGTCACGATAACCAGCAGGATCGAGGTCTAAAGTACGAAAATCATTGAGGATACCTAACTGCCAACGATAGCATTGCTCATCTATAGGATATTGAGCAGAATAGGCAACTATCTGCTCAACCACTTCTGGCCTATTCGCCTCAGCTAATAAATCAATCGCATGATTGTGAATTGTTTTACAATCTTTCTTTTTTACAACAGGTTGGGAACTATCAACATAAACAAGCTTGATCTGATCAAGCAGATTATCAGTATCAACTGTAATCTCAGCCTTTAAATAGAAGCTTTCGCCATCCCATTTCTGCTTGAGAATACGAGTTTTGGTAAGTGCTTGAGAGAAGGTTTTATAGTTAGCTTGAACTTGACGACTAAAGTCATCACCATCGAGAGCTTCTTGTTGGCTAAAGCTGGATTGCACTTGCACCCCAACCTCTTGAATAACTAATGACTGCAGCTGCTGCATTGCCGCTTTACGTGCACTGACCTTAGAGTCATTCTCGCTAGCGTTATAGGTATACTCTCTTTCGAATACCTCAATACTTCCCGCCCAAAGCTGCTGGCAAAAAAGTGCCTGATAGATCAGAGACAGCAATAACAGTACATATTTCATGTATCTTCCTTGTTAAAATTCGTTCAATTCGGCAACCGCATCCTGTACGGCAAAACGTACTTTATCATTACTTGGCTTCACTTGGCTGAGAAATTTTAATGCCGGAAGTTTATCAGTGTGAAAGCTAGCCATCACCTCAACAACCAAACGCTGGACTTTATTAGAATAAACGTGAAAGTTCTTTCTATATTCAGGCAAAGCGGCAACCCCTATGGCTTTTAAACCGTGAAACGCCTGCTTTGATAACTTACCTTCGCCATTCTCCATAGCCCAAATCATCATGTCTATGGTCTCTTGATCCGTAGAACCGATATTAGAAAGTATCTTTAATAACGAGGCGATCAGCTTTGATGGCATGCTATAGCCATTGCTTTCTTTAAGGCTCATAAGTTTACTTTGTACATCGTACTTCACAACGTTAGCCCGTTCACCATAAGCGATTAGATATTCAGCAGCCTTATTTTGGACTCGCCTATTCTCATAAAATAATTTTTCTGCGTACTCAGTAATTTTGAACTCACCGACTAGCTCTAACTGATACTCAATTTTCAATAACTCCTTGCGTTTATTCGATAAATTAGCCTGTTCAATAATATGGCGAACTTTCGCAGGGTACTGATTCACTAAAGAATCGACTACTTGAGAATAATAAGGGTTATTATTTTTCTCTCTATGCAGCTTAAGGAGTAATAAGAAAAACTTTCGGCTTAACTCTCCCGAAATATTCGCATTACCAATAAAAGTACTTAGAAATTCAAGTCCATAAGAATTTTGATTTTCATTGAAAAACCTTACAGCCAATAAAGATAAATTCTTATTAGATTCGTCATCTAATAAATAATGATATTTTAAATAATATGATGAGAAAAGATCAGGCCTTTGTTCAGCCGTCACTTGAAGAAATAGTTCTATGGCATGACTTAAGCCAATATTTTTCTCAGTTCCCAAACGTCCATTCTTTGCTAAAGAAAAAATATCAGCCATTTTACGTTGTACAGAATCATCATCTTCAAAGGGACTGGTAACTAAAGCTAAAACAATGGCATGTAGGGTGACTTTATCGACAAGATTAAATGATTCTTTTACGATCTGCCACTCATGGTCAGATAGCGCGCTACTTGCTAAGCTAAAATGTAAGAGATGTAGCATAAATTCATTTTTAGGAGCCGCCCCTTCACGTCCAATTCGATCATACAAATACTGGCGATAACCCGAGGGTTGCAAAGAAAATTTATTTAAATTATTTAAAATAACAAACTGCCAGCGATAACAATCATCATCGATAGGATATGTTCGAGAATACTCAATCAATCTCTCTGAAAAACCATCGCTCTTATAGTCCGCTAGAATAGCTAAGGCATTATCTTGTACTGATCGACAATAACTCGCTGTTTCAGGCACTAACGAATGGGCAAAACTTGAATATATAATAGTGAGATTCAGTAGAACATAACGGAGATTGAAACCTCGCATAACGAATCCTTGTTTAAACTGATGATTTTTTATTATTTAAAATGCTTCCTGCATTTTAGTTCCATGACTAAAAAATTAGCGGAATCAGTATATTTTCGCCTTGCACATTGTCAAATTAATTTACAAATAAAAGAATATTGAAAATCCATATTGTGACGAGTATTACATTACTAACAGATGGTATTTATATGAGGGGAAGTAAACTAATAAAAAAATATTATTTCCTTTCTAGTATTATAACATGACTACTTTACCTCCCTATTTTGTTCATTAGCAAGCAGCACTATAAAGCCTGAACAAAATAAGGAAGCACTACCATTAGGCAGTATGATTATGGATATCTAATCTGCTATCCCATTTGAGAAAAAACTTCTGCCAGCTTCTGAGGGCTATCTAAGAAAGTCGCATACATTTGTTTGGCAAAATCATCAGGGAAAATTTCTAACTGGCCAATACTCAAAGCTGAAAAAGCTATCTCTGATACGCTTTTAGGCGTGGGTTTATCCATTTCCATTCCCTCCGCCATACGTGTATCGGTAGGCCCAGGATAAATACAAGCTACCTGAATACCATCCGCGGATAAATCCGCACGAAGCCCTTCAGAATAAGAATGCATCGCCGCTTTACTGATTGAATAAGTGCCAATTGAAGGAAAGTTACTAATTCCCGCAATGGAAGATATATTTATGATCGCTGCCTGCTTAGATTGCTTCAGCACAGGAATCAAAGCACTCGTTAATTGCATAGGGCCAAATAGATTCACTTCCATTTCTTGACGCGCAAACTGAGTCGCATCCAAAGCACTGCTCATGGCAGGGTCGATAATGCCGGCATTATTCACCAAGATATCCAGCTGTGGAATTTGATTCACAACAGCCTGTATTTGCTCAGCCTGGGTAACATCAAGCTCAACCGCCTCAATCACTTCTGGATTAAGCGCAACTATCGCCTCTAAACTGGCGATATCGCGAGCAGCCGCATAGATTTTCTGCACTCCTGCGGTCAGTAACGTTTGCACGAAACCTTCACCGATACCTCGGTTGGCACCGGTAACCAAAGCGATTTTTCCAGCTAGGGCAAATGACATATTGAAATCCTCTTTCTCAATTAGGTTAATGAAGCCATTATGGTTTAAAACATATACTTTGATAATAACTGGAATTAGCATAGTATTTATACGCCTACCGTATAAATAGATGAATCACGACTCAAGCGGATATTATATTCAATGGAAGATGGACACCTACTGGCCTCAATGCAGGCTTTTATTAGCGTCGTAGAAAGTGGCAGTTTCTCGGAGAGCGCTCGCCGCTTGGGACTCTCTCAGCCTTCCGTATCACGCCAGATCAATGGACTAGAAGCTCAGCTAGGGGTGCGTTTATTACAGCGCACTACTCGCAGCCTAAGCCTGACAGAAGCCGGACAAGTGTATTATGAAAAAGCACGTTTAATTCAACGCGCCGTTACTGAGGCCAGCCAAGCGATCAGTGGCTTCAAAGACTCCCCCTCTGGCCTATTAAGAATCAGCGCCCCTCATACCTGGACCGAAGCCAAGATTGCACCTCACCTTGGAGAATTCCTTAGCCTGTATCCCGATATCAAATTAGACATTCAATGTAATGACAATATTCAAGATATGGTGGAAAAACGCTTAGACTTGGTCATTCGAGTCGGGCATGCTGCCGACAGCTCCTATATTGCTATCCCATTCGCAAAAGTAAATATGGTGTTATGTGCCAGCCCAGATTATTTACAAAAATATGGCAAACCAAAAACACTCGCTGACTTGAATAACCACAACATAATTATTTTTGATAAATTCGATAAATTTATCTTTACCAATGACCAAAACCAGCAACAAATTACCTTAACGGGTTCTTTAGTCATGAACTCAGTCGCTTCAATCATTAGCGCAGTAAGCCAAAACATTGGTTTGAGTTTATTACCCGATTTGTTGATCAAGAAAAAACTGGAGCAAGGAGAGTTAATTGAGGTAATGCCAGAATATAAAGTAGAAATAAAAGGTTTGGCCGTCGATCAGGCCTTTGCTATGTATTCCAGCCGCAAACAAATGCCCGCAAAGGTACGAGCATTCTTAGACTTTTATAAAAATAAGTTTAATTGAAAACTTTTATCGAACGCAGGTGAATTCAATAAGATATATACCCTAGCCAACTCATTGCTGAAATCATCACAGCCGCTAATCCCACTAATAAGCGTAAAAAGGCAACAAAGTGAAGCCCTGGTTTAATCACATTAATGCTTGGGTCCTCGGGCTTATAATGTACTAACAGAGGTTGCATAGCCTTCACTTCGGCAACTTTCTTTTCAGCTTTTACTTTCGCGCTATAACTTGAACTGAAATCATATTCCGCGCCTTCATACTCTTGGCCACCGACAATAAAAGTACACACGATTTTAGGCGAATAAGAGCGTCCACCTTTATTGCCTGTTTGAACCTGCAAGCGAGCACTCTTTAGCTTTGCATTCGCCCGCGGCCAATGAAAGCTCTGCCGTCCTTCTTGAACATTCACGACCCCGGTTATGAATATAAATATCCCTAGAATAATCGTCATCGACCAACCTAGGGCATCCAGCCAAGTATAATCTGTAAACATCGAGGCTGGAGCAACAAACATAAAAACAAAGAGATAAAGCATTGCATAATGACTACGTCCCGTAGCCACCTTCATGAAAGTATCAAACATACTAAGATTTATTAATCAGCAAAATATCGGGTAAGTTTTCTGCGACTTCAATAAAATCCGTATGCTCAGTCAAAGCTTTAATAACTACCGGTAAAGGCTGGGGCCATATTTCAGGAAGATCTGCTTCACCTTCATTAATAATAGGAAACGCAAGCTTCTCAAGGGGAGGACAAAACTCAGCGCTCACCCCTTCTTTATTCCCTCTAGGGTCAATGCGATACCAGCCATGATTCGCTAGATAAACAGCATTCAGCCCGTGCAAACAAAAAGGCTCTTGATCACCACTAATGGTTAAGCGCTGATAACAAAGGCCAGTGGGAATTTTATTTGCGCGTAATAATGCGGCTAATAAGTGGCTCTTGGCATAACAGTAGCCAGTACCCTGCTTTAATACATCCGATGCTGTGCAGGTCACAGGATTAAGCTGATAGTCCCAACTATGCTTAATCTCATCACGTACGAATTCAAAACAAGCCTTAACAACCTCCTCTTCTGAAGTAAGCCCTTCGGCCAAACTCAGGGCTTTGGCTAAAACTTCAGGCTGCTGCCAGTCGATATATGCGGTAGAGTCTAAAAATTCTTTCACTTTTTAATTCCATTTTTCTTCTAAACTATTTTTTATTTATCATGGGCGATGCACTTAGCATAAAAACCCATTTTCTCACTGGCTTTAAAACCATTGCTCATATAAAAATTCGACGCAACCGTCGCCCGATTTGTCGTTAAATAAATACTATGGATTTTAGCGAGCGACAACTCACGCTCTAATGCTAAGTACAACTTCTTCCCCAATCCTTGCTGCTGTAAGTCTTTAAGAATACACATCTCACGCAAGTAAAACATATTACCGAAATAGAAAGGCTCACTATTACCTAGGGCAAAGCCTACAATTCCATCGCGTTCGGCCAAGATGCCAATAAAACCTTTTGATTCATAGAAATGATGTAAACGTTCTTTCGCTGATACTATATCCCAAGATTCATTCCAAGGAGACAAAGAAAAAACATTAGCGAAGAGCTTCGCACAGGTTTCAATATCATCAAATTCAATCTTTCTAATCTTCATAGTATTTAACAATTACCAACAGTATTAATGATTATAACGCCATTTCAGCATACTCGGATTCAATTAAACCAAAGCATTTAAGATCATGATATACGCCCTTCCAATAACCACTTTCTCGTCGTAAGCCTTCTTCTTTAAAGCCTAGTTTCAATAAAAGTGTTTCAGACGCATCATTCCCTGGAACAGTATCTGCTTGAATCCTATTTAACTCACCGCAAGGTAATTGACCAGAAAAAGCCGCCGTTAAAATCTCGGATACCGCTTCAGAGGCATAACCGTAACGCCAAAAAGACGGTAACAAGTCATATCCAACTTCAGCACTCTTCATTTTTAAATTCCAAGAATTGAAACCACATGTACCAATTAACTTATTAGAATCTTTCAGCCGAATCCCCCAGCGTATTCCCGTATTGGCATCAAAACGTGCATTGAAAAAATCAATAATCGAGCGTGCCTGCGAATGCTGCCTCAATGCACTTAGATCATAATACTTTAGCACCTTGTCATCAGTAAAAAGTGTAAATATATCTTCCACATCATCATGGCATAATCTAATAAGCTTTAAGCGATCAGTACTCAGCTCAGGAAATTTCATTTTTAATACCCATTATATTTCTAAGTTATCTATCTAAGTTATTTCACCAAGACAATAAACCAGTAAGACAGCCATCAACATGAGGAAGTCCCCCTATTTTGCTGAAATATATCCGTACTCATGTACTAACAAATTCAAACAGCAGCCAAGCTAGGGCTATAGAGCTTTCGATTGAGAATAAAAATAGTAGGAGGGTAAAAAAGAAAGAATCCTTGGATTGATAGATGTTCAAATACGGAAATGAAACAAAGGGCCTATGGGAGAAGCAGAAACGGATAAAATTAAAAGTATAGAACTAGAAGGATAAAACGGAGAAAGTAATGGAGCGAACGATTCAAGGATTTGAATCTATTTAGATTATAGAGGTGTCCGTAAGACACCTCACTCATACTTTAATATGAGAGTTAGATATTGTGCGCTATGTTTAACGCACAAATCTAATAAAGCTTAGATGCAAACAATGCTTTCAGCTTGTGGGCCTTTCTGACCGTCGGTAACAACGAATTGTACGCGCT
>Ga0105355_10004797_pt1 | contig 11528 bp, 8 predicted proteins | sample GOMGulsemesocosm_2_FD_83508 | JGI IMG/M metagenome (GOLD analysis project Ga0105355, IMG submission 83508) | Methane-oxidizing microbial communities from mesocosms in the Gulf of Mexico - GOM9C Gulf of Mexico | ecosystem: Environmental > Aquatic > Marine > Cold seeps | place: Gulf of Mexico... | reverse complement strand
TCGACGGCATCCGCCGCACGGATGATGGCCTGGGACCATGCCGAAATACTGTGGTCATGAACGTCAATCGCGCCATCGCTGATGTGGTCCTGCAAACCGTCGATGGAGGATACAATCACCTTGCGCCCAGCCGATTGGGCCTCGCGGGCAACCAGCCCATACGCCTCCCACCGCGACGGCATCAGCAAGGCATCGATGGATCGCATCGGCTCTAGCGGATCGTCACAATGGCCGTGAAACGTGATCCTTGGATCGCAATAGGCCAGTTGCTCCAGCTCACCCCGCATTGGACCATCACCAAAGACCTTAAGCCGCAGATCCGGCCCGCTGCATTCGCGAAAGGCCCGGATGGCAATATCAAACCCCTTTTGCTCGTGCAGGCGGCCCACCAATCCAAACACCCGTGCCTGGGTGCGGGGCTTGGGCAGGGCTTCAAACCCGGTCAGCTCGACCGATGACCGGATAACCGACAAACGGTCCTCGTCGATCAGATCACGTCGGATCAGCCAATCCTTTTGGGCATTGCTGACCGCAATAACCCGGTCGAACAGACAAAATGCGCTGCGCAGCATGGCAAAGAACCGTACCTTGTTCAGCACCTTCTGCGCGACAAACCCTTGGGTATAGCTGTGCTCGACATGGATCATCGGAATGTTCGGATGCATTGCCCGCAGCCGCGCCCGCGCCGCAAAGTTCCGCCAGTTCAGCGCCAGATGAGACACGATGACATCGACGCCGGCGGTTGGCAAAATCAGCTGGTTCTTTTTAACCACGGCCATCCGGTGATTGGCGGTCTTGGCCAGATGTTTGGAGCTGAGAATATTGTCGATGACCCGCATGACGCCGCCCGGTGTTGTATCATCGGTCAGGTGCAGAATGGATGCATGGCTCATGGGGTCTCTCCTCGGTCTGTTTCTGTTTTGTTGGTGTGGGCGCGCGGATCAGCGCCGCAACACAGATGCAAATCGCATGGGGTCATATCCGGTGCGGGCCAGACATTCAGCCGCAGCAAGGGTGGTGAGGGTTTTCAGCGGTTCCTCCCATAAGGGGCGCAAAGACGTTTTTAGGAATTCATGGGCATATTTGCTCGCCTTGAAGCCATCGCCAGCACTGACCGCACGGCGGGCAAGATAGCGTATCTGATAGGCTCGGGCTGCGGGTTCATGGGTGTCAAAAAAACCGGGGTTCAACGGGCGAAGTTTGTTGACCATCCGCTTCCAGGACGCCAGCTGTTTGTTGGTGTTGGCCGACAGCCCACCGCAGGCAATCCGGTATTTGGTCAGATGGCCCAGAATGCCCTCGATCTCCCAGTCGGTGGTCAGGGCCAGACGCAACCAGCATTCGATATCTTCGGACTGGCGAAATGTTTCGTCAAAGAACCACTGCCGAGGGCGATCTTTCTGCGGCGTATAGGCGATGTCCATCAATGCGGCGCGGCGAAACACAGCTACCGATCCATTGCCAACCGGGTTGCGCTTGAACACCTCGGCGGCGGTGATCGAATGCAGCCGGGGTGTTTGTTTCAGCCCCAATGGTTGGCCGTGGTCGTCAATCATGAGCGAGCCGGCATAGCTGAGCCCCACATCCGGTGACATGTCCAGATGCAGGATGTGCCGGGCCAGTTTGTCTGCCACCCACAGATCATCCGAGTCACAAAAGCCGATGTAATAGCCCGCTGCATTGGCAATTCCGGTATTGCGCGCGCCTGCCAATCCCCGGTTTGGTTGCTTGACGACGTGAAACCGGTTGTCCCTCAGGAACGGTGCGACGACATCGACCGTATGATCGGTGGATCCATCATTCACCACGATCACCTCAAAATCTTGAAAACTCTGATCCTGCAGAGATTTCAGCGTCTCAGCGATGGTTGCCGAGGCATTGAAGGCCGGAACTATGATACTGGCTCTGGGCATTGAATACTCCTTTTGGCTCTCAGCGAGAGAACAGCGAACGACGCAGGGATTTGGGCAGCAGCGGCGCACAGAGCGAACCGATTGCGGTCAGCAATCCGCGGCGCAGCGGGAACAGAAACGCCCGTGGGCTTTGCATCAGACCTGAGAACGTCAGGTAGATGGCCGAAGATCCATAATGGCCCAATCGCAGGGCACGACGCGCCAGGTAGCGCATATAGATTGCCTCGGCTCGTCTGTCTGGTTCGAAGCCAAAGCTGCGTGCTGTTGCCAAAACCCGCTGCCGTGATCGGGACATTGCGACCAGATCAGACGACAATCCCTGCGGATTGGTGCGATACCATACATGCAATTGGTTAAGACCTTTGATATGTGCTCCACCGCCGATCAGCCGGATCAACCATTCCAGATCTTCGTTGTGAACCATGTCGGTGTCGAAACCACCGCTGTGCAGGAATGTCTTGCGCCGGATTGAGATGTTAGAGGTGGTGCAGACCGGGTTTTCCCCCATCAGCAACGGCACCGACAGGCGGGTATTTGGAACCGTTGAATGGGCGTCCGCCTTGCCACGTTGGCGAAAGAAGGCGACCCGGCCAAATATCCCGTCGACCCGCTCGACCTTGAATTCGCGGTATAGGGTTTCCAGTTTGGTCGGGACCCACAGATCATCGGCATCACAAAAGCAAAGGATTTTGCCAGTGGCGTGGTGCGCGCCCATGTTGCGCGCGGCGCTGGGACCTTTGCCTTGATTGCGCAGCATCTTGATGCGCGGGTCTGCATCCTCCCACCCCTTAAGCAGTCTGGGCGTTTCATCTGTTGATCCGTCATCGACGCAGATCAGCTCCCAATCCCGAAAGGTCTGCGACAACAGTGAACCGATGGATTCATTCAGTGTTTTGGTGGCGTTGAAACACGGCATGATGATTGTAAATTCTGGCATAGCTCAGACCTTTCTTAGTTCCTGGGAGGAGGGTTTCATCAAATGCGGCAGGGCCGCGGCAAGCAGTATGGTTGTGGTGGTGACCACATATGCGGTGGCCATGGTGCCCAATCCGTAAGGGGCGGCAAAGATGGCCGAGGTGACCAGCGCAATGGTCAGGATCAGGGTCACGGTGAACTCGATTCTAGGGCGACCGCTGACCCGCAGGCTGGCGGCAACGGCGGTCCAGATGGTCAGGGGCAGGGCCGCAAAGCACAGCACCGAAACGGTGGGAGCGATATGGGCCCATTTGGCGCCCAGCAGCAGCGGTACATAAACCGGGGCAAACAGTGACTGCAGCAGCACAAAGGGCAGGATGCAGGCCAGTGACAGCTTCACGGTACGCCGCAGGGCGGCTTGTTGATCGGCCTCTTGGCAAAGATGCGGGAACAACACGATGGTCAGTGCGGCGCAAAAGGATGTCGCCAGGCTTAGCCCCGCGTTGAAGGCAAGAAAGTAGATGCCCAGTGCCTTGGGGCCCAATAGCGCACCAACCACAATCTTGTCCGCATGCAGCCGCAGCGCTTTGACCAGTTCGATGCCAGTCACCGGCAACCCGTAGGTCAGGAAAGGGTGCAGCGGGGCCAGCGGTGCTGTAGTGATACGCTGCCACGGGCGCAGATGGCGCACCGCCACCAGCCAGATCGGCGCCGTCAATATGCGCGGCAGGATCAACACCAGCGGGGACGCCCAGCTAAAGGCCAGAGCGATGGTGATCAGATTTGCCCCGGACACTTGCGTGGCGGAAATCATCGCAACCCGCTTTAGCCGGTTTTCGCGCATGGCCAGTGCGACCTGTACCAGACCCGCAGGCATAAACAGATATTCGATGGCCATCAGCCCAACCAGTGCCCCAACAGTGGTTTGGCCCGATAAATAAAGGCCTAGACCAATGACCATCTGGAGCAGCGTGAGTCCAACGCAATAGCCCCAAAACAAGCGGTGTGCTGAATGGCAAACCGCCTCTAGATTGTCCTTGTGTGCTGCAATGATGCGTTGGCCAATGCCGTTTTCCGTCAGTGACTTTAGTACTTCGCCGATGGCCAGCGCTGCGGCGGCATAGCCAACATTTTCTGCGCTTAAATTTCGTGAAATAGCGACAACAACCAACAGGCGCGTAGCCTTGGCCGAGACTTCCGATGCCCCAAAGGCTAGCAAGTTTGCTAGGAGGGAGGGACTGCCTGAAGAGATCTGGGACATCGGAAACTCATTTGTTGTTTCCTCCAACCTAGCGGTGGGCCTGTGGCAGCGATGGCCCCACAAACGGAGACATCCGGTCAATTCTGGTGCGCAATTGACCCATTGGGATAGGAAAACGATCCACCTGCATAAGGCGAACTAGACTCGGGCTTGGTCTATTGTTTGATTAGGTGAAAAAATAACGAGGTAGGGCACGTTTTGGGTAACCAGTGGATGAGACGTCTCAGCACGCTTTCTTTTGTGCTGCTTGCCAGCTGTGCTGCGACTGGCCACCCTGATAATATCGAGACCAAATCCGGCGCCTACGGCTATCAGGCGCAATACCGTGACATCGAGGTCAGCCGCGCCGATGCTGGGTTCCTTAAATCGGCCCGGCTCAATTCCGAAATCTGTCTTCCCTATCGTGGCGGCGCTTATGGCACCAAAGTCAGTGGAGTCGCCAATTCTCTGTTAGGTGAAAGACTGTCGCGCAATGATCTGATCGAGGTCAGAATTGGCAATGACGAAGATCTTGGCGGCAAATATGTGGTCTCTCGTGATGGCACTATTAAAATGCCGTACCTGCCGCCCATTCGCGCACAGGGCCGCAGTACCGCCGACGTCGAACGAGACCTCAACAACATCCTTGTTGAAAAACAACTGTATGAAACGGCCCCGCTGGTTTCGGTTCGGATCATGGATGTTGCCTCGGCCCTGGTTGGGGTGTCCGGTGCGGTGTTTGAACCGCATCAGGTTGAACTGGGCGGTGTGGCAGGCGATCAGCGCGACGTGGGACGACAAGAGGCGCTGGGCGCGTCAACCGAGGCCCGAAATCTGTCGGCAGCCCTGCGCGCAACCGGCGGGGTTCGCCCGGATGCCGATCTGTCAGCGGTAGAGCTGCGGCGCAACGGCAGGCTGTACACTCTGGATCTGCGCGGTGTTTTTCAGGGGCACAACATGGTGGATGTCATGTTGTTGACCGGCGATCAGGTCTTTGTGCCCTCGCGCCAGTGCTTTCAGGATGACCTGATGCGCCCCAGTCCAATCAGCCCCCCAGGGGTGTCGGTGTTTATGTCGAACCTGACCCAACCGGCAACCGGCAACGCCATTTCCGCCATTGGCCGCAATGTGCGCGAAATGCCTTATGGCACTCGGTATTTGCAGGCCATTGTTGATCTGAACTGCGTCGGCGGCTCGCGTGCGACCAGTGCCCATCGATCGGGGCTTTTGCTGTCGCGCAATCCGATCACAGAAGTCTCGGTTGCGATCGAGCGTGACATCGAGGATATGCTGCGCCGTGCTGACCGGGATGATTATGATCCCTTTATCCTGCCGGGGGATTCGGTTGCCTGTTATGACAGCACACTGACCAATGTCGCCGAAGTTGCCCGTATAATGGGATTGATCGGCGTGGGCCTGCTGTTGAACGAGTAAGGCTTACTCGGCAACAGGCGCTGATGTGCGGTTTGGATCCAGTGCTTTGCGGGTGGCCGCCCACACATCCGACAGCTTGGCGATCTCGACCAGGCTGACCATCGTGTCCTCATGTTTGGCGGCGGTCTCAATATGTCCAAGGCTGGTGGCAAAGTCAGAGGCGCCAAACAGGCTGGCGGTGCTGCGTATCTGGTGGCATTTTGCTGCAATGGATTCCAAGCCCAGCGTCATCAACGGATCCTGCGCCAGCTCGGCCAACAGCGCATCCCCCTCGGCGAGGAAACGGCCCAGAAAGGTGTCGTATTCGCTCTGATCCAGCAGATCCTGAGCCATCGTTGCAGTCTCGTCCACCGAGTCGGGTTGAGGATTTTCTGGCGGGGCTGCGTTGATAGATAGTGATTTCTCCAGCACCGCCTGCAGCGCCCGGCGCAGCTCCGGCAATTGCAACGGCTTGCCAATAAATCCATCCATGCCGCTGGCGCGGAAATGATCGGTTTGTTCTGGCAACACATTTGCCGAGAACGCCAGTATCGGGATGTCGCAGAATGGCGGCGGCGCATTTCGAATTTCCTGCGTCGCCTGAAGCCCATCCATTCCGGGCATGCTGATATCCATCAGGATGACGTCAAACAGCTCAGCCCTGGCGCGCGCCACAGCCGACAGCCCGTCCTTGGCGATGGTCACTGTGTGGCCGTCCCGCTCTAGCAGTCGGCGCGCAACAAAGGCGTTGGTCTCGATGTCCTCGGCCACCAGGATCGACAGTGAACGATCCGCGGCTTTGATCTTTTCCTCTTTGCCACTGTTGGCAGGTTCTGCAACCGGCAGGAAGGGCAGGCGCAGCCAAAAAACGCTGCCCTCGCCCGGAGTGCTTTCGACACCGATCTTGCCGCCAAGCAGCTGTACCATACGTCTGGCAATGCCCAGCCCCAGCCCGGTTCCGCCGCTGTCGCGGGTAAAAGTGGAATCGCAGGTCTCAAAGTCTTCAAAAATTCTGGCCTGATCCGCTTCAGAGATGCCAATGCCGCTGTCGATGATCCGCAATTCCACATTGCAGTCGCCGTCATGCGGGGTCAGTTGCTCTACCTCGATGCTGACGCGACCCGCATGGGTGAACTTGATCGCATTGCCCACAAGGTTCAGCAAGATCTGTTCTAGGATGGTTTGGTCCGCTTTGACCCAAGCCAGACCTGGCCCCAGCCACTCCCATTCGATGGTGGTCTGATTGTGCCCTGCGTGGCCGCTTTGACTGTCGACAATCTCCTGCAGGAATTGCCCAAGGTGGAAGACCGAATGGGTCACCGCCGTTTTACCGGATTCGAACTTGGCAATATCCAGGATTGAATTGACGTGATGCATCAATTGCCGCCCGGAAATCTCCATGTTTTGGGTGAAGGTCGTTTGATCCGCATCCAACTCAGTTTTGCTGATCAAGGTCAGGTTTCCCAGCAGGCCATTCAACGGTGTGCGAATTTCGTGGCTCATCACCGCCAGAAAATTGGCCTTGGCTTTTTCACCAGTCAGCGCCTGATCGCGGGCCTTACGCAGCTGAGTTTCGGATTCGAGCTGATGCGAAATGTCGCGTGCAAAAACAATGATCAGGTCGCCGTCTTCACCTTTGGCAGATTGTAAGGCCAGTTCTATGGGGATGCGTTCACCGTCCGCGCGGATTGCTTCGCGTCGCACACGCTCGGTTCCGGCCATTCGATTTTTTCCGGGGCGCATCAATCGGGCCAAACCCGCGCGATGGGCGTCTTTATGCTCAGGCGGTACGATCAAATCGCCAATGCTTTGGCCTTTTACCGTATCCAACGTGTACCCAAACGTGGTTTCCGCCGCCGTATTCAGGTCCACCACCGCCCCCGTTGCATCCGCCACGATGATGGCTTCGCGCGTTGTTGACAGGATGGTTTGCATATGGGCGTTGGTACGCCTGAGTGCGCGGCCGCGTTCCTGTGTTTGGGCATTTGCGATCATTGAATAGAAAGACAGCGCCGCCAGCGCGATCAGGATCGTCACCGAGATGACCGCCAGCTCTGTCAAGGTTGCGAACACGCGGGAGCGCTGCTCATCTGACTGGCGGGCAAAATGCTCTAGCCCTTGAATAAACAAGCTGCGTATCTGCGGCCGCAGTGCATTTGCCTGCTGCAGTATGTCGGGAATAGCAGCCTGCAACGCATCATCCGGGCCATCAATCACAGCGATGGACTGGTCCAGAAACGTCTTTACCTCGGCAACCGAAGTTAAGAACCCGTCGATCTCGCGGGTGGGGGCAAACAGCTTCCCATTGCGCAGAATTCCCACCCGGCTGTACAGGATATCAAAATCCTTTCGAACCGACGACAGATTGGCCACTTCGGGATCACGGTTCCGTTCAAGGGTCAGCAAAAAGTCGAGATACTCGATCTCGACTTGTGACAACGTCCATTGAACGGTGTCGGTATCGGCCGACCGCAGCAATTTCAGATCCCGGTAAACCTCTTGTCCTAGCAGTACCAATAGCGGCAGGCACAGGACAACCAGAGGCAGGAAAAACCAATTCTTGAGGAACAGAAATAACCTGGGGTAACGGGGCAAATTGCGACACTTTCTAACCGATGGGTGATGCTACCATAACATCATTCAATAATGTTTAATCGATTGAGCTGCCAAATGCTGCGGGAATAGACCGTTTCGGTTCGGTATTCAGGCGATTGATCAAAGGGGTAGATGATCCACAGCGGGCCTTTTTCACGCCTCGGGATGGGCTGTCCGTCAATGGCAAAGGCGACAATGGCTCCACCCGTCCGAGCGTCGCTAAAGGGGATGCTCACGGCATAGTCGTTGAGAGCAACCGCCTGAATGGTACTACCTGTCACGTCCAGATGGCGCAGCAAGGCGTATAGCGGCACGCCTGAGAATTCATGCACCCCTTCGGTCCAGATTGTTGATGTGACTATGTCCTGCACCCCGATGGCGCGCAGGTCCTGTACGCTCAGCGAGAAAGTCTGATCCGGAACTTGGCCAGCTGTAACTTCCAGCACTGGGGTCTCGGTGGCATCCGCCGTGCCTGCGTTACCCTGTGTGGCGACAATGGCAGCAATAAACACTGCTCGGGCTAAAGAAAAAATACCATTGGTTGTCATGATGCACCTTTGTGTTTTCACTGTTAGTTTCACACATTGCCCAAGGCACTTTCTGCCTCCCTGATGGATTAGGGGCTATCCGAATGGATAGGGGCGCCATTTTGTCGATTGAAAGAGGGTTGCCCGCAGGAGAAATCCTGCGGCCAGGGAGAGTTCAGTAGGCGCCGCGCCCTTTAAAAACCGCCTGAAAGGTTGCCGCGATCAGCATCAGGTCCAGCAGGATCGAGCGGGACCGGGCATAGGCGATATCCATGTCCACCATGCGGTCAAAGTTGATATCCGCGCGGCCCGAGACTTGCCAAATACCAGTCAGGCCAGGTTTGACGCTAAGGCGGCGATGCGCGCGTCTGGAATAGGCCGCGACCTCTTCGGGCAGTGCTGGGCGGGGCCCAACGATCGACATCTTGCCCGACAGGATATTCACAATCTGCGGTAACTCATCCAACGAGAACCGGCGCAGGACCCGACCAACCCGGGTCACACGGGGATCATTGCGCGCCTTGAAACAGATGCCCCCACGATCAGAGGTCGCCAGCAATTCTTGGCGTCGCTCCCCAGCGTCAAGATGCATGGAGCGGAACTTGTACAGAGTGAACAGTTTGCCATTTCGGCCAACACGTTTCTGGCTGAAGATTGCGGCACCGGGGCTTTCCACCCGGATGGCGGCGCAAATCAGCAGCAAGATCGGGGACAGCACCACCAGCGCGCCGAGGCCAAGCACCATGTCCAACAGCCGCTTGTGAATGGCGTACTGGGAACTGGAGCTCACCGCATGCCGGGTCGCACGCCACATGAAGGCGAAATTTCCAAGCAAGTAACGCTGGGCCAGCCGACGTGGTTCCATCGCCAGCCGCCAGACCCATTCGCTTTTGAGTTGGCGCAGCCACAGGGGCGCGCGTTTTACATTGCCGGCCCAGAAGTCAAACAACCCGCCAACACCCAACATAAGATCCGCATCAATCCGGTGCCCATGACGGTCCAGCCACAGCTCCTGCATCGGCACGCCCATGGCGACCAGCAAGATATCGGCCTGCGAGGCATTGATGGCATTGACGGCAGCCTCAGTGTCCTGGGCCTCGCCATATCCATCGCGGGTTCCGGCGATCTGCAGTCCGGGGATGATCGATTTCAGATGCGCCGCTGCATTCTGCGCAGTGCCGGGTTTGCCGCCAAACAGGAACACGGATTTGCCCTGCAGCGCTGCCTCTGCCAGAAGGGGCGGCAGGACATCTGTGCCATTCAGATTGGACGTCAGCGTATCGCCGCGCATCCGGGCCGCCAGTTCAATGCCGATACCATCCGGCAGTATTACGTCAGCGCGCGCCAGTGCTTGGGCATAGTTTGCATCCGTAGCTCTCAGGTTTGCGCAATGTGCATTGTAGAAAAAGACCCGGTTCCGCCCCGGTTGCAGCAATGTGTTGATCACCGCCTCAGGTGTCGCATCAACCAGATCAACATTCATGACAGAGCATTGATCCAACTTGGGAAATACAGGTTTGGCCCCCTGGGCGAAAAAATTATCAAGGCTGCTGGATTGGTACTGCATATTGGGTCCCCTCGTGGCTTGCTTCACGATTAACTCTGCACGATCAACGGGGTTCGCGGATGAGGACATCAGGATCAAAGCTGAAACGAAAGTGCCCAATCGGCGCGATCGGCTGTCAAAATATCCACCGGCAGGGGTGGATTATCCATTTGGATAGAAATCTGGTCTAAATTTTCGCACGACCCATACCATTTGCTCGTAGAGTGGTGGGCATAGAGACATTTTAATGAGGTTTAATGGTGCGAATTCTTATTGCAGATGACCATGAATTGCTGCGCGATGCGCTGGGCGCATTTATGCAAAGCGAGGATGGAATTGAGCTGCACACAGCAGCTGACTTTGACGAGGCCTGCGTGCTGCTAAAGGGCGAATGGACCTATGACCTGGTTCTCCTGGATTACAACATGCCGGGCATGAACGGGCTGGAAGGCATCGCAATCGCCAACGAGATCAACGGCGTCCATCGCGTTGCTTTGATGTCGGGCGAGGCCAGCCGCGACATTGCCGAACAGGCACTTGAAATGGGCGCGATAGGCTTCATCCCCAAAACGCTGCCGGCAAAATCGCTGGTCAATGCGATCAAGTTCATGGCGATGGGCGAAAAATACGCGCCACTGGATTTTATGACCGCAGAAGAGGAAGAGGTCAGTCATCCCATTTTGGACAAGCTTACCGAACGCGAACGTCAGGTGCTGCAGGGGCTGAGCGAGGGCAAATCAAACAAGGAAATCGCCCGCGACCTGGATCTGTCCGAACCTACGATCAAGCTGCACGTCAAAACACTGTACCGTAAACTCGAAGTGGCCAACCGCACCCAGGCGGCGCTGGTTGCCCGCGACGCGGGGCTGTTCTAAACCCGCTCTACCCATAGGGATAGGTGCGCATCCAACTGCGACACCCGTAATGCCAATGTGATCGCCGACCCACCATCGGCACCACGTATCATCCATTGAAACAGTTCTTCAGTGAGATGACATAATGGCGTTTTTGGCTGCATCCAGCAAAATATTCGGAAAAAGAGGCGCGACCAAAGCGTCGCTGAAACGCGGCAATGCGGTCAACAACGGCTATCCAAACGCCCAGTTCCTGCCACGCAAACCACGGAATTTCTTCTGGCGCTGCAGCCGTTATACCACTTTCTTCCTGATGTGGTGCGCTGGCATCTGGATGCCGATATTCACCTATCTGACAACCACTCCACCCAAATATACCTCCCACATGGCACTGATCCTGCCGGGGTCGGGGGCCTCGGCCTCGGTCAATCTGGAAAGCATCGGTCAGGCCTCGTCTTATGCGTCGTCAGCCTTTGCCACCGATTCCGTCAGCCCCACCCAGACCTACAAACGGTTGATAACAGC
>Ga0105355_10004791_pt1 | contig 11534 bp, 10 predicted proteins | sample GOMGulsemesocosm_2_FD_83508 | JGI IMG/M metagenome (GOLD analysis project Ga0105355, IMG submission 83508) | Methane-oxidizing microbial communities from mesocosms in the Gulf of Mexico - GOM9C Gulf of Mexico | ecosystem: Environmental > Aquatic > Marine > Cold seeps | place: Gulf of Mexico... | reverse complement strand
TGCGAATGCGAACTTCAAGTGATAGAAATTCAATGTCAGCTTGGAACTTAAACTTGCCTCACAAGCGAGCAACATATTTAGGTTGAAATCACCCTAAATATGTTCATGGTTTCACAAAAACCTTATGTCAGCTTATGGCTATAAGTGACCATTCAGTACATAGCTTAGGAGGTTTTTAAATTTTCTTATTTTTTGTGGCGTTTTTTATAGTTTTCTCACGACTTAACTCAATCTAGCTACAGCCAGAAAATCCTGAACGAGAATTCTCATTATTCATGAAGATCCACAGATTACGAGATTTTGACGGAAACAAAACTTTGGCCGAGGAAGTTTTTTTATCGCTTCATTAATATATTAATTAATCGGTCGTGACGCGGCCGTTGCGTGCTTACTTATTATTAAAACTAACTTATTATTTATGTTTAACGTCACGAATATGACTATACAAGAATGATTAAAAAACAATCAAAGTATTGTTGGTGCGAGACCATTTATTACTGTGACTAAGTCACGTCCATGTACTGACAAACATAGTAACATGCGATTATTAAAGGCCTGTGTCGTATAAGGACTATCTGCTAATGAGCACGTGCAAGTTTTTTAAGCTCAATAGCAAAGGAAATCAGCTTCTCATTAACATTCATTACATCATTAACAAGTTCTTCATAATGAGGGTAAGACTTTTGAATTTCTTGTGGTGTTTTTTCTGGCTCTGCATCTATATTTACAGCATACCAAGCTCGAAACTTAGCTTGCCATTGAGTTAAATGTGGTCGAAGGCCTTCATTTAAAACATTGGTAGAAATGTCGATTAATGCTTCAATATTTTTTTGCTCTTTACCGTTCATCTTCTCAACTGGTATTAAAGATATTTGCTCACGAACACAGTTAAATAACGTATACCAAGAGTCATAAACTTCAATAATAACATCTTTGTCCTTTTCAAATGGAATGGCGGCTTTGCGTGTAATAAGCTCAGTCCATATTTTATGAGCAACTTTCTTATCTTCTTTATTCGCTTTAATCTTAATGGTGCTTTTAGTATAAGGGTCTTTCAAAGTAACTTCTTCAACTAGAAAGTTTTTGAAAGTCCAACCAAAAATCCATTTCACTATTAATACACCAATCAAGGATAAAAATATTGCGATAAGCAAAACAGGAACATTGATTGATAAAGTTGTATCAAGTCCATTTTCATAAACAGTAACTAGCTTATACTCAGTAATACTAAGGGATCCCGATGTTGTAGGGGTATTTATCATTAGTGAGTTATCCCGCAGACTTTACATTGCTGATTCCGTGTCATCATATCATTAGGATTTACTATTGAACTTGATTTTGTAGTTCTAGAATTTACAGCAATTTCAATCCACTCTCGAAGCTCTTGACCATTTTGGGGATAGTAATAAAATGGAATATAAGCGCTGTGGTCCTCTGCGTAGTTTTGACGAACCCTGTCGGGTAAAAATTTGCTACCTCGTATTTGAGACAAATCAATTGCCATAACACCATGTGGCAAAATCCCACCTAAGCCACCTCTTTGTAACGACGCTTTAACTTCCCAGTCTATATATCGTCGGCTATGAGTACAGTCTCCAACAAGCACTATAGTCACTGTCGACTGACCAAAGTATCGCTCTCTGATTTTTGACATCACATAAGTAGGGTTATTACTATCAATAATATCACCACCAAATGTCTGACCGGCGTTCAGCATGAACGGAGTAAAAACCTGCTCTTGATGTGCGAACCTACGAACAAAGTCATTTACAGCGACTTGATCACCATGATAATAGGAAATAAATACATTTCTCTTTATCGGCGTTCTTAAACCATTAAAGCCACTTAATGGAGAGTTGAATAAATTTGTCATAACATCCCTTGTCTTACTTATTTCTGATTATTTCATTAAGGAATTGATTATACAAGCAAAAACAAGTTTGTTTTTACTCAATCTAAATCCCCGATACTTCGATTTGTGACATATTTATACCAACAGTTACATTGTAACCATTAACTAATAACGCTTATCAAGTTCAATTAAAACATCATTAAAATTATTGGCCTTTAACTTCACCTTAAGTGACTCAAGTGCCTTCTTTCCACGCTCACTCAATGTCACTTGATGTGTTATTTTTTTATCACGAAATCGTTTTTGCTTTACCCAGGACACCATTGCTTTATAAGCAAAGCTCTCCATCTGCACGAGTAAGCTGTGCAGCTCATAGAGCATAGCTTCAGTCAACTCAATATAAGACAGACCTTGAAGGCGCTTTTGTGCAATGGCAATGCTTTCTTCGCATTTCTCTTTGTTGTGATAAAAAGGAGAGAAATGTTCTAGCTCAATTCTTTCTTTCAGTTCAATTATTTGTGCTTTCGATTCGTATGTAGCTTTCTCCACATAGACTTTACTCGTACGCTCTTTTGGCGCTGTTACAAGAAACAACATGACTTCTTCATGTGTTTTTAAGCTTGAGTCGGAGTCGATAACCCAGCAAAAAGCGCCAAGCTTTTCTTCATTTCGTCTCAGGTAATCACAAATTAAGTAAAAATTATCCACATTCACTTTGCGTGCACGACCTTGTTTAAAGTCGCTTTCGGTATTTTCGATAAGAACAGCTTCTTCACTCATACATCACCTCTCCCAATATAGTTACAATGTAACCTTTATCAATAATCATAAAATAGTTACAATGTAACCACTACTGCTCAGCGACAGTTAACTCGTCAAAATAATGCTGTAGCAATGTTTCTCGTACTTTAGATATTTTCAGCGCTTGATAAAAAACGGCTTTACTACCAATGAGTACAACTTGCTCTGTAGCCCTTGTTATTGCTGTATAGAGCAAGTGTCTATCAAGCATATAACAATCTTTCACAACGACAATCACACGCTTATATTGACTGCCTTGGCTTTTGTGCACAGTCAAAGCATTCGCATGCTCCAGGTAGGGTAATTCACTAAAATGAAAGTCTACATGATTACCATTAAAGTTGATCGTAATGGTGTGCTCACTTTCATCAAAATCAATCACTTGCCCAACTGAGCCATTGCGGATATCACGCTGATAATCGTTGCGTTTACTCATTAACATTTCATTTAAGCAAACAGGGCGTCCATTAATTGCTGCGCGGGATACACCGAACGCCTTATCTGAAAATTTGAGTTGGCTATCAGGCTTATCGACATGATTTTCATGTATAGCTCTGTTGATTTCTAAGATACCGTCTCTGGTTTGTCGCATGGGCGATAAGACAATAATGTCTTGTGTACAGCCATTGCCCTCAAGCTGTTCGTAAACAGAAAGCACTTTGTCATGAATATCGTCTGCTGACGTTTCAATGAAGCTCACGCCGCTTCCAATCCCTTTAAAATCGGCAAATTCAATGTCGTTTTCATCAAGAGGAAAATTACGAATACTATCAGCAACCGCAGGGATACCACTGGCTTTAGACTGTCGCTTAACAATGGATAAATGGGTGTGAGGTAGATCCATCCCGACCATTTTATGCAATGTCAGACCAACCCCCACTGGAGGAAGTTGCTCTTGATCACCGACAAAAATAATACGGCCTGTCATTTTAATCCGCTTTAAAATGCGATTTAGCGACAAGGTATCCACCATCGATGATTCATCAATGATAAAGACACTATCATCAGTTTTAATGCTGTCATCATGATTGAGAAAACCAGCAATGGTTATCGCATCTCTATCTGTACTTTCTGTTATGCGTTGAGCCGCTTTTCCCGCCAATGCCATCAATCTTATTTCTGAGACAATGCGTGCTTGTTCGAGTACAAAACAAATCGCTTCAATTACGGTGGTTTTACCGCAGCCAGCTCCTCCCGTCAGTAACATGATGGTGGATTTGCAGGCCATCAGAACAGCGGTGTGTTGTTCTTTGGTTAGCTCGAATCCAACACTTTGTTCATATTTACTGATGTATGCTTTGAGTGTTGTCAGTGACGTTTCAGTCGATTTTCTGTTTTTTAATTTAAGAATGTTTTCAGCAATGGTCGACTCGATAATGTGCATGCTGCCGACTTGCACTAAGTCACCAATTTTAATCGCTGTGCCATTACTATATGCGTGCTGTAATGCCTGCTCCGCAAGTGCTTTAGAGGCTAGTTGTTTTTTCGATCTCAGCTTAGCTTTTAGCTTAGATTCTTTTAGACAAGTATGTCCGTCCTTAAAACCATCAAACAATGCGGCTTTAACGTAACCCTCAAGTCGCTCAGGCGCTTCGGGCTTGAAGCCCAACCGATTAATAGCAAATTCATCTAGCAGCTTTAAATTAGCTTCAAAAGCGATAAGGAAATAAGGGTTGATTGAAATATTGATGTACGTATCAGCACCCCAAATATTCAGAGCGCGCTCTGAAATATATGAAGGCACACCGCACTCGTCGAGCAGCTGCACCGCGCCTAGAGCTTCATAATCACGTAATTCCGCAATGAGCCGAGTTGCAACATCCTTAGAGCAATATTCTTCTAATGTTTCAATGTCGTTATCTCTGGCAATATCAAAGAGCTTAGCGCCAGGCTCCTTAGCAAGTTTGGCGGCTTTCCCTGGACCTATACTTGCCACATTTTCTAACAAGGCGATGAGGTTTTCATTGGCTGCTTTTTTAAATGAAAGCTTGATTGCCTTGATTTGCCATTCAGCTTTGCTTTCGCCGTTGTTCCAACGCACCACGTGCTCACTGACATCGCCTTGAACATGCCAGATATGGCCGACACGATACAACTTTGAAAGACGGGCTACGTTATAATCTGCAACTACGACAAAACGCAGTTTACGAGGACATGTGGTCCGGCAGGTGAAGATAATGCCACCGAACGCGGCTCCCACTTTGCGAATGGTTTTGACTTGTACTTCACCATTAAAGGTGGAAGGCATTTTCATTACCATCTCCCTGTGGATTCCATGTAGCTTTGGATTTTTGCAAATTGCTCTATTTTGGCTTCGAGCCGTTCATTTTTCTTACGTTCTTGAAATAACTCTTCCTCAAGCGATGCGTTGGTTTCAGCAATTTTCTTGGCGCGTTTTAACTCTGATGCTTCAATTTTAGTGAGGGTTTTTGAAGTTGCTTTATCGTCGACAGTTCGCGTATCTTCATTTAAAATTCTACGTTCAATTAGATCTCTAATTTTATCATCATAAACTTTGCGAATAGCCTTGCCGCCTGTAGGGGTCTTGCGGCTTGCAAGATTGGCAGCGTCAGCGACTCGTGTCTTATTTAAATCAAACCCGTCATCACTAATGAAATCTTCCCAGTCGCCTTCCTTTTCTCGCTCTGTGAAGAAGGCTTCTAGCTTGGCAATATTGTCTAATCCGATAGCTTGGCTCATGTTAGCTATTCCTTCTTTTTAATAGTTTATCAACGTTTACATTCATTTCCACGGCGTTTTCATAAATGTCTTCGATGAAGGAAAGTTGATTATTCACATCCTTTTCAGCCAGATCCACTCTAGCTTCCAGTTCAGTGACCTTCTTTATCAAATCAGCTTCTGTAGCAGATAGGAGTTTTTGATTCACGGGGGTTTTGCCAAGCCGAAGCTCTTGCTTCTTATCATCCCAAGCGTTTTTAATCGCAATATAATCTTTCAGTGTTTGTCTGGTAACAGATAAATCGAAATCGTGTTTAATGGCTTTAACTAAAAGATCCCAAGTGAGCTTGCTTTGCCACGACATAATGAGCACACAAATCTTCTTTTGCATCTTGTTTGTTATTTTTGCATCGCTCATACAGCCACTCCCAGCTTCGCTAATAGGTTATTTAGCTTTTTACCACTACATGGCTTGTCATCACTCTTCAAATCCAATAGAAGCGCATCTAGGGCTTCCTTTGAGTTAGGTAAACCAACCTTGTGCTCTATGCGCTCGCGCTTTTCAATATCAATCAATTGAAAGGCTGATTCATCACCCGCGTAGCGAATTAAAGAACCTTTTTTGATGTCTTTGCTTTTCATCAATGTAATTAACTCTTCTAGCACAAACACATTACTATGATGCGTTGTGAACCAGCTTTGACGAAGGGGATTGGTCTTGAGACTGGGGTTATTTTTTACCTCTTCGAGTCTAACTTTCTGTATCGCTAAATCTTGCTCTAACAGTTTGATAGCATCCATATCTCTATTGATATGACAACTGCTACGACAGCCCGCGCACTGGGTTAAAAAATCATTGAGAAATGAACAGGGGTTTTGGTGTAACTGCTGTACACACATACCTGTTGACATTATATGCGCCACCTTGCCGGTGGCTTTCTCGTATTCTTCTTGCGTATGCACCTTGACCGACACTGCTTGTTCAGGCGTATGGATATGGGCAATTTGCGCTACATGTTGACTGTCTGGGATATGATCATAGCTCGCATTACTTTCGACCTTGACTCGGCCAGAGAACATGGCAATTACCAATTCAGGCATTTCACTGTCTTGGCATTTTGTATTCAGGTAATGGCGGTACTGATGTGGATTAATCGTAAAGGAATCAGCAAAACCATTGCGTTGAAATATTCCACTTTTCCCTAAAGTATTATTTATTAGAGTGCCTAAATCCGTACTCTCAATTGCAAAGCAACTTGACGCGGAAGCATACTTAACTTTCCCTGTTTTTCCCTTCAGAAGTTGTGAACCGGTAAATATACACAGTGCATGCTCCAACTTAACCTTATTATCATCACCAGCATAACGATAAGGAAACCCGGGCAATGACGCTCTGATTAGAGCTAACCACAATTGCTCTAATTCAACTAGTGACATCATTTGTTGCTCTTGCTTAAACGGTAACCATTTCCTATTTAAGAGAGTGCCTGTGCCAAGTAATGTATTTGCATTACGTGCTCCCCAGAAAAATTTCTGATGGATATCCGCAGTAAACGGAAAACCGTTCAATTTCAGATTACTTGTATCGACATTATCATAAAAACCGAGTAGGCCGCCGAGCTGAAATAGGTTGACTGGTTTGTTGAGCGAAAGTCTATGCAGATTTTTGGGCTGAAACTGACCCAAAATGTTTTCTAGTTTTGCATCGGGCTTAGCATAATAACGACACAATACACGTGCGGGCTCACACACCACATTGAGGTAATTCAACGCTCGTTCAACATATGGAGCCATGCATGCGAGCATGTGATTACGGTTATCTTTATACCCCTTACTGCCTTGCCAATCCATCCAATGGATGGTGTGTTCTTCCATCACTTGTTTGCCGTCTTCATCCAATACTAGTGTGTTGCCGTCTTTCTTGGGCATATTAACTAGCTTGGTTTTTAATTGCTGGTTATTGAGCATCAGCTGCTCAGCTACCATCCTGTTAGGTGATGACAATGCTAGTGCAGTCATGCAGCTAACAAAGCGGTCACGGACACTGTCAAAGATATCAATGGTATTGTTTTCATGTGGCACTATGGTATGAAATATACTGGCTGTAGCCAAAATCAATTGCTCATCTGGCATCTTTTCATGTTGTCTTTTCAGGGCTGCTTCTGCTGACGAGTCCTTTAGTTTAGCTTTGTAATTGAAGCGTACAGTTTTGGCTAAAAATCCTTGTTTCTGGCAATATTTAATAAAGGCTCGATACTGTGGAAATTTAAAGTCTGGTACAGCTTTCATTTGTGTATCGAGCTTTTCTTGCGTTAGCTGCCATATTTCGCCATTCATAAAAGTCAGAATTTCTCTGGCACCCAATTGTTTTCTTATTATATCTTTGTTTATTCCCTTTTGTTCTATCAGGTCTATTACGTAGCATTTCGTTAAATCATCAGCGAGTTCAGATAAAAGCTGCTTTCCGTTATAGACCTTACGGGGATGGGGTGTTTTAACCTCAACCGGATTGAGGAAAAAAATATTGTAAGACTGTTTGGTTGTAGGGTCGACTGCAATCCACAGATAGTCGTCCCAGTTTGCAGGCATCCCCTTGTTATTCTGGTAAGCAGTTAACTTAAGCTGCTTTTGCTCCTTAATGTAATCTTGAGCAACTTGCTGATATTTAGTGATCATCATTGTTCTCCAAGGTACTTTGCTGTTGCAATACCTGATCACAGGCAATAATGGTGGCATCGATATAGCGAATCTGTTTTTTTAGCTCAAGCAAAGCTTGGGGTGCATCACCAGTATTAATTCGAAAATCATATATCCGCTGTGCTTTAACTCGTTGACTACGATGGTCGCCACTGGCTAAGGCGGAAAAATTGTCGCAACCATAACAACCGAGCGGTTTACTGCGTTGACAACCAGTACACTGCTTGATCCCTTTAGATTTGCCAAAGGCATCGCCAAAATCATCTTCAATGGCAATCTCACCACTTTGCATCAAGCTGCTGACACTGGTCGAAAAAGCCTTGGCTAAAAAATCATTAGCGATAAAATTCTGGTCGATGAGCACCCTTGTTTCATCGCTGAGGTCCACATAAACTTGTGCCGACATAGGGGTGTTTCCCAGTATTTTTGCAATAATATTGAGATGTATATTGTCGCGATTAGCATTAGTCCCTACGGTATGACGGATGCGATTATTGCCGACCCTGAAATTATCACCAACACGCTCACTCACTATATTCAATGAGTAAAAAAAATTATTTATAGAAGATGTTAAAGACTTATCCATGTGAAAGCCTGTGCCATTCTCACTGACCGCCTTAAACAACTCGGTCTTATCACTAAACTTAGTCTTAAATAACGCATCAGTAAAAAACACTGGCAAGCATTGAAATATCCTGTGCAACTCTTCATCACTTAAGCTTATGTCTTGAGCCGATAAGGATTTAATCAACATATTTAAATAGCCATTGCGGTAATGCAGCACTTCTTTGGAGATGGCGTTATTCAATATCAAGGGTTCGCCCTCTGGAAGCTGTCTAAATTGACCTCCTCGCTTGGCTTTAAACATACGTACCTTTAATTCATCATCATCTGAAAACAAAGCCTGTTCTTGATCAATAAAGATAGATGCATCCGGATTAATATCAGACCATTTCAGTTGGATCAGGTTGGATGGTCGTCGAGCTAAGATTTGCATAAAACGAGCAGCCAAAAAAATACGAAAACCTGAAAATAGGCTAAGGCCTTGATTTTCTCCATTGTGTGTTGACTCGAAACCACGCTCGATGATTGCTGCACTTCGTTGGTTCATGGTTACATTAAATGCCTGGTTTTCTAGGTCGCTCAATGCGCCTTTTTCCGGATCATAAATTTTGGGAGAAGATTTACCTATGACTAAATTTGAACGCCACTGGTGCAAGGCTTTAAAATGCTTTTTGTCATACGCACAAAGACCAATCAAAAACTGGTTAAGCTTTCTCTTTATATGATCAGACAGCGTTGGCCAAATATCTTTAAAAACAGCTACCGTCAGTTCAGATAGTTCTATGTTACGCAAAGAATATGCCATAGCATCTAATGAACCCCAAGCTAACCTTCTGGCCATACCCGCTAACGTTAGGCGCAGGATAATTTGGTCATCTAAAGAAAGCAGCGAGTTATGGAGCCAAGTTAAATCAATAAACTGCCCATTGTTGCCCAGCCCATTTAACGTCCATTTATCATCGAAGGCATTAAACGGAAAATTCTCTTTAGACAGAAACTCGGCTTTTTTGCCATACTGCTTTTTAAGCTGAGCCATCTTGGCAACAGGGTCTAATTCTTTGAATTGGCTATTTATCATCATGAACTCTCGCTGATGTTATTTCTGTTTGTCTAGCACGTTGAATTTCACGAACCTCAACGGAATGTTTGAATGCGTTATAGGTATCCACCATGTTGCTGGTTTTGGTCCAGCCCATTGCATATCTTCTGAGTTTTTCGACCTGCGCATCACTCATGCCTTCGGTAGAGTCTGAAAAGATTTCGTTCCATTTGTGTCGTACCAAATGAGGGTGTAAGTGGTAATCCAATGCTTTAGACAGCACTTCGAAGATGTAATTAATGTTCTTCGTGCTCATCGGATCACCGATGGTTCCTTTCGAATCCATTTCTGAGATAAATACAAACTCATGTAATTCAGACGCGGTAAATCTGCCGCGTTGATGTTGAATATAACCATCAAGTTTTTTCATTATTTCAGGGGGAACGTAAGCATCATGACCAAGAGTTTTTTGAGCAGGTTTATCACGACGCTTATCAGCAGGATCATTTGGTGTTCGAGTAATGCGAATGGTATGTCCAGCCCCTTCAAAAATACAATCACTGATCTTAAGTTTGCTGATTGCACCACGACGCTCTCCCGTTTCTAATATCATTTGTACTATGAGATAATTGCGTAACTTTGAGTGCTTGAAGGGGTTGTCTGGGGAATCAGGGTTAATAATTTCAAGTAAGCGCAAATAAACGAGCGGAGGGATCTTGGATTCTTCAAAGCTTGGATCTTCTCGTTTTACAACCTTGTCTTTTTTAGCGAGTTCTAGTTCATGCTTGGTACTAAAATAGTTGATATTGACAGCATCAGGAGCGCGGTACTTGCCGTGCATTTCTTCAAATAAGCATTCCATGAACGCCAGGGCCGTTTTGATGCGGCCATTTTTAGTTGAGTCATCTATAATTTCTTTTGATGTTCTTGCAGAGTGAATCGCATTCTGTAACGTTTTATTTCTATGTTGTTCAAGCGATATAATATTGCCCGTTGGATCTTTATCAAACCTAAACCGACACGCGTTAGTAAAATCACTACATTCAGATTTTGTTAAAAATTTACCCGCTTGTGCTCGTTGAATGATATCGATACCAACACTCGCTCCAGGGTAGTCATCAGCATCAGGTTGAGCATGACGTAAGTGAAGCAAAAAAAAGCGCAATTCATAAGCAGCTCGTTTTTTAGTTGAATTTGCACCTTGCTTGACCCATTTATTGAGAAAGACAACCGTATAAGGCGAGATGGGTATCATATTCTCGTCAACAAGGCTGATCTGCGATTTATAGCCATTATCTTGTTCAACATTATAAAGCCTGACAATCATAGTCTTCCTTTAAACAGTTTATCTAGCAGAGAAGTGTTTTTGATTCACTGGCGCTTAGCCAAGTTGAAGTTCTTGTTTCTTACTATCAAACGCGTTTTTAATAGCCATGAAATTATGCAATGTTTGTCTGGTAACAGATAAACCCAACTCGCACTTAATGGCTTTAACTAAAAGATCCCAGGTTAATTTGCTTTGCCATGTCATAATGAGCGCACAAATCTTCTTCTGCATCTCATTTGTTATTTTTGCATCATCTCTTTGCTCGACCATAAATATCCTTTACAAATTTGTTTGTCTGTATAAAAAAGAATAGTGAATCTAACACGATCGTCAAGATAAATATAAGCAATTTAATATATGTTGAAAAAAATACTAGTAAAATCAGAAAGAAGGGATTTAAAAAGAGGAAAGAGGTTATAGATATACTTTACAAAAATTAATTTAGGATATAATCGTGTTGTTCTGCAACATACCACTGCAAGAAGTTAAACGTTGAATAATCTTGATTAGTAAATGCTTGGTGAGCTAACGAGTTGATATGCTCTGTAATTTCACACTCATGTTGATATGTTTTT
>Ga0105355_10004787_pt1 | contig 11536 bp, 14 predicted proteins | sample GOMGulsemesocosm_2_FD_83508 | JGI IMG/M metagenome (GOLD analysis project Ga0105355, IMG submission 83508) | Methane-oxidizing microbial communities from mesocosms in the Gulf of Mexico - GOM9C Gulf of Mexico | ecosystem: Environmental > Aquatic > Marine > Cold seeps | place: Gulf of Mexico... | reverse complement strand
TCAACTACTCAACTACTCAACTACTCAACTCTCCGATTATCTAATGGGAACTGATGATGCAAGCTCTTTTATTCTCAAGTTGGCAGACCATGGCTCTTCATCCATTATCTTGGGGTTAATATCTACAAGTTGCTGATAATTTTTTATAATCAATGATGAAGCCTCTTGCATCGAGACCTTATAAGTATCGAAACATTCGACTGTGCTACAAATAAGAACTACCTGCCAATCCTCTTGAAGAGTACCAAACCATGAATTTGACCCTGTGTCTCGTAATGCTCGCTCTGCTGCATCATATTCTTCATTATTTGGAACAGGATCTTTTTCCAATAACCTTTTTGTAATCGATATTGCAAAATTGTCAACAAAGCGGCTTTGAATCATTGTACCTTTTATAGAATTCACAATTTCAGAAACAATTTCTGGTGGCAATCCTTCGAATTTTTCAGAACAAAGTGAGCTTTTCAGTTCTGCAAATTCATTTGTTTCTTTAAGGTAGATAAATGACAATATATTTTCACTTATCTTCAAATCAGGAAGCCATCTTAAAGAGGCTCTATATTCGTTGTCGATAACTATTGCTGTATTGGGACGCTCTAATTCTGAAAAACCATCGCTATTTATTGTCCCTTCAATTAATGATGCAACCCAAGAAGCCAAAGTAGAATCAGACGGTGAAGAGGTTGTTTCTTTTTCTTCAATTGCACTTTTCTCTGTCAGTGTTTCTGAATTTATATTTTCTGTGTAATTTTTTACTGCTTCAGGATCTCTAAAATCTACTCCATCTTTTTTAGCTGTCGCTAAGCTAAAATAAACCATAGCAATAAAACCAAAAATCCCGCCAAGAAAAAATGTCCATAAGAGGCCATCAAGTTCAAAGAAGCTCATTAAAATTACTGGAATGCCGATCCAGATAAATAGTGCTTTTAAACCAATCATTTATAATTCCCTTTTTTATTTATTATTGACATTGATACATCAACTAGTCAATGATCATGCGAAAATTAGCACTTAATTATTAGTTTTATTTTATTACATTCTTCTAATTCAAGTTGCGCCTTTTCCAATGGCTCAATAGCTCTCGCCCATCAAAAGTATCCTGATACTCCATCTCTTCAGCCAAGGCCATCGCCTTATTCATCATTTGTACTAGCGGGCATTCAATGTAATCTTCAGGGGTACAAAACTCACCACTTTCAATGCGGTAATCATCGGGGTTGCAATGCCTTACTTCTTGGCATTTTGAACATATAAAATAGTGTGGGGCTACTACAAAGCTAATACCCTCTTCTTTAGCCTCTGTATATGTTTGTTTCGACATTTGGGTTATTCCTTAATTTGTCTAATTGAGCAGCATACCGACACCAGTTAGCTAATTCTCTGATTAGCCATACTAGTTTAGGGTCTGCTTCGTTAATTGATTTATATGTATTGATTAGGGGTTTAGCTTGAGTAAAAGCCCTAGTTACTGAGTAGGGAACCGAAAGGTTCTCTAACTGTCTTCGTGAAAATCTTTTCTTGCTGATGAGGCAATCAAGCTCTAAGTAATGTAATAATTCATACTTAGCGCGTTGCTCCTCAATCCCCGAGTATCTTGCCATTTATATATCGACCACCTCCTCTAGTGTTTCGTGTGCATCTACAATGTCTGATTCTAATTCGAATCGCTTAGGATTTTGGTCTATTATATCCATCAATCTATCATGCTTATTCAGTAGCTCTTTTTCTTTACGTTAACCGTCAGAATTTAATGAGTACCCTTTCAAAACTGCGACCAGTTTTCTTTTATTTTTAGGCCTTTTGCTAGAGGTGAAACCAGCGTTATCAAAGAAACCGCCATCATCAATACCTGCTAGCTTCAAGTTCCTATTAAACGTACCAAAACGTTGGCCAAATAATGCTTTCAACATTTGGTCTTTCTGTGTCCAATCATATAAGGCCAAAGGGCAATGAAGAGAGAAGCCTTTTTTAGAGGCAAGTGACTCGTATTTAGTCACTAAATTATCTGCCTTTGTCCACTTGAACCCATTAACAATTTTAAAAACCTCTTTGCTATAGGTAGAGCGCCCGTCCTCCCCAACTTTACGATAAACGGGTGTTTCAGTAGTGCTTTGTTTAACTTTTATGGGGTCGCCTTTTATAAATGTTACTTTTGCTCCTCTAACATCTAATCTCACAGCTGTATCATAAGGCCTCACTAGCAATTGCTGCCTTACGTCTTCTTGTATCATCACTGTAGCTTCATCAAAAAGTGTAGGTTTCTCTACTGGTTTAGGTACTGGTCTCGTCAATGTGTTTGTGAATATATGTGCTCTTTTCCAATGCCGCTCCCTTGATAGAAATTGAACAATATCTCTAGATACAAAGCTGTTACCAAGAACAATTGAAAATACTTCATCAAAATTATTAACAAATGAAACACCGCTTTTCAAAATAGGCGTACAAAACAATAAATTAGTGTTCTCTGAAAATTCACGGGGGTTCTTCCGAAATTCGATGTGGGACTCTTCAGCTTCAGTATCTCTAGAGAAAAAGTAAGCGTTATCAGGTAAATTTATTAGCCGCTTTTGTGCTGTTTCGTGTAAATAGTTTTTGTCATCTACAATAACTAAACACTTCTTCTTTTTGTCTAGTGATCTTTGAAGTTCAATTAACACATCAGCCTTAGTTTCATAAAAATAAGCCTCTCGCCCTACAAAATCTTTTTTCATTACATTGCGTTTATGGCAGGTTAATTTTGTATCCAGCGTTTTTTCTAAGGCATTTATAGTCGTCTCGGTATTATCTGCATCAGTTAGAACGACATAAGAAGCAGTGTTAATCCCAAGCGCTAAAGGCTCTAATACTTTTTGTTTCTTCTCAAGTGAGTCAAATTCGAGCCAAGACTTAATTGATTGATGGGATTCATCGATGAATAGCACGTCAAATGGCTTTTCATACATTCGCTCAGTGACTTTGTGTAAGCTATGGATAGTAGTTGATATGCTGTCATGTTCTGATAAATCAGCACCGTTTGGGACATCCATATCTACAGGATATGCATTAAAATCATCTGCATTTTGATGAACTAATAACCTTGTCTGACCAACGACCAAAGAAGACTTCCCATTACAAAAATTAGTCATTGCTTGGGTCTTGCCTATTCCTGTTGTGCCCTTAATTAGGTTAATGGTTTTACCATCTTTATTAGGAACGAGGTCTGACAAATCAATATACTCTCCATTTGGAAGTACTACTGGCCGAATACCGTAAAATGGGTCTTTACAACGAACACCCACATATTCAATAGCGCTTTTTGACTGATTAACCACTCTATCTGCTGCCTTTCCACCCCTTGCAATTAAATCAGCGTTCATTTGCGCTAAAGTTACAGGGGAATTACCTGAAGATATAGCATCAACATAAGCCCAAAAACTTCTGATATGGCTATCAGAAGACACATCAATCACTTTTGTCCTTATTGTTGTATCTCTTAATGTTAAACCATTAACGCTAGGCTCAAAGGGATCTCGCCTAATCTTATGCGTTGAAGTGTATTTCTTTTTACAAACGAATAGTTCGTCACCTTCAAAGGTAAAAATCTTGGCCTCTTCTGATACATCGACCCCTTTAGGTCTAGCGGAAAAAGCTATTTGACCTGCATTTTTACTGAGTGCTTTGTCGGCTATAGGTATGTTGTTCTCACAATATGAAGCCCACACGCCATGCTGTATAGGTTCGGACAACTTAAAAAACACATGAAATTTGATTGCTCGTTTGATTGCCCAACTGGAAGACATTTTTACCACTCTGCTCGTATAATAAAGCTCACGAGGTAAATACTTTTCTAATATGTTGTTTACTTGCTCTTCAAGCGGTCTGCCATCGTCCTTTATTGACTTACCGTCTATTTTATCAATATCAATAATACCGATTAGGGATTCGCTGTAGTCATACCCTAATAAGGTTTTGCTTCTAGACGGGACTGTTCTGTTGTGGGGCAGCTTTGTAGGCCAAGTAAGTAGCACCTCATTTGGCTTATCAAATAGTTCAGTTAATATCCTTGATAGGTCTTCTGTAAAATTGTCAATCGGGTAATGTTGCACTGTTTGTTTACCATAACCCATGTTTGATTTTTTGCTGTTTTTAACTTTTCGATAATAGCCGTATTCACACACAAGTGTTGATATTTGATTAGACTTTCCCATACATTAATGCCACCTCGTACTCCTCTATTTCACGCAACTTCAAAAGGTACTTTTGGTTTGAGAACCACCATCGAGCATTAGGTATTCCTAGCTTTATTAGCTCCGTTACAGCTTCCTTGTATACTGAATAACTGACGTGCACCCTTACTCTTGTATAAGGCATGTAATACCCTACCTCTGTATATATTTTCACTATTTCGTTAATAGTTAATTTCTTTGTTAGTTTCATATTTTCAATATCCTTAATTTCAATAACCCTAAAATCAATATTTTATAATTTCACCGAAAAAACCTTTAAGCTCGGGTTTTGACTTGGTAGTTATAAATATTAAAAACGGGATTATTGTGGGTTTATTTGCATACGCTACAAAGGTGATTTTTATTCTTCTAAGAAAACTAGAAAAAATAAATTAGTGCGTATGAATGTGATAGGAATAAAGCACCTTATCTATCTTGGTTTTATGCTTTGCAATGCCAATAGGTTTAACTGTTTTTTGAACAGCTTTAGGTTGAATCTGGTATTAGATTATGATTTCGAGTTACCCTGTCAGAATAAATAAGGGTCTAAATATGAATGTTAAAATTAGGTATTAAAGCCATTATAATCAAAAATATATTATATCAACAAGCGACCACAAAGTAGCTAACACTACCCTGCCCCATGCTGGCGTAATCGTAAACAGAAACCTCCCTCAGACGATATTAAGTTCCCGAATCGACAATTACCTTGCATAAAGCACCTTTACCTACATATACAATAGATTAACTCCATATATGTTCAACAAAGCCCATTAAGTCAAAACTCAAAAAGCCACAAACAAATCCTTATTTATCAGTATATTATACACAAAAAACACCATTTTGTCACGTACTACTTTCTCGTTTTTACGTCCCCCCCCCTTGAACATACTATCAGTCAAAGTGAGCCTGTTTGGGGCTTAAATGAGCCTTGTTGAGCCATAAATGATCTCTTCTCAGGTGGGGCTTGTCACCTGAAATAAAATTAACTAGCTAATAGAACATCAAGATCTAATATTTGAGGCTCAACGAACACCTACCTAGCGTACACACTCACAATCCTTTGGTTTGTAAGACCCACAAGGCAGTACCCAGCAGAATATGGACAAACGTATGTACACTTTGCCCTCAACTTGAGAGACTACACACATCGAAACGAGGAGGCATTATGAAATACGGTTATGCAGGACATCTAGAGTCTGGTTTATGGGGATCAAAGCAAGAACAAATTGACGAACTAGCCATAGACAATTCCGTAATAGAAAAGTCATTTGGATACAATGTAAAAATGGATATAGATAGGTTGATAGAGCGCTTAACTAGTAAAGATTCTATCGAAATACTTAGCCTTACATATCTTGCTAGAAATATGGATATTTTACTCCAAAGATTACAGGCGATAGAAGGTAGGAAAATTACTCTTATTGTGAGAGATATCCCTAAAAGCAACTTAGCCTCTCATGCTAAAGCACTTAGAGAGTTTAGCAAATACATTACCAGCTCAAAAATGAAACGAGTAATGAAGAAGATCAATCATAGGAAAGGCGGAAACATTACCCACACACATAAAAGAAGCAAGATAAAGAACTGGCATACCCAACGAGATATAAAGGTAGCTCATGTACAAGGTAAAGCAACGCCAACAGAGTTAGCTAAAAAATATGATGTTTCAAGACCAACCATTTATAGAATATTAAATAAGGAAGAATTTAAAAATGTAACTGAGCCTCTACCATACGACTATGAGTTATGGGACTTAAAAGAATGTAAAGAAAGAACGAAGGTAAAAACTATAACGCGTCCTGATAACAAAATCAGTGTACTAATAATGTTTTCTAACGAACTCTTATTACGTCGTGAAATAGAGATAGGCAGCAACACACCGACCAAGGTGCTGCAACAATTCTTAGCTAAACCAGATGGCGAGCTAAGGGAAATTTATTTTAATTTAACTAAAGGTAAAAACTTATGAACACGAATACTGAAGTAATGAGCACTATAATTAATCCATTAACATCAAATATCTTTGCAGATATTGAAGATACTAACCAAAGATCTTCTAAACCAAAACGCATACAGGATTGTGATGTTAATGAATTGAAAGATCGTCTATCCGTACAATTTATGGATAAAAAATGCGGAGCAAGAACTGCATCAGTAAAACTAGGCGGTAAAATATCGTTGATTATTTACGGTAGAACATCTATCCCATTACCCGCAAGTGAATATCCAATTACTGAGGAGGAAATACTAAGCAAAGTATTTACCTTAACGGATGAAGAGCTTAGCGACGTACTATTAAACGCACGAGGACGTTATGCTGACGCAATCACTAAGCAAAAATCAGCAAATAGTGGTGGAACAATAGGGTCTAGACGTGATGCTAGAATAAAGAAGAAAGCCCGAAAAGCAGCATTATTAAAAGCTGAGAACGATTTTAACGAACAATTACACATTAAAAGTGTAGGTTTTTAATCACAGCTAATTTCGGGATATAAAATAATGAAAGAACCAATAGAAAAAGGAAATAAAACAGCTGATACACTGGAGGAAAATTTGAGAAAAGAACTAGGAACTGATTTTGACGAACTAGCCCTAGAACTTTTATAGATACTATTTGTGTGAGCTCGAACTCACTCTGACAGTATACATCAAAATGTAAAATATTGAAAAGCCCTCATAAAGAGGGCTATCTTTTTTTATATGGCTCGTACTTCGTACATACACATAAATTAGTACGAACTACGATCCATTCAGTTGTGGTAGATGAACCCTAATGCACCTATTGAATCTCTAACTGCCCCCATATCAAACCCAGCAAATAGATCATGATCTATAGCTAAGACTAACCTTTTCTTAGCCCGAGTAAGAGCTACATAGATTTTTTTCCACTCTTTGTTGAAATGATTAGCTTTGGTGAGCTTATTTTTAGACAAGTATCTCAGTGTATTACGGCTAAGAATGATTACGCAGGTATCCGCATCCAATCCCTTAACCGAATCAATGCTTTGTACTCTAAACCGAACGTCTTTTTCAATGCATGAGCCGCATAATTCATATAATTGGGCAAAGTGCGGTTTACTAAGCTTCAATGAATGTCGAGTAATGAGTATACTTATCGCTCGTTTATTACCGTGTTCGATTACATCATCCATAAAATCAGAGAAAGCAGCCTTAACAAACAGGGTTTTGTCTTTCTTATGGTCGGAGTCACGAATCATTTCTTCGATCTCACGCGGAAATGAATATTTGTGTTTGGACGATGTTGAATAACGAGCAGCTTTCTTGTCAATACAAACAATCTGTTTCGTGTCTATGTAGCCATCCAGAAGCTCGTCATATCTAGCATCTGTTGATTCTAAATACATCAGTTCGCCAACAACTTCTGATAATGACTCTTGCTGCTGACTGACATAACAAAAGCCGTTTGAGACTGCTAATATTTCTTTGGGTACTCGTCTTGTTTGGTTGTTGATATCTAGTATGGTTGAGTATTCTTTTGGAGATATTTGTTCAACAAAGGCATCAAGTGCTTTGGGGTACTTAATAGCTTGCTTTGGATCTCCAATCATATACACGTCAATACCGTTACAACCAAATAACTCGAAAACTCGCAACGCATCTTCATCTAGATCTTGAACTTCATCAATGAATATCTTATCAAAGCAGTTCTCAATAATAGCTAACAATCTCTGAACCTTAGCTTTCTTGGCTCTGTTGTTATGTTTGCTTACTGTCTCATCAACAATTTGTTTAGAAATGTTATAAACAATATCAGCATGAATGATGTTTTTATCTTTAAGACGCTTAATATGCCAATTTTTGAATCTAACATTACCTGGCAATATCATAATTGAAGAGTCGTTATAAACATCACCTAGTGTAAACGATGAAAATGGGTAGATAATTTCATTCAGCAAAAAGCTATGCACTGTTTGTATGCAAAGATTTTGAGGGATAAAACCATGCTGCTTGATTATTTCTTGCTCGATCTTTGCTGTTGCAGAGTTTGTGTAAGTCAACGCAAATGTTTTTTTACGGTTTGTGCAGGATTTGATGTGCATTATCAAAGCTTCAGCTAAGCCGTAAGTCTTACCCGCGCCAGCCCCAGCGATTTGCACTTCAATCATGAGACAGCCTCAATGATTTGAGCGATATGAGGGGGGAGTTTGATGTCTAGTGGCTCTTCTTCACGAGCCATTGCATCACATACATCGAGCATCATTGCTGCTTTACCCTTGATCATATGATCTGATACTTCGGAAATATCTCCATTCAGCTCAAATAGACCGTTTAGCAGCTCTAAGTTGCCTTCTGCTTCAACTAAATCAATCTCAAGAGTGTAATTGACGGTTGTTCTCACAATTATGTTGGTATGAGCTGTATCATAAGCATCATGTTTTGCCTTCGCTGCATCTGAATTATCATAGTCACGGATAACACCTATTTTCTTGTTCGGGTTATCTTCATTTAGAGCAAGCCATATATCTAAGAAGGTAGTATAGCCACGTTGGCCAATAGCAATTATATCAATGTCGTTGAGACCTGCTTGTTTGGATAGATATGTACTAATCAACATTTCTTCAGTTGTGCCTTCAACCAGAATGACCTTGTTTGCGAACAACAGTTTAAGTATATCGAAGTTAGGTCTCTTTCTTAGATAATCAACTAACTTAGTTGGAGCGTCTGACAAACTAATCGCTTTCTCACCAGTAAAAGCCAAAACATTAGAAATTTTCAACTTATTGATTATCGATGGATTATGGGTCGAAATGATCGTTTGTACAAGCGAACCGCTGTTTCTTGAGCTTTTCTCAATAAAGTCTCTTACCAAGCGAAGGTTGTTAACGCTCAGGTGTGCTTCTGGTTCCTCTATACAACATAAGTTGAAAGTATCGCCGCACGATTTGTAGTAGGCAAAAAGGATAAATATATAGATAAGGTTTCTTTGTCCTAAGCCTTTCTGGTAAAGATATTCGTTGCCGTATTTGAGTGTAATGTTGGACAAGATATTCTTCAAATTAGGCAGGTTAGGAGTACACTCTAGCTGTTTGATAATGTCATCGTAGTTATCAAAGTCTGGATTAGTTCCAATGATTTTTTCGAAAGTTTCTGTTTCTTCAATAGCACTAAAAAATTCAGAATAAGCAGTATTGATTTGGGTCTTGTCATCATCGTTTAGCGTATTCATCAGAAGCTTTGTAAAAATACTATTAGACTTCATTGAACTGCTTTCTGAGAAATCATCTCGCTCAGCATTAATGCAATGGATGCTTACATGTTTTAAGTCACTATATGCGATAAGTTTTTCATTGTTAACTGAAACGATTTGGTAGTCATACAACTCGACAGGTAAGGTAAACCAATTAACATCATCGATAGTTTTACCAACAAGTAATTTCTTAACCACTTCTATGAAGTCGGAGTCATCTTTAGGCTTAAAGTCATATCTGATTTGATAAGTTTCTTCATCACCATTAGAAACAAGCCATTTAGCTAGAAGTGCGATCTCATAGCTGTCCTCAGGCTCAGCGAACTCAACAGTTATTGACACTTTTGGGATCTTCTGAAGTTGGTCTGCTTCGTCGTTGATTACTGAAGTAAAGAAACCTATAACAGCTTCTTTATTTATATCCGAAATACTTAAACGCTTTTGATTGAAATCTATCTGGTTGCCACTGAGTGGTAACGAAAGTGCGGTGAAGAAGTTCGTTTTACCAGTATCGTTTTCACCGATCACAACAGTCAGCTTGTGTAGCTCAGCTTCAAAAGAGCGGAAGCTACGGTAGTTGTTAATCGTTATCTTTTTAATATACATAAGAATTTCCATATAAAACAAACAAGCGCATATGCCACTAATGTATCACAGGAAATAGAATTAAAATAAACAACTTGCCATCAATTCCGCCGAATGCATGCTTAAACTCACTTACGTTTAAGCATCAATAAAGCTCTAGGTGTGATTTAGCTATCCAACTCACAATAGGCCAGAACTGATTTAGCTTCTCAATTAACAAGACCAAGAACAGATTAAAACAACCCACTACCACCTTCAGCAGATGGGTGTGTGTCATTGTAAACTTGAGTAAGTTTTTTTGCGGCTAACGTGGGTGTATAATTTTGTAGTGAGAATGCTGGCATGACCAAGCCTTTCTTGTACATGAGGTTGCTCATAGTAAGGAGAAGTGCTTATTTAATATTAAAGTCACTTATATATGAAGCTGCTTGTTCTATATGACTAGCTAAAGTTTCTAAATCAATTTTATAGGTTTCAATCCCCCACCCAAATTTATCTTTACCCTTTTTAGTTGCAATTAAATTAGTTACCTTTCCACGCGAAAGTTCACTGATTCGGCTAGCCACTAGTTTTTCAATTGCATAAGCTTCATGCTGATTTGCAACCTTAGTAGACCAAACCTCTTTCCATTCTAATATACCAGCGTAGCCAACTTTATTAATGCCTTTCAAACGACTAGCAACATTAACTGCAACTCCCATTTTAGCGATATTTGGAGCATCGTCTGATGGTTTAAGGATGTACACAAAATAACTCATGAGCTTACTTTCTCTTCTCTATAGATTTTGTACAACTGATTCCGAGAGCAACCAATGATGTCGGCTATCTCATTTTTGGTCAGATTACTATTTTCATCGTCCATCAGTTCAACAATACGTTTACGCTTCTCTTCGGATATTTGACGGGGCTTACCAAACTTAACACCTTTGGCTCTTGCTCTTTCAAGCCCTTCTTGAACTCGCTCATTAATTAAGTCTTTTTCAAACTCAGCAAAAGCGCCTAGCATGCTAAACATCAGTTTTCCGCTACTGGTTGAAGTATCAATTGCTTGATTAAGTACATTAAGAGTCGCACCTTTAGCTTCTATCATATCAACTAACTTATGTAAGTCAGTAAGAGACCTAGCTAAACGGTCTAGCTTTGTAATTACTAGACTATCCCCTTCCCTCAAGTAATCAATTGCTCGATTCAATTCAGGTCGGTCAGCTTTACCACCGCTGAGTTTTTCTTTAAATATTTTATCGCAGTCTTTAAACTGCTCTAGTTGAGCATCTAAGTTTTGATTTTGTGTTGAGCAACGAGCGTAAGCAATTTTCATATTGTACTCTTTTACCTAGGAGTTAGATTACAACAATAAGATTACAATAAAGATTACACTAATTCAAGTGTATTTATGGGTAAATGAGGAGAGGATGACAGTGTAATCTAATCTGTAATATTGATTACATTAAAGAGAAGTTTATCGAGTAGTGAACTTGTAATATAAAGGGAATTAATGCATTTAATAACAAGCCACCTAATTTAGCTGGCTTGG
>Ga0105355_10004784_pt1 | contig 11539 bp, 14 predicted proteins | sample GOMGulsemesocosm_2_FD_83508 | JGI IMG/M metagenome (GOLD analysis project Ga0105355, IMG submission 83508) | Methane-oxidizing microbial communities from mesocosms in the Gulf of Mexico - GOM9C Gulf of Mexico | ecosystem: Environmental > Aquatic > Marine > Cold seeps | place: Gulf of Mexico... | reverse complement strand
GTCTTGATAACGTCCCAATTTCGGTACATATACCGACCTGTCCTAGGTTTTCAACATAAACCGACTAGTCCGTTCACTAAGCGTTCTGTGTAACCAAGAATGAAGATATTATTAAGTATATCATTGCCTTTAATTTTCACGTTCTCTTATGACGTGTCGGCATGCAGCTGTGCAATCCGCACACTGACGGAAAAGTATGAGGCCGCACATTATGTCTTTAGGGGCACAATAACGAACATCGAGGCAACTGAAATTGCGCAGAAAGGCGTTACTGTTCAGAAACTCAATTTCAATATGCACGAAGCGCTGAAAGGTTCATATGTAAAAACCTATTTCTACAAAGACGAACCAGTCTATACATATTGTGGTGTGGATATGGAGCCAAATACGAAATACGTAGTATTTTTAAATGCACAAGGCTACATGTCCTCTTGTAGCGGTACATTTATCATGAATAGTGCATTGTCTTTGTTAAAGCATGGGGAAATTAAAGCACTACATAGCAAGCAGTCCGCACAGAACAAGGCAAGCAACCCGACGCCATAGGCGCGGGTTCTCTTGGCGTTGAGGCTCTCAGATCAGTAGTGATATCTTAGCTGGGCAAGGAGAACGGAATCTTGATAAATTTTATAAACAATACGATGTTCATCGTTAATTCGTCGCGACCAATATCCAGACAAGGCATGCTTGAGAGGTTCTGGTTTACCAATCCCCTCAAACGGCTTCCGTTTAATATCCTTAATAAGAGTATTTATCCGGTTCAACATTTTCTTATCAGTCTTTTGCCAGTATAGGTAATCTTCCCATGCCTTTTCTGCAAAAATTAATTTCACTCAATCAATTCCCTTTCTTGGCCCTTGCCATCTTCAAGCTCGGCAACCGCCTCTATCAGTCGACGTGTATTTTTAGGGCTTCTCAACAAGTAGGCGGTTTCTTCAAGCGCCAGGTAGTCAGCCATAGACATCATCACCACAGCGCCTTCACCTTTGCGGGTAATTGCTACGGGGGCATGGTCATCGCAGACCTGCTCCATTGTTTTAGCAAGGTTGCTTCGGGCAGAGGTATAGCTTATGCTTTCCATATTCTTTGTCCTGTACATGTACATAATTATGTACGTATTATAGCCGCGCATAACAAAGCGTGCAAGCGGTACACTTTAAAGCGCTGCTTTGCAGCCAAAATGCCCTTTCACTAAGCGTTGGCCATTTATTGCTGTTTAGCATTTCTTTCTTCTCTGCTTTTCTTCGATACACTCTCAGTAAATCCTAGGAATCAACCGATAGCGCACGTGTTGTGCATAGTCTCGATAGCCCGGTAATTCTTTCTGCAAAGTCTGGTCTTCAAGAACGGTTCTAATCACCGTGATGGTTGATGCCATCGCCGCAGGAATCAGTGTCCATACCGAGCCAAGGGCAAGGACAATACCGAACAATGGAAGAATATTCCCGGCATAACCCGGATGCCGAACAAACCGGTACGGACCGGTATCACACACTACATGCCCTCGATCCGTCTGAATGCAAACGACGCTATAGAAAAATCGGTTCTCTGCCAATGCCCATGCAGCGAAAGCGTAACCGAACGCGATAATAATGAATCCTACCACGCTGAGCCATAGAGGAAATTCAGGGGACCAGTTACAGCGATGGTCCAGGCCTGCCACAATGACCATAGGAAACACAACACTTACCGCCATCAGTGGAGCAAGTACTTTGTCCCAGGCTTTTGCGTTTTGAAATATATCTTTGTCTTGTCTTGTCTTGTCTTTCTGCAGTTAATCCCGGGTGTCGTTGTTCCGCCCAAATGCGCCCTCCAATACCAGTGGCCAATATCAGTATGGAATATAGCCATGCCTGCCACCATGCGAGGTTCCCACCGCATATAAACAAAACCAGCGGGATTAGGAGATAAGCCACAACTAATCTGAACCACTGGCGCTGCGATGCTGTTTGGTCGACCTTTGGATCATCTGCATTCGATGACATGCTGTACCCTCAAATCACATGATTTTTATTGAGTGCCTAACACTTTATCAGGGGGCGAAGTCCCGCTTAACATTGCCCCACTTGGAGAGCTCGTTAGGTTTCTAAATGCATACATTTTATGTGCCCATCGTTGCGCTGCCTTCTCCCCCAAACCTCGTGGCAAAATACCCGATGATGAGCCCTATGATGGCTCCCTCGGCAGTGAACCAAAACGGTGAGGCTAATAGGCCATCCTCGCCAAATACCGAGAGCATCATGTTCTGCATAGCATCAAAAGCAAAAAAGGTTAAGACAAAGTTCATCCATGCTCCCAATAAAGGAGCTCGAAACCACCAAGGAAAAGGCAGTTTTAATATTGGGTGATAAGTAAACACCCCAAATACTCCAATAATTGCACCAAGAGTGGTGTACCACAGCAAAATACCCCATCGCAGCAACCAACCTGCTTCTGGCAAAAAGTAGGGTATAGTAATGAAGCCGATAAGCCCAAACACAAGACCAATTGCTTTGCCAATACCTATCCGTAGTATTAATGATGGGCTTTCAAGCATGTGTAACTCTCCTGTTATGCGAACCCAATGGCGCAATCACGCGCTTGCCGCGTACATTGTTTTCTTAGGCCTTGCCTCCCGGATGATTCTCTTTCAAAATAATCACCCGTAGAATCAGCGTTTGCACCACTGTTACTATATTTAAAATTTCCCAGTAAGGGCCAGGGGCGAAGGGAAAACTAACAAGGACTGACATCGACATGATCGATGGAATGAGGGACATCAAAAAGCTTCGCTATTCCGCCGCACCTGGCATTATTGGCATGCTGGAGAATGTAAGAATGCCTACTATAAAGGCCAAAATTACATCGGGTTTGGCAATGTCAATGATCCCACTAAAATGTGAGGAAGATACCATGTTTTTCAATGCCTGAAATATTTCCCAACCCCAGGGTACCTTGCGCACTAATATCTATAATTGCAGTTTTATCCAATAACGTAATCCCATTCCTTTTATAAAGAGCCATTGTCCTTTTTTTGCTAACCCTCTAGGTTTTTTAATATAGATGCCTTTTTACCGTTCTGTCTCCGGTTCAACTTTTCGATGGCGAGCTTGTTTTAATGCATTTTGTAAGCAGGCTTAAGCGAGATTGGCTTCAGAATTATGCGTGCCAACAGTGTGAAAACGATCTTCGCCAGGGCTTCTGAGACTCAGATAGTAAATATTAGAAGATTAATGCCATTAGTAATAACCGTCGTCCATATATTCCAAACTTCCATAGAGTTACTCCATTTAGTGTGGGCTTATACATAATGATTCCCTGTGGGCGCTGGTCTCTTAACACAAGTGGATAAACATTGTATTAGGGGGGTGGCATGTATAACCATAGCACAATTTATATTAGATACACGTAGAAGATCAACAGCGATGGGTGCTCTGTGGTTAGCCGTAATGACCCATTGGTCCTTTATGGAAAGACAAAATTACCGGGCAAGGGTTTAAGACGGTAGTCAGGTGTTGAGTCGCGCTGAACCCCAGTGTTTTTGCCTTTTAAAAGAGCCATTCCATCCTAGTTCCACTAGCTCTTTAGCCACATATTTGTTAATAAGTCCGTGGCTAAAAACGACAACTTTACCGTGGTTATTAGCTAATTCAACCAGTGTATGCGCAACGAGTTTGGCTCTATGTTTAGCTTGTCTAAATGATTCAACTTGCCCGTGAAAATTACAAAACCAAAGTAGGCGATTCAATAGTAACCAGCTATTAGCTTTAAGTTTCAAGGGTACTTTAAATCTGGGTATATCCATTTCCCGCAATTCTTTTAGCATTAAGTCTGGCGGCTTATCTACACATAATACAGCTGAATGAATTGCTCTATTAAGATCGCTTGATACAACAAAATAATTTTCTAGATTGTTTGCCAGATGTAGCGGCGGAGTACTTTCAGCGGAAATATTTGATTGATTATAATAGCGTACCCACTTGCTAAACCCCGAGGCTGACATCTTATTATTTAAACTAAATTCTGGCTTTCCATGCCGAACCAGCATAATTTCCATCTAAATACCTCAGTGCTAAAAACAGTGGTGCATAACATCCGCAGACTTTGTTTGTTAATGTTGCCTATATTGGTTTAATAAGTATTCTCATGATGTCTCTCCAGGACAGAATTCCTACCGGAATTCCGTTATTATCAGTGATCGGGATGCATGATATTTTATGTTGGTTAAATACTTCTACTGCTTCTTTTACTGTGGCGCTCTCATTTAATGCTATGGGATTGCGGGACATGATTTGATGCGCTTTTCTATGAAGAAAAGCCAGGTCCTTGGCAGTTTCGGCGGCCGTATCAATTTTTGGGCTAAGTGATTTAAACAAGTCTCTGTCTGAAATTACGCCAAACAGTTTTTTGTTTTCTACGACGAGCAAGTGATGGAACATATTATCCGAAAATATGTCTTTCACTTTCCCGAGAGTGTCGTCCATTTCTACAGTGACGACATTCTTGCTCATTATCTTTTCAACTTTCATTCATTCCTCGCGTTAAACCTTTAACATCAACGCCGCCCACAGATTTCGAGTCCTCTGCTGTGCTTCATGCTGCTATTCACACCATGTCTGCTGAAGAAAAATTAGCAAAAAAAGGAGTGTTGTTAGTAGCACTGACTGATTGTTCATTCCGTTAACAGTGAATTCCAAAGCGCGGGTTCATTGTCTCTTTCGCTCGATATATTCGGCGACCGTAGCGCGGCGCCACGCGGTTTTTCTACTTAAATCAACGGGATGGTACGGAGTTTCTTGTCTCCTGCGTGTGGTCTCGTTACCCGTCTGGTGCTGTCGTTCTCAACTGCCTTGGCTATTGATCATAGTGGCTGCTGCAGAAAAATCAATGGCTTAGAAGATTTTTGACGGCCAATAGAGCTACGCCGCTGACTTTTGTGTTTGGCAGCCCATAATATGCACATTTGCAGTGTGAAAAAACCTAATATAGCGCGATTAGCCGTGGATGATATTTGCCGCTGCATATCCGCAAGTCCGTCTGCAGCTCTCGGTTAGATTTCCCTGCGGGTGAAATTGCATAGTTATTTGTCTCTTCACCTATCTCGATCCATGGACATTTTTGAGATGTGTGAAAATTTGCACTTAGCTTTATATTCGGAAAGTCTATGAGGCCACCGCAATGTAACGCCCGCATTTTCTCGCTTTTCTTTGAGTCGCTAAAAATGGACGAACCACATTTCCCGCAAAAACCCTCTTGTAGCCCCTGGCGTAGAATTGAACTCCACGAGCGAGCTCCTAGGGTCGTCAACTCTCATGTCATTATTGTTTGCCAAATAGAGGGCTGCAAAAGATGCTCCGGTAAACGCTTTACAGTCAATACAATGGCAGTTGTATAAAAGGTAAGCGCTGTCACCAATTCCTTAATTGATACCGCCGCACAGACATTTCCCGCTCAGTATAGTGGTTCCTTTTCTAGCTACCGCGTTGCCATTTTCCATTTTAACAACATGCTATATTGGTGTTCACTAGTCAGCTGTGGGTTCTAGGTGTTGAACAATGTCAACACTAAAGCCAGCTGGATCTTGTAGTATAAAGTGTATTTGGCCCCATTCTTCTTGCTTTAAGCCTAAGATGAAATCGAGATCCATTTTTTGAGCTTCTGAATATGCTAGTGCCGCATTTTTGACTTCAAGTGAAATAACATACCCCTCAGAAGACATAACAGGATGAAGGAAGTCGGGCTGGCTTGCAAGATTAGGCAATAAAAAGCCAAGTTGGATACTACTGTCAGGTGATATTATGTGAAGATAAAAATTAGCATCATAAAAAACAGCCTTAAATCCAAAAACTGTCTCATAGAACTGTTTTATAGCGTCTAAATTTTCGGCCACCATGACGGGGAACATAGCGTCAATTTCAATCATTTGTCTTACTCCTGAAATAAAGTTACAAAGCAATATTGTTATTCTTTTAATTCAGTTTGTATTGTATAGAACGGACATTGTTCTAAATTCGTTTGGAGTGACGCCTGACATGCTCTTAAAGTCACGATTAAAATGAGGCTGATCATAGTAAGAGTTGAGCCATAAATTAGTAGTGCTTCCCGTATTAATTGCCTGCAATGCATTCTGAAAACGTAATGTTCTCGCAAACCCTCGCGGTGTAAGTCCCAAGTGTTCAGAAGTTAATCGGCGAAGCTGTCGAGCTGATAGGCCAAATTCTGAGCACTGCCTGTCAGATAAATCAATTGTAGTGTTATGGTTGCAATAGAATATATAGCGCATTAGTCTAGAGTCAATTTTATAAGGGTGCAACACGCCAAGTAGGGCTTTTGAAAAATGCTCACAACGATTTTGAAATGGCACCGCTTCATAGGTGTCGTGGTTAAATGCAGCTAAAGTATATGCTGGCAATATTTCATTGATATTTATGACGCTGTCGACATCATTCCACCCACCAAGAGGTGCAGCTATGATTCCTTGATGTCCCAGAATATTAAACCGAATCCCGAAGTATGAAATAGGCCCTTTCATTTCAAATACTTTAGCGGTAGAAAATGGCGTAACAATAAAGGCCTCTTCCGGAAAGGTTAGATTTATTATTATGTCGACGCAATTATCGGGAACACTACGATAAAAATATCTACCATCAGGCACGTTAAGTTGCCAAAACTCCTTCACCCAATGGCTCAAGGGTGGTGGTGGTTTTAATGTTGAGTATGCCTTGGGTTGTTCGACACGACCTTGGCAAGAATGAATGTCAATGTTTAGAGTCATAGAACAGCCATAGCGAATATTGTTGGGAAATATATAAAAAGTGAATTCAAAAGCGTGTGCTGTATGTCAGTTTGGGCTTGTATTACCGGCGACCGTACAGTAGTTGAACGCAAGCATAGCTAAAAATCAATGGCCTAGCACCAATTTTATGGGCAAGAATGCCATGGCTTTTTTGGTACTAGATAGTTAAGCGGGAAAAATTGAGTGCCGTGGAAACAATCAGCACAAAAGGGATTCAAGTGATGGGCGATAATCGCCATTGTACACCCATATACGATATCAAACCCCTGAGGTTGACGGCTAAAAATCAGCGCTAGAATTTTCTGGGTGGATAATTGAACGGGTGCGAGATCGCATCCATCGCTTTCGGGTTTAGGGGTATGCGGGGTTTTTAGGCGCGGGCGAAACTGGGAAATCCCAACAGGTTCGCGGCATTCGAATTCAGCACTTTTCGGTCTTATATCACAATTAACCGATTTGCCGTTAGGGTGAGCCGTCCGGCCCCCATTGCACAGCGAGTAACTCTTCAATTCCCGCCTTATGGGAGCCCCAGCTCTCATTCACTAAGTCGCCGTCGGTGAAATGCTCTAGGGTGAATTGCGCAGGATCTTTCCAGTAATCGAATACCTGGCTACCCAGTACGTGTTTTCCTACACCCCAGCGCTGTTCATAACCCTGTTTTGTAAGATGAAAATGTCCGCGCATCAAACTGTCCCAGTCGGCTATTTCATAGGCGGCGTGGTTAAAGCTCGGGGAGCCAGCGTGGACCAAAAACAGAGTGTGATGATCAACACAAACTTCACCGCGATTACAACGCATAAAGGCCCCGATAGAATTGCCCTCGTCATCTAGCACAATTTCGTCGCTAGTAATCAGTCCAAAACGTTGCTTGTACCAGGCTTCGCTGGTTCGAAAATCAGTGACATTGATAACACAGTGGCCCAGCCGTTTTACAGTGACGGCGGCTGGAGCGATGACAGCGCGCTGGTTTTCGCGGAGATGACTATTACCCATATTTAGAGGTAGTCGACTGGGAGCGGGTAAAGGCTCGGCAGTCAGTCCATATACCACGTCAACCGCTAAACCATCGGGGTCGGTGAGGTGAATAACCCAGCCCCCACCTGGCCGGTCCAGCGATTCTACCGCAGCATTGTCGATGGCAGCGATCCGCTCAAGATTTTCACGGCTACTGGCCTCGAAGGCGAGCCCCAGAAACTCCGGAGCTCCCTGCTCGGCAATATAATTGTAAGGAGTTGCGTCGGTGCCACGGGCGTAGAGCACATCTTCTTCGCGATTAACCTGCATACCGAAGTCCTCTAGAAACTGCTGCTGCTTATCTAGGTCTTCAACGCGAAAGCGTACGTGGTGTAAATCGGTGATAACCGTCATTTTCTCATTCCTCTTTTTCGATCATAAGCAGATATTTTTTGTTATCTGTTCTGCTTCGAACGACATAACTTGACAACTGACGCAAAACTTAAATATTATTCCGTCAGTTGTCAAGTTATATCGCATCCATGCCACTATTGCGAGCTATCTACCCGACCCATAACCAGATTATTAGAGACACCGTTCAACACAGCATTTAATTAGGAGACGACCCGGCCATGCCAAAATCGATCAGATCCCCCGTGCAGGAAAGATCTCAGGCTACCCGTGAAAGTCTATTGAAGTCGGCGGTTGCCAGTTTCGCCAGTGCTGGTTATGACGCCGCCTCCACCCGCAACATTGAAGAGGCCGCAGGGGTAAAGCGGGGCCTAATTCGCTATCATTTTGGCACAAAAGAAGCGCTGTGGAAGGCGGCCACAGAGTGGATGTTTGCCCACAATAACGATCGGCTATTTTTAGATAAGGAATTTGGCGCAAATCTTTCAGCGGTAGATCAGCTGAAATTTCATATTCGAGTCTTCGTCAGATTTAGTGCAGAACACCCGGAATTAAATCGACTGATGATTCGCGAAGGCATGATCCAGCACGGCATTGACGGAAATTGGAGGCTGCAGTGGATGACCGATCACTATGTAAAACCCTGGTATGAACGGTTAGAAAAATTGTTCTCACAGGCTAGAGAACAACAGGGAGTGGTCGTGATGGAATTCCACCACTTTTACTACATTCTAATGGGTGCGGCGACCTTGATGTTTTCCATGGCCCCTGAGGCAAAACTTATTGCGAACATCGAACCCTCTAGCCCCAGGTTAATCGAAGCTCACTGCGATGCGTTGCTGGCGATTCTGTTCCCATCTATAGCGACAACTACAGCGGAGGCGAAATAATCATGCAGCATTATGACATTGTTATAGTCGGCATGGGCCCGGTGGGTTGTACCGCCGCGCTATTTCTCGCGCAGGCGGGAATAAAAGTGGCGGCAATTGAACGTGACCCACAGGTATACCCTCTGCCGAGAGCGGTGGGGATGGATGGAGAAATCATCCGAGCTTTTCAACGGTTGAACCTCGGTCAGACCATAGCCGATTTAATGCAGCCTCACTTGGACGGTGATCGCGCCGGCTTCGCTAACAGTAAACGAGAGTGGCTGTTTGGTGCGCCGATGGGAAGTTTTTCTATCAATGCCTGGCCGCCCATGTCTCTGTTTGATCAGCCGGAGCTTGATGGCTTTCTTCGCGGCCGTGCGCTCAAACATAAAAATATCAATGCCTTCATTGGCTATGAATACCTGCACTCAGAGGAGCTCAGTGACGGTATAGGCATTCGTCTCCGCGAGATCGATGCTGGTACTGAGCAAAGCATCTCAGCTAGCTATTTATTGGCCTGTGATGGTGCTGCCAGTGGTATCCGCCGCACACTTAATATTGCCTGGGAGGACCTAGGCTACGATCACCAGTGGTTGGTGGTCGATGTCATTGCTGGGGAAGGCAATACCCTCAAGCGCGAAACCCTTCAGGTATGCGACCCGGATAGATTAACCACTTATGTTTGTACCAAAGACCCCTACCGCCGCTGGGAGTTTGCCCTTAAAGAGGGGGAAACCGCCGAGCATATGTTGAAAGATGAAACTATTCACGCCCTAATCGACCCCTGGACCCCCCGGGGCAGCTATAAGATTCGGCGCAGTGCGGTTTATCAGTTTCACGCCGCCATCGCGCAACAATGGTCACAGGGCAGGGTCTTTCTGTTAGGGGATGCCGCCCATCAGACTCCGCCCTTTCTTGGGCAGGGCATGAACGCTGGGATGCGTGATGCGATCAATATTAGCTGGAAGCTTGCCCTAGTGTTAGCCGGGAAAGCCGATGCAGATTTGTTGCAGGAATACCAAGCGGAGCGCGCAGCCCATGCTCGGGACCTGGTGCAATGGGCGGTGGACTTCGGCCGCTTAATGGAGGGCATAGCCGCCACCGAAGATGCACAAAACAAAGGTCTGCCACCACCACTCGCGGTCGAAAATAGCTCTTCTGGCTACGGCCAGGGACGGGAAGCACCACCCATCAGAGATGGTGTGCTTATGGTTGAACAAGTTAACAACAAGGGTTCAACAGGCTATCTATTCAGTCAGCCCCTAGTTAAAGCCGCAGAGCATCAATCTGTGCTGTTGGATCAACTACTGGGGGATGGTTTTGCCATTGTCGCTCGCAGCGATGACGACCTGCAGATTAATGCCAGCAGTCAAACCATTATATCCAATCTGGGTATTCGCACGGTGTCACTGAATAATATTAGTGTCGTCAAAGGGCATTTCGACCGCCTGTTTGAGCACAGCAGTGCGGCCCTTGTTCGTCCCGATCGTTACGTTTTTGGCCACACCAGCAAACAGCTAAACCTCGACCAGTTGCTAGAGCAGCTGGGACAAAAACTGTATCTTAACCCGCATGCTTCTACTACCGCGTAAACAGGAAACCGATATGAAACTCGTCACTTTTACTTCAGAAAACCACACCCGCATCGGCAGCGTAATAGGCGACCGGGTCATCGACCTCTCCGTGGCTGCCCCCAGTCTGCCCACTGACATGAAGCTTTTTTTGGCGGCCGGCGCCGAAGCATTGCATGGCGCCAAAAACGCGCAGTCGAATACCGCCGCTTCCATTCCCCTGGCCGAGGTGTTGTTGGAGGCACCGATTCTAAACCCCGGGAAGATGCTCGCGATCGGTTTGAACTACGCTGATCATGTAGCTGAAAGCGGCATGGATCTGCCCAAAAACCAAATCTGGTTTAACAAGCAGTGGAATTCTGTCAATGGTCCCGGCGCCGAAGTCGACATTCCCTCTGTTGCGCCGGGGTTTATCGATTATGAGGCCGAGTTGTGCTTTGTCATTGGGCGTACCTGCCGTCATGTTCCCCGCGAGCGGGCCCATGAGGTAATCGCCGGTTACACTTGCGGCAACGATGTTTCAGTAAGAGACTGGCAACTACGGACTCCCCAGTTCACCGTTGGTAAGTCCTTTCAAACCCATGGTCCTATAGGGCCATGGATTGTAACCGCCGACGAGTATGGCGATCCGCACAATAAGAACATCGCCTGTTACGTCAACGATGAACGACGCCAAAATTCCAATACTGAACATCTGATATTTGATTGCTTTGATCAAATAGCCGAGCTCAGTACCGCGTTTACTTTAAATCCTGGAGACGTAATTTTCAGCGGTACCCCAAGCGGTGTGGGTGCCGCGATGACCCCCCGCCAATTTCTCAAACATGGTGATGTGATGCGGGTAGAGATTGAGGGCATTGGCTCACTAACAAACACTTGTGCCGATAAGCTCGCTGAAACCTACATTGGATAAGTTTCGATACACAGCAGCGCCCAACCTAGTTAACGTAGTGTAAGTT
>Ga0105355_10004780_pt1 | contig 11545 bp, 14 predicted proteins | sample GOMGulsemesocosm_2_FD_83508 | JGI IMG/M metagenome (GOLD analysis project Ga0105355, IMG submission 83508) | Methane-oxidizing microbial communities from mesocosms in the Gulf of Mexico - GOM9C Gulf of Mexico | ecosystem: Environmental > Aquatic > Marine > Cold seeps | place: Gulf of Mexico... | reverse complement strand
TAGCAAAGAGCCGAGATGAATTTGCGCTGATTACTGCAATTATTAACGGCCACCGTCGTTGCTGGAAAAATGAGCCGCTTATTTAACCGCGCCTTGTCTCAAAGCTGGAATTGTTCGCCTAGATAAACATCTCTTACGCGCTGGTTTGATAGTACGGTTTGAGCATCGCCTTCCGCGATAATATGGCCTTCGCTGACGATGAATGCTTTTTCACAGATATCGAGGGTTTCTCGTACGTTATGGTCGGTGATCAGCACGCCGATGTTACGATCCTTGAGGTGAGTAATGATCTGTTTAATGTCGGCTACTGAAATAGGATCAACCCCGGCAAAAGGCTCATCGAGCAGAATATAGGCGGGTTCCATGGCCAAGGCCCGTGCAATTTCAACACGTCGCCGCTCACCGCCTGACAGGCTCATGCCAAGGCTGTCGCGAATATGGGTGATATGAAATTCCTGTAACAGGGCCTCAAGTTTCTCCATACGCTGATTGTGATCTAGATCTTTTCGGGTTTCCAGAATGGCCAGAATGTTGTCGCTGACACTGAGTTTTCGGAAAATAGACGATTCCTGTGGCAGGTAGCCAATACCTTGGCGGGCACGGCCATGCATAGGAAGTTCGGTGATGTCTTCGCCGTTGATTAGAATCTGACCTTGATCGGCTTTGATCAGGCCAATAATCATATAAAAGCAGGTGGTCTTGCCGGCACCGTTTGGACCTAGTAGCCCCACTATCTGGCCCGGTTCAATAGTTATTGAGACATCTTCAACAACGTGGCGATCTTTATAACTTTTGGCGAGGTGTAACGCTTTTAAATCACTCATTAATCGGCTTGTCTTCGGTAGTGGTGTCGTTGATTTTGGTGGGTTGAATAATTAGATTAACCCGTGGCTTGTCGGTGGCTGAGTTGGTTTGATTGTCACTGTAGGCATTAACAACCCGAAGCTTGATGTCATAGTCAATGCGTTCACCGGTAAACACGTTTTGTTCCTGCTCCAGTTTGGCTTGTTGCTTGAGTTCAATGCGTTGTTCCACGACAAAGTATTCAATGGTGTTGCCAAAGGCATGCAGGGTGTTTTTTTCGACTTCCGGCAGTTGTTGAAAATGAGCGGGCGTGCCGATGGCGACGAGCTTGGCAATGCCCTGGGTATCACTGTGAATGGTTACCTGGTCGGCCTTGAGATTTATTGTGCCCTGACTAATATTTACTTTGCCACGGTAAACGGAGAGGCCGCTAATCTCGTCAATTTCGGCGGTATCTGAGGAAATATGGATTGGCTGGTTTCTGTCACCGGGTAGCGCGTTGACGACCGACGGGGCCGCTGCAGAAAAAAAGAGGGTTAATAGACAGCAAATTTTAATTAATTTTGGCCGGACCATGAATGACTCGCACGTTGGATAAGAATTTAATTTTTCTTTGTTCGGTATAGGCTTTCATACCAGTAGCATTAATACGTGTTGCACTATCAGTAATCACTACATCTTGATCGGTGTGAATCAGATTTTCCGAGGCGACAACGGTTAACTTGTTGGTCTTTAAATGCAGCACATTAGGTGGCGTATCTCGTTTGAGTACGACGTTGTCCCACAGCTCAATGATGGTGTTGTTGTCAGTTGTACTCCCTTGCTTGGCATTAATATACCAAGCGCTGCCATCTGCGTGGAAGAGCGTTATGTTGGGGCTACTGGTCGTGGTGGAGTTATCAACAGGGAAGTGTTTGATCTCATCCGCTTTTAGGCGGTGATCAAGTTTGCCAGCCGGGCTGAATTGCGTAGTGGTAGCGTTCAGCATAAAAAAATCGGCTTCGTCGTCACGTGCTTGTTGCGGGCTAACAGGTCCGTCAATTAGATTGTCCTGCCAATGTACCAAGCTTGCCAGTGCCAGAATAATAACACTGAGTAGGGTAATAAAGGTTAGCCGTGACACCTGTGCCGCTCCCGTTTCTCGCGGTTAATGAAGGTACTTATCCAGCGCTGGTACTAAGGTGTTTTGTGCCGCCATGATGAAATCACAGGCTTCACGTACCGCACCTTCGCCACCATTAGTTTTGGTGTACCAGACCGAGTGCTCTTTAACCAAAGGGTAGGCGTTGGCAACGGCCATGCCTAAACCTACACGACGGATAATGGGTAGGTCGGGTAAGTCATCTCCTAAATGCGCAATCTGTTGGTAACTGACATCAATAATATCGAGCAGTTCGTTAAGGGCGTTGATTTTGTCCTCGCGGCCCTGGTATAGATGTTTGATGCCCAATTCCTGTGCGCGCTGCTCTAGCGCGGATGACTGCCTGCCACTGATAATGGCGACTTCAACACCACTGTTACGCAACATTTTAATGCCGTGGCCATCGTGACAGTTGAACACTTTTATCTCTTCGCCGTTGCCAGTGATATAAAGACGGCCATCGGTCATGACGCCATCCACGTCAAGAACCAGCAGTTTGATTTGTTTGGCTACGTTAAGGGCCTTTTGAAGATCTTTGCTCATAGTGCTCTAGGGTGTCCTGGTTGGGCTTTGGGTGGTGGCATCTAATGTTCGACTGTATCTGAAAATTGGTCAGATGACACCAGCACGCAGCAGATCGTGCATGTTTAATGCGCCGACGGGGTGGTTATTCGTGTCTGTGACAACCAGGGCATTAATTTTGTCTTCTTCCATGATAGCTAATGCTTCTGCGGCTAGCACATCGGGGCGAATGGTCTTGCAGTGAGAGGTCATGACATCGCGGACGATGGCGGTATGAATATCGGTACCGTTATCCAGTGTACGTCTCAAGTCGCCATCGGTGAAAATCCCCAATAACTGATTATTGGCATCAACGATGGCGGTCATGCCGAGTTTCTTTTCGGTAATGACCAGCAGAGCTTCTTTTAGCGATGTGCTTGCACTGACCTGCGGGACGTGTTCGCCGCTGTGCATAATATCTTCTACTTTTAGCAGTAGTCGCCGGCCTAATGCGCCACCCGGGTGGGAGATGGCGAAGTCTTCCGCGCTGAAACCGCGAGCCTCAAGCATTGCGATCGCTAATGCGTCACCCATGGCCAGTGCTGCGGTGGTGCTGGAGGTGGGTGCCAGGCCGTGTGGACAAGCCTCGTCAGCGACACTCACATCAAGGTGCGCATCGGCATTTTGAGCGAGTACCGATGAGGGGACTCCTGTCATGCTTACAAGTGGCGCATGCATGCGTTTGATGAGCGGCAGTATGGTTAGGATTTCAGCGGTACTGCCGGAGTTGGAGAGCGCCAGTACGACATCTTTACTGGTTATCATGCCCATGTCGCCGTGGCTGGCTTCGCCGGGGTGTACAAAAAAAGCGGGTGTTCCTGTGCTGGCCAGGGTGGCGGCGATTTTATTTGCTATGTGGCCGGATTTACCCATGCCGGTAACAACAATACGTCCCTGGCAGGCCAGCATAAGTTCGCAGGCGCTGGTGAAGCTATGGTCAATTCTTGTGACTAAGGCCTCGACGCAAGCGGCTTCCAAAGCGATGGTACGTTGGCCGGTTGCAATTAATGCCTTTGGGTCTATTTGTGTCATAGCCAGCTACCAAAATCTACAGAGTTATAAATGTCGCCCATTATAGCTGTTTTTATGGCCGATGTAGCGCCAATCCAGCATCGTGAAGGGTGGGCGCGGGAGTATTGCACCATAGCGCTTAGGACTGCACGAAAAGTAGCGCCAGGTAAGCAGCGTAAAGGATAACGAATACGCTGCCCAGCGTGCGGCTAATGTTAATTGAGCGACGGCGTAAAATGCCGAAATAGCAGAACGCGATTAATAGTGCGGTGAGCATCGTCATCACACCGTAATCTCGCCACAAGACATCGGGAGAAAACGAATAGGGCGCGATAGCCGCGGGTATGGACATGACGGCCAACAGGTTGAAAATGTTGGAGCCTATAACGTTGCCCAGCGCAATATCATGGTGACCTTTTAGTACGCTGGCGATGGACGCCGCGAGCTCAGGTAGGCTGGTGCCGATAGCGATGATGGTAAGGCCGATAATAAGATCGCTAACTCCCAGTAATTGAGCAATGTCCGTGGCGGCCCAAACAAGGGCCTTTGAACTGATAACCAGCAATGCTAAACCAGCTAAAAACCAGAAAATAGCCATGCCTGTTTTTAAGTGCGGTAACTCTTCCTCTTCCTCTTTAAGTAATTCTCTATCGGCGCTTTCAGGGTGGTAGGTGGCGAATAGATAAAGAGTTGCACATAAGCCGCCTAACAGCAGTGCGGCATCAAGCCAGTCCAAGTTTAAATCCACTAGTAATAGCCCGGCGCCTACTGTGACGAGGGCGAGAATGGGCAGCTCTTTGCGCGCTAATGCCGATTTGATGGGCAGTGGGGATATGAGCGCAGTGACGCCTAACACCAGGCCAATGTTGGCGATGTTGGAGCCGACGGCATTGCCAATAGCGATGCCGCTGGCGCCGACCAGCGCCGCGGTGATGGATACCAGGATTTCGGGGGCTGAGGTGCCGAGTGATACCACGGTCAGGCCGATCAGTAGAGGAGACATGCCAAAGTTGCGGGCCAGCGAAGCGGCGCCACCGACAAATTTGTCCGCGCTCCAGACTAGCAACGCAATACTGAAGAAGATGGTAATAGAGGCAAGCAACAAGTCGTAGAGTCCGGGCAATGTAAAATTAGCTGGCTATTAAAGGGCGTATTGCGGGTTATTGCAAGGGACGTCAGCGGGAATTAAGCCGCTGTTAAAGTTTGTCTCCACTTTGAATTCAGCTGTGGTTCAGCAATAGGCAGGTTAAATATTGAGTAACTGGTGATATAGCGGTGTCAGTGGTATATTGCGCGCCCTGAAGGCGTCCGGTTTTATAGGTGTGCTCGGGGTTGAATTGATATCTGTATGGGAAACAGGCAGAAATATAATGCAGGACGGTAGTACCAACATCATTGAAATCCGGGGATTGTCTTTTTCGCACGGTGACAGAGTCATCTTTGACGGCATTGACATGGATATCCCGCGTGGCCAGATTACTGCCATTATGGGCCCCAGTGGCACCGGTAAAACCACCTTGATGCGACTTATTACAGGTCAAATCAAACCTGATGCCGGCACGATTCTTGTTGATGGCGAAAATATTTCACAGTTACGGCGTGATGATCTGTATCGAGTGCGCCGTAAAATGGGCATGCTGTTCCAGAGTGGCGCATTGTTTACCGATCGAAGTGTCTATGAAAATGTAGCGTTTCCATTGCGCGAACATACTAATTTTACTGAAACCATGATTCGCGATTTGGTGCTGATGAAACTTCAGGCTGTGGGTTTGCGCGGCGCGCGCGATATGCTGCCCAGTGAGCTGTCTGGCGGTATGACTCGGCGTGCAGCATTAGCGCGTACTATTGCACTGGATCCGGAAATGGTAATTTATGATGAACCCTTTGCGGGCCAGGATCCTATTGGTATGGGGGTGCTGTTGCAGCTTATTAAACTACTGAATACCTCGTTGGGACTTACCAGTATTGTGGTGTCACATGATATCCATGAAACAGCTAGTATCGCCGATAATTTGTATGTGTTGTCACAAGGCAAGGTCATTGGAGACGGTGCACCAGCGCAGCTGATGAGTTCGGAGGCTCCCATGGTCGCTCAGTTTATGAAAGGTGACCCTGATGGGCCGGTGCCGTTTCATTATCCCGCACATGATTATCTGGATGATCTGTTGGGAGGAGAGGCATAGTGGTTACCTGGCTACGAATCCTTGGTAAAGCCGGGTTGGCATGGCTGTCGGTGAACGGTCGTTCTGGCGTGTTTATTGTCAATTGTTTGAGTGGCGTGCCTAATGTTCGTAAAGGGCTGCCGTTGTTGATTAAGCAGTTGTATTCAGTGGGCGTATTATCGTTGCCAATAGTTGTCGTGTCGGGGTTGTTTATCGGCATGGTGATGAGTCTGCAGGGTTACAGTATTCTGGTTGACTATGGTTCGGAGCAAGCGGTAGGACAGATGGTGTCGCTGAGCTTGGTACGAGAGCTGGGCCCGGTGGTTACGGCTTTGCTATTTGCCGGGCGCGCAGGATCGTCTCTGACGGCTGAGATTGGTTTGATGAAAGCCACTGAGCAGATTACCAGCCTGGAAATGCTGGGTGTGGATCCGCTACGCTATGTGATGGCGCCACGTTTGTTAGCAGGCTTTATTGCGCTGCCTTTGTTGACCCTGATCTTTAACGTAGTGGGCATCTGGGGAGGCTCTCTGGTGGCGGTAGATTGGCTGGGTGTTTATGACGGCTCCTTCTGGGCAAACATGCAGGCGGCCACAGATTTCAAAATAGATGTGCTTAATGGCGTGATTAAAAGCATCGCATTTGCATTTGTAGTGACCTGGATTGCGGTATTTCAAGGTCATGATTTAACGCCAACCTCTGAAGGGATTGGGCGAGCAACAACTAAAACAGTGGTTTATTCTTCTTTAGCCGTATTGGGGCTGGATTTTATTTTGACCGCGGTCATGTTCGGAGATTTTTAATATGCACAGTAAGACATTGGAAGTGGCCGTTGGTTTGTTTATGTTGGCGGGCTTTGCTTCGTTGATTGTGTTGGCACTTAATGTCAGTGGTTTGGCTTTTTCCGAGTCAAAGAACAGTTACACTATTTATGCCTCCTTTGAAAATATTGGTGGTTTGACTGCTCGCTCGAAAGTAACCGTGGCGGGTGTGGGCGTTGGTAGAGTTGTTGATATTACGTTGGATAAGGATGAGTTTTCAGGCATTGTTGAAATGGCAATTGAGTCTGAATATGACCAGTTCACTACCGATACCACGGCGGCGATTTTGACGGCAGGTCTGTTGGGTGAAAAATACATTGGTTTAGTGCCAGGTGCAGACGATGAATTTCTTGAAGAAGGTGCTGTGATTGAAGATACGCAGTCGGCGCTGGTGTTGGAGGAGCTGATCGGTCAGTTCCTGTTTAATACTGTGAACGAGTAGTGGTTTTACCGGTCTTTAGTTAGGAATTTAAGGAAATAAGTAATAATGAAAATGGCGTATGTAGTTAAATATTGGGTGATTTCGTTGCTCACGTTGTTCGCCGCTACTGTGCAGGCGCAATCTCAATCTCAGGCAGATGAGTTTCCTAATCAGGCCGCCTTTGATGTGGTGCAGGTGGCGACTGATTCTCTACTCGAGCAGGTTACGGGTAAGCGAGAGCTCTATATGGATGATACTGAGCTGTTTTTTGCGGATGTGGATGAGCTGCTTTCTTCGGTGATTGATTTTAAACGTATTGCTCGACGTGTGATGGCCAAACATTACAAGAAGGCAGAGCCTGGGCAGCAGCAAGCATTTGAGGGCGTGTTTAAGCGTAGTCTTCTTAAGGTTTATGCAACCGCATTACTGGATTATAACAACGAAAAAATTGTGATTTTACCGCCCTCTTCAAAGAAGAAAGTAAGACCTAAACGACAGCGTGTCGATATTGAATTTTACAATGCGGGTGGTCAGAAATTCCCCATTACCTATTCCATGTACCTTAATAAGCAAAGTCAATGGAAAATGGAGAATGTGATTGTCAATGGCATCAACATTGGCTTGACGTATCGTAACCAATTCGCGCGTCTGATGAAGGTTAATCAAAATGATATTGATCAGGTCGTGGCGAGCTGGAGTTCGGATTTGGAACCTGGTGAATAGGCTTTAATTTTATGACGGCTTCCAGGGTGATACGACAATCTGATCAACTGTTGCAGGTTTTCGGCTGTATTGGTTTTGATAATGCGCTTGAGCTGAAACAGCAGGGCGAACGTTTGATCAATAAGGCGGCTGAGCATTGTGAAATCGATTTTTCCGGGGTTACTGACGCGGGTAGTGCGGCATTAACGTTGCTGTTCAGTTGGCTGCGCCATGCCGCTAATTTGCGTAAAACAGTTGAGTTTATCAATTTACCTGACGACCTACTAGGTGTTGCAAAGGTGAGTGGCGTGGATCAAATTCTATCGCTTAAATAGTGATCTCTGCATCCTCGTTACGTTTGTTTCGATCGATGATATGCTCGTTGTCGTTATGTTACTTCCCAAACGGATGGCAACGGTGCTGCTCTGAAGATTAAAGTCGCTATAAGCGGCGGAATTTGTTACCTTATCGGGTTTTTCCAGTGTGGATTTTGAATAGGTGTGAGCATGGAAACTGATGAAGTAAAAGCCCTGCTTGAAGGGCAGCTTGAGAATTGTGAAATTCAGGTTGAAGGTGGTGGCAGCAGTTTTCAAATTGTCGCTATTGGTTCACTTTTTGAAGGCCTGAACGCGGTGAAAAAACAGCAATGCGTTTACGCTGCCCTTAACGATAAAATCTCCGATGGCACTATTCATGCCGTTACCATTAAAACTTTTACGCCAGCTCAGTGGGCTGCGCGTTAAAGTCAGATTAATAAGCGTAAAGCCAAGAGCCACAACATGGATAAACTCATTATTGAAGGTGGTGTCAGATTGGACGGTGAAATCCGTATCTCTGGTGCTAAAAACTCAGCATTGCCGATCCTGGCCGCGAGTTTGTTGACGGATGACGCGTTAACGATCGGGAATTTGCCGCATTTACACGATATTACCACCATGATTGAGCTGTTAGGTGTCATGGGTGTTGAAGCTGTTATTGACGAAAAGCTTAATGTGGAAATCAATGCCGGTACCATTAAAAGTTACGATGCGCCCTATGATCTGGTGAAAACCATGCGCGCCTCGATTTTGGTGCTGGGCCCCATGTTGTCTCATTTTGGGGAAGCAAACGTTTCACTGCCTGGTGGTTGTGCGATTGGTAGTCGACCAGTGGATTTGCATATTCGTGGCTTGCAGGCCTTAGGTGCGGATGTTGTGGTTGAAGACGGCTATATTAAGGCTAAAATCGATGGCCGCCTGAAAGGCGCACACGTATTCTTTGATACGGTATCGGTGACAGGGACGGAAAATATCCTTATGGCGGCAACGCTGGCTGACGGCGAGACAGTGCTTGAAAATGCCGCCCGTGAACCTGAAGTGGTAGATTTGGCTGAATGTCTTATTACCATGGGCGCTGATATTAAGGGCCATGGTACCGATACCATCACCATTCAGGGCGTTAAAAAATTACACGGTGGCTATTATTCCGTACTGCCGGATCGTATCGAGACTGGTACTTATCTGGCGGCGGCGGCGGCAACGCGTGGTCGTGTGCGTGTTAAGGATACCTGCCCTGAAGTGTTGGAAGCTGTGCTGGCTAAGTTGCGTGAAACCGGCGCAGAAGTCACCACTGGCGATGACTGGATTGAACTGGATATGAAGGGCCGAAAACCAAAGGCGGTGAGTGTGCATACAGCACCGTACCCTGCTTTTCCAACGGATATGCAGGCGCAGTTTCTGGTGTTGAATGCAGTCGCTGAAGGTACTTCGACAGTGACAGAAACAGTGTTCGAGAATCGTTTCATGCATGTACATGAAATAATTCGTATGGGCGCTAAAGCAAGCCTGGAAGGTAATACGGCAATTGTTACAGGCGTTGAAAGGCTTAAAGGTGCCCCCGTCATGGCAACTGATTTACGTGCCTCCGCAAGTTTGGTAATTGCTGGTTTGGTTGCCGACGGTGATACCACGATTGAACGTATTTACCATATTGATCGTGGCTATGAGTGTATTGAAGAAAAGCTGCAGTTGCTCGGTGCAAAAATTCGCCGTGTCCCTGACTAGGCCCTCTCAACTGATTGGATTTTTGAATAGATCATGGAACATAAATTAACAATAGCGCTCTCCAAAGGGCGAATTTTGGATGATACGCTTCCTTTGTTGAAGGCCGCTGGTATTGAGCCGCTGGAAGACGTGCGCGTTAGCCGTAAATTAATCTTCCCGACCAACCATGAAAACGTCCAGGTTGTGGTGATTCGAGCTACCGATGTGCCGACTTATGTGGCACACGGCGCCGCAGATATGGGTATCTCCGGCAAAGACGTGTTGATGGAGTACGGCGATGAAGATTTGTACGAACCGCTGGATTTGAATATCGCCTGCTGCCGTTTGATGACGGCTGGTCTGGTCGGTGTACCTGAGCCCAAAGGGCGTTTAAAGGTGGCCACTAAATTTACTAATATCGCCAAGCGCTATTATGCCGAGCGTGGTATTCAGGTGGATATCATCAAGCTTTATGGTGGCATGGAGCTAGCACCTATCCTGAATCTGGCTGATCGTATCGTTGATATTGTTGATACCGGCAATACCCTTAAGGCGAATGGTTTGGAACCTAAAGAAATGATCGCGCCCATCAGTTCTCGTTTGGTGGTAGCCAAGGCTGCCATGAAGATGAAACATGCGACTATTCAGCCGCTCATTGAACGTCTCGCCGCTGCGGTTGATAAGGCTAGCTCTTAACGCTGATTTTTTTAAGTAATTGGATTCAACTAGTAGAAAACTGTTATGACAAGCTCTGCGATTAAACGACTTAATACCCAGCAAGCGGACTTTTACCCGCAACTGGATAAATTATTAGCATGGGATGAAGTATCCGATCAACAGGTGAAAGATATTGTTGATGAAGTACTGCGCGAAGTGAAAACGCGTGGTGATGAAGCGTTGCTTGAATACACACAACGTTTTGACAGAGTGGAAATTGATAACCCGGATGCGCTGCGATTAGAGCCTGCTCGTCTTCAAGAAGCGCTGCAGCGTGTCAGTCCTGAGCAATTACAGGCGCTGGAAAGTGCCGCAGAGCGTATTACCCGTTATCACCAGCGTCAAAGCCAGGAATCCTGGCAGTATGAAGAGGCTGATGGCACAGTGTTGGGGCAAAAAATCACCCCAATGCAACGTGTTGGTGTTTACGTTCCTGGTGGTAAAGCCGCTTATCCTTCAACAGTGTTGATGAATGTGCTGCCAGCTAAAGTGGCTGGTGTTAAAGAAATTGTGATGGTAGTGCCAACCCCGGATGGTGAAGTGAATGACCTGGTATTAGCCGCCGCAGCAATTGCTGGCGTTGATATGGTCTTTACTGTGGGTGGTGCGCAGGCTGTTGCGGCCCTGGCTTACGGCACCCAACGAGTACCCAAGGTCGATATCATTGTTGGCCCTGGCAATATCTACGTGGCTACAGCCAAGAAAAATGTGTATGGCGTAGTTGGCATTGACATGATTGCCGGGCCATCGGAAATTCTGGTGGTTTGTGATGGCAAGACTGATCCTGACTGGATTGCCATGGATTTGTTTTCCCAGGCGGAACACGATGAAGATGCCCAATCGATTCTGATTTCGACCGATGCCGCTTTTCTGGATAAAGTGAGCGAAAGTATTGATCGTCTATTACCAGAAATGCCTCGCGCTGAGATTATTGCTACATCTTTACGAAATCGTGGACTGTTGATTGAAGTTGGCTCCTTGTCGGAAGCGGCTAAAATCGCTAACCATATTGCGCCTGAACACCTTGAGTTATCGATAGATGATCCGCAGGCGTTGTTGCCTGAAATTCTGCACGCTGGCGCCATTTTTATGGGGCGTTATACCGCCGAAGCATTAGGTGATTATTGCGCCGGACCTAACCACGTATTGCCAACGTCTGGTACCGCACGTTTTTCTTCGCCACT
>Ga0105355_10004779_pt1 | contig 11545 bp, 8 predicted proteins | sample GOMGulsemesocosm_2_FD_83508 | JGI IMG/M metagenome (GOLD analysis project Ga0105355, IMG submission 83508) | Methane-oxidizing microbial communities from mesocosms in the Gulf of Mexico - GOM9C Gulf of Mexico | ecosystem: Environmental > Aquatic > Marine > Cold seeps | place: Gulf of Mexico... | reverse complement strand
GTTTCACGATCGAGCTTAATTTCACAAGCTTTAGACAGCGCTTTAATTCTATCTAAATTATTAGTACCTAATACTGGAAGGATTTTGGCAGGATGTGCAAGTAGCCAAGCAATAGCGATATGATCTGAAGAGCAGTCAAAGCGCTCGCATAGAGATTTAAATAGTGGTTGGATTCTGGTGGCAGCAGCGCTGTTAGAGAATATTTCACCGCCAGCGAGTGGTGACCATGCCATAGGCTGGATATCATCTATTTGTAAGTCCGCTAAAGTACCGTCAGAGAAACACTGCGATTGTAGCAGGCTAATCTCAATCTGGTTGACTTGTAACTGATGTTTCATGTGCTTTTGCAGTAAACGCCAGTCAGCGGGGATAAAGTTAGAGACGCCAACGCCTTTTACTTTGCCTGAATCAATTAAAGCGTCGAGTGTGGCACCCGTTTGTGTCGCATCCATAAATGGATCAGGGCGGTGTACCATAAGTAGATCTAAGTGATCAGTGTGCAGATTCTTTAAGCTTTGCTCAACACTGTTGTTAATGTACTCATCGCTCGTGTTGTAGTGCTTTACGCGGCGATTAGGGAATTTATCGGAGGTCAGTGCAATGTTACACTTGCTGATCAATTGCATTTGATCGCGAAGTTGCGGGTTAGCGGCTAGCGCTTTACCAAAAATCGCTTCACACTCGTAATCGCCGTAGATATCGGCATGATCAAAACTGGTGATACCTTGCGCAAGACATGCATCTATTTTAGCCGTTACATTGGCTACCGAAGAATCACAGTCATCTCCTAAGCGCCAAACGCCATAGACTAGTTGAGATAATTTAAGATCCTTGCTCAGGTTTATTGAATCGATCATTTCTTGTCCTTCTAATATGCACTTTTATTTTTATACAATTCTATTGTTTAATTACCTTATCAGTGTATTCTTTTCGTGTAAATCAATTATGTATGAATTTATTGAATGAATTGTCTCATTTAATTATGTTGTAGCCATTTTTTTAATGAAGAGATACGTACTTTTTGGTGGTACTATTGCCGCTCAAGTGGAGTGGATAGAAGGGGGTACTTTGATCGATAATAAGCAGCAAAAATTGCCTTTGTATAAACAAATATGCGAACTACTACATCGCGAAATTACAGCAGGACACTGGTTGCCTGGTGATCGTTTACCGGTGGAGTCGGAATTGGCAAATAGTTTAGGGGTAGCCATTGGCACTTTGCGAAAAGCGTTATCTCACTTAGAGTCTGAGGGCATGTTAGAGCGTAGGCAAGGTTCTGGTACTTACGTAAAGCGTGCACCAACCGGAAATGCGGTTTATCAGTTCTTTCATTTGGAGCTGCTCAAAGGCGGAGGAGTGCCTACGGCAGATACTTTAAGCATAGAGCTAGTGGTTGAGCCTCAAGTAGCGGCAGCTTTGGATTTACATTACTTGGAAACAAAATTGTGGTGTATTAAGCGTTTACGCTATTTGAATAAGACATTGGTCGCTGCTGAACAAATATGGATAGATAACCGCCACAGTGACCAATTCAGCCAGGACAGCGCCCATGAATCATTATATGAGCACTACCGTGAAAATTTTGATTTTTGGATTACCTCAGTAGAAGATCAAATAAGTTGTCAGCAAGTCCCCAATTGGGTGGCTCAGTCGCTAGCGCTGCCATGTGAAGCATTATTACCGTTGGTCGAAAGGAAAAGCCGCTCCAATAAAAACCAGATAGAAGAGTTTTCTCGGACTTGGTATTTAAGTGACAAATGTCGCTACTTTGCGCGCTGGTCATAAAAAGTAATATAGGTTTTGCATAGCGAAGCTTTCTAGAAATAGCCATAAAGACTCATGAGAAAAACCTCTCGCTTAGCCTCGCTTTCTCTTTGTGAAGCGAGGTGTTTCTAATGATTTTTTCTTAAAAGTATAGGTCCCAATGTGTGAGGAGCTAAGTCATTGATGATTGAAGCTTGATCTAATTAATCTCTGATAAAACGAGAGTCATCGGCAGAAAATTTTGCAAATTTAGGATAATAAAAAATGAAAAGAACGGTAAATTACGCGCTGCTAGGTTGTGGCATGATGGGCTTAGAGCACGTTAAAAACATTAATTTGATTGATGGCGCTCAAGTCGTTGCTATTGTCGAACCTAATCTAGCCATGAGAGAAAATGCCATTGCATTACTGCCTGATGCGGTTTTTTATGACAATTTAGAGGCGTTGATTACCCATCCAGATTTAGATGCGATGGTGATTGTAACGCCAAACTATCAGCATGCAGAGCAACTTCTTTTTATTTTAGAAAACACTGATATTGCCATTTTAATCGAAAAGCCAATTGTGACTGATATGGCTCAAATTTCCGCGATTAAAGTGGCTGTAGCTCAACATAAAGCGCCAATTTGGGTCGCGATGGAATACCGTTACATGCCTGTTATTAGCCAGTTTAGAGAAGCTTTGGGCAATGGCGTGACAGGAAAAATGAGAACCCTAACTATTTGCGAACATCGTTTTCCTTTTCTTGAAAAAGTAAATGATTGGAACCGCTTCAATGAAAAAACCGGTGGTACCTTAGTAGAAAAGTGCTGCCATTTTTTTGATTTGATGCGCTTGCTCAGTGAAAGTGAAGTGGTGCGTGTTTATGCTAGTACCGGCCAAGATGTTAACCACTTAGATGAGCGTTATGATGGCTCTGCTCCCGATATCATCGATAATGCATATGTCGTGTTGGATTTTGCCAGTGGTTTGCGCGCAATGCTCGAGCTAAATATGTTTGCAGAAGGGGCTGAGTACCAAGAGCAAATTAGCGCGATTGGCGAACAGGCAAAGCTTGAATGTTTTGTACCAGGTCCTGGGCGTTTTTGGCCACAAGTATTAGGCCCTGCACCTATCGCTAAGTTGGTGCAATCTCCACGCCTGCCTAAAGGCCCAGTGACAAGTTATGTTGATGTTGACCCTGAGTTATTAGAGGCAGGTGATCATAACGGCTCAACTTTCTATCAACATCAAGGCTTTTATAAAGCGATTACCGAAGGCTCAGCAGTAGAAGTATCTGTTGAAGATGGTTTGAAAGCTGTGGTTATCGGTATGGCTGCTCAGCATTCAGCGAGTACAGGCCAAGCGGTGAGTATCACAGAAAATGGCTACAATTTTATAAAGTAATAACCAAAAAGAGATGCTCTTGGGTAAACTTTAGGGCTTCTCAATATTTTATGAAAAGATTCCAAAAGTCTTGAAATCATTGAGATAGATCAGTCTGTTTTACCTCGTTAAATAATGTATTATTTTTTTAACAGAAAATTCATTCACTATTGATTTACTATTTTACGGATCGTTGCTAAGCTGGTTCTCAATGTATAAACCTTCGGCACAATGTGAGTGCTGACGAGGTTCCAAATAACAAAAATAATCAGCTTTAAATCTTTATTTCATAGACACTGTAGCGGATAGATAAGTGTTTAAAGCGTCGATACAAAATTCTGGAGAAGCACGATGACTATTATGACTGATGTGATTGATGAACAAAAAAAAGTGGATGGGCTAGATTTTCCGTTAGTTATAAAACCTCATAATAGCCAAGTGACAGAAAGCAAAGAAGACTTTAATCAATGGGTTACTGATAATACTGTTGAATTAAAAGCCAAGTTAATCAAACATGGTGCTGTTTTATTTAGAGGTTTTCCTCTTTCGTGTGCTGATGATTTTGAGGCAATGCTCAATCACACCGATTTTGAGAATATGCCTTATGTGGGTGGTGCAGCTCCTCGCTCACAAGTAACGGCTTCACGAATAGTGACTGCCAATGAATCACCAGCAAGTGAAAAAATTCCTTTCCATCATGAGATGGCACAAGTACCGACACCTCCAGGTTATATTTTCTTTTACTGTCAAATAGCATCAGCAGAGGGCGGCGCAACTTCAATTTTACACTCCGCTGAAATTTGTAAGAAATTTTTTGAAATAGATTATGAGTTTGCATCAAGCATTGAAGCATCAGGCGTTAGCTACAAGCGAGTGATGCCTTTCGAAACGGATAAGAACTCGGCGATAGGCCGGTCTTGGCGCGATACATTCTTAGTTCAAACCAAAGAACAAGCGGAAACAGCTATGAGGGATGTTGGTATGAGTTGGCAGTGGCTAGAAGATGGTGGTGTGTCCACTAAGACCAAAGCGCTTCCGGCTATCCGTTTAGATCCTGAGACCAATGAAAAGGTCTTCTTCAATTCAATTGCTGCTGTTTACGCCGGTTGGAATGATTCGCGCAATAAAGGCGAGACATCAGTGGTAGGAAAAGACGATCGTTTGATGGATGCTAAAGTGATGAATGAGTTAGAAGTGGAGATGGATAATCTGTGTGTTAACTTCAAGTGGCAAGCAGGTGATGTTTTGTGGGTGAATAACCACACAGTCATGCACGCAAGACAGCCGTTTAAAGGCGAGCGATTGACGCTAGCTTCGATCTCTTATAAATAAAATAGATAACCCCTGATTTGTAAATCAGGGGTTATGTCCTCTTCTTAACCCTCTTACTTATCTCATCAAACGTAATGTTTTCTTTGTTACTTCTTAACAGCCTGCAGTCTTTAAACCTATCCAACCAAGTGAAATTGACTATCCATTCCCTGATTACGCGTTGGGATAATCTCCTGATAAGCGGGGGAGTTATACCAGTTTTGTGCATGTTCGCGATCGGGGAACTGGATGATCACTTTGGTTGAAAAAGGTGCGTCGCCATGAAGAGTCTCAATCGCGCCTTTGGCGATGAACTCGCCTTTGAAAGGAATTAAGGTTGTTGCTGCTAACGCGCTGTAAGTGCCTAGTGCATCTTTGTTGGTTGGGGTTAAATCGACAATAATGAATGCGCTCATATGATATATCCTGTTATTGATTAATGTTGACTTAGCTTATGGCTTGTCTTAAGTTTGCACAATAGCCATTAAATGGATGCTTTGTTTAAAATAATGAACAATCTAAAAGTTCTTCCTTCACTATTAATTTTTGCGCGTGTTGCCAAAGAGCAATCTTTTACACAGGCGGCTGTACAATTGAGTATGAGTAAATCAGCGGTGAGCCAACAAGTGAAACGTTTGGAAGAGCACTTGGGCCAGCAATTACTGTCGCGTCACACTCGTGGTATGTCACTGACAGCAGCGGGCAGAAAGTTGTTAGACAGCTGTGAGTTGTTAGAAGATCAAGTAGATGTAGTACTACAAGCGGTTGATAGCAGTAAAAGCGCACCCTCTGGAGTATTTGCAATCACCACCCCACACTCTTGCGAGAAAGCCGTAGTTATTCCCGCTTTAAATCAGCTGTGTAATGAGTTTCCAGGAATAGAGCCTCGTGTTCTGGTGATTGATAAAAAGCAGGACCTTATTAAGAATAAACTGGATGTAGCGATCTCATTTGGCGATTTAAAAGACAGCCAGTATCGTGCGCTTCCAATCACGACTGTTTCAGAAGTGATCTGTACCAGCCAGGTGTATATGCGCAAAAGCGGGCCGATAAATAGCTTAGACGATTTAGTAATACAACGTTGGGTTCCCGCGCCTTGGCAAGCGTCAGGAATAGCGGTTTTTGACGTGGCAGATAACACTAAAAAACACGCATTAAAGGTGAAGTTTTCGGCAAGTAGTAACACGTTGCCCACAACGGTTGAAATGATCACTCAGGGCATGGGTGTCGCTCTATTGCCGTTATTTGTTGTGCAAACGCAATTGGCGACCGGTCAGCTTGTACAGCTGCTGCCTCAGTATCAAGGGAAGCAATGGCCAGTGTATATGGTGCATCGCTTTCAAAATGATAAACCTGTTCATGTCGCGCGGTTTTATGAGCTGGTAAAGCATTTTTTTGCTAAAGCTTGTCGATAGTTCTATAAAGGCACAAGCCGTTTTGAGTTCGACAAGTTCGCTGCTAACTTAATTTACTTTTCCCTGCTCACAAAATCTTGTGAGAAGTGACTTCAAATACAGGCAGGGTTAAATTTTTGATTGTTATAGTTAATTGTCTGTTAATGAGAATAGTTATTATCTATAATCTGCGAATGTCATCAAGCAACTCTCTTTTATAGCCATGCTATTTTATATAGGGGAAGTAGGGGAGTTTCTTAATGTTTTTTTAAACACAATAAGCCTATGAAAATGCTAGGCTAACAAAGATTGTTTGATTTCCGAGAATGTTGGCACACTAAAACCCATGAATCGATTTAAAGACTTAACGGCAACCACTGAACAAAGTTTTTGTTTAGATTTGCAGGATGTTTGCTTAGATATAGAAGGCAAGCGCGTACTACACAATTTATCTGTGCAAACGTCCACTAAGCGCCTAGGAGTGATTGGCCGTAATGGTTCTGGTAAATCGACATTTTCACGCGCAATTTCTGGTCTTATTGAAATCTCATCTGGTCAGCTGCATGTCTCTGGGATAAATCCTTTTAATGATCGTGCCTCGGCGGTGCAAGAAATCGGTATATTGTTTCAAAACCCGGATCACCAGATTATTTTTCCAACGGTCATAGAAGAAGTGGAATTCGGGCTTCGTCAGTTAGGTCTGGCAAAGGCTGTTGCACGCGCTAAGGCATTAACAACCTTAGCTGAATTTACTAAAACCCATTGGGAAAATATACACACCTCTGCGTTATCTCAAGGGCAAAAACATTTGGTTTGTCTGATGGCGGTTGTCGCTATGGAGCCGAAATTAATTATCTTAGATGAGCCATTTGCCGGTTTAGATATACCAACCAAACGTCAATTGCAGCGCTATTTAGCGAAATTTAACGGACGTTTGATCCATATTAGTCACGACCCCGTTGATCTTCAGAACTATGAGCAGTTACTTTGGCTTGAAGAAGGTGAAATAGTCGCTTTTGGTCACTCGGATAAAGTGCTTCCTGAGTATCTAATTGAAATGCACAAGCAGGGAGACACTGATGATATCTCTGACATCTCCTATTGAAACTAAGGCCCACAGTTGGAACGCTGGGTTAAAACTTGGATTACTTTGCCTATCTACTTTTTTGCTTTTTGTGGTTGATGATTTAATTATTGCAGGCGCTGTTTTAGGGGCTGTTATAACGCTTTATGCATTGCCGGGCAAAAAATTTATGCGCTATGGCTGGTTGCAATTGCGTATTTTATGGCCGTTTGTATTGATTGTTCTGGTTTGGCACGCGTGGATTATCGAATTTTCCCAAGGGGCAATCATTGTGCTGCGAATGGTGAGCGCAGTTGCTTTGGCTAACTTAGTAACAATGACTACTAAGCTCTCAGACATGGTCGATGTAGTGCATTTTCTTGTTCGTCCTTTGCGGCGCTTCGGTCTTAACCCTCGAGGGCTCGAACTTGCTATCGCACTCGTGGTTCGTATGACACCGGTGCTTTTACAAAAAGGGCAGGGCTTAACAATGGCTTGGAGAGCTCGCTCGACTAAACGCAGTGGTTGGAAAATAATTTTACCTTTTACCCTTGTTGCATTAGATGATGCAGACCACGTTGCCGAAGCGTTAAGAGCGCGCGGTGGATTAGGAGCCTGTCCGAAAACAAACTAATCTACTGCGACCGCGGTTCTCTGACAGATTCCTAGGATAATATACTTATAATTAATAAAGACTTTATGGCAAAGGCCACAAATTTACTGACTATTTTGGAGAAAAACAAATGGAAAAAAATATCGCCTATATAGCCCTATTTGCCGCATTGATTGCAGCGCTTGGGTTAGTACCTAAAATTACTTTGGCTTTTGGTGTGCCAATTACTGCCCAGAGCCTAGGCATCATGCTGTGTGGTACTGTGCTGGGTGCAAGGCGTGGCGTACTTGCTGTGTTGTTGTTTCTATTGTTAGTGGCTATGGGTTTGCCGTTGCTTTCAGGTGGTCGCGGTGGATTAGGATTATTTGTATCAGCCACTGCGGGTTTTTTAGTGGGTTGGCCTATTGCTGCATTTGTAATAGGTTCAATCGTCGAAAAATGGCGCAGTGGTTCTCTTGTGATCGTGGCCTCAGTCGCCTCTATTATTGGCGGCATTGTGGTTATGTATCTGTTTGGCATTGTCGGTATGGCGATGGTGTTGGAAAAAACGTTACTCGAAGCGAGCGCTTTGATCACTGTGTTTATTCCCGGAGATATTATGAAAGCGGTGATCGCAGGTTTATTAACCGCGGCAATTGCTAAAGCTCGCCCTGCAAGTTTGTTGTCCCAGCCAGCGCGTAAGCTAAATTAGCAATATGTTCTGAGAATTTCTGAATGCTTATTAGAGAGCGTTCAGAGATTTTTTTGGCGCGCGCTACGCTACGCCATACAATATCATCAGCCCCTCAATCGGCTAAGCATCTTTGTTTCTGTGATGTTAAAAGCTTTATTTATAATGTTTTAGTCAATGAAATCTGGTCAGCTACTTTATCGAGTTTCAGATAAACAGTGCGAACTTTTTTCGGTGATAAATCGAAGCCTTGTTTTAAGTTATACAGTGCATTGCCGATAATTAAGTCCCGATTAGACTCAATTAAACTCAGACCTAGGGCAGTTAAAGGTTCAATCACTATACCATTTTTTGTAATTGAGGCCGTAAACGGTAGCTTCTCCCCATTATCCGCTTGGGCTGAAAACGTGAGTAAATCACTGACGCTTCCTGGGTTGCTAAAACCTTGTTCTACTTCGTCTATAGGCTCTAGTTTAAAGCTGTTTTTTTGCTCAGACACTTTAAAGCCTTTTTCAGCGATAGGGGCTCTTGCTTGACGATAGACAACCACTTGTACTGATACTGGTTCAAATTCAACGCCACTGCGAGTCTCATTACTATCGGTAAAACCGAAATACAATCCATTGCCGTTTTGATTGATCGACGGCGTTATTATTGGATCAATTATCGGTTCTGTTGGTGGAAGAGTAGGGACGATTGGGGGCTGTACCGGCGCAGTAGTGTCCAATATGGTCAATGAGCCGTCAGTAAAACTAATATTATAGTTTGTAGCTGAATACCCCGATGGCACAATACTGTATGAGCCAACGTCGATGGCGCCTATAGCATTACCGTTAAATATAGCGCTACCGGTTAATTGCGCTACAGAATCCCCGTTTACAAAACCACTGAATTCAACACCATCAGTTGCCGTGTATGCGACATTGTCAAATGATTTGGTAACATCAGTCGCTTTAATGTTTAAAGGGGCTTTAGTGACATTCAACTGTCCATTCGCATAATTTAAAGCGTAACCTAAACTGTCGCTTAAACCTGACGCAGATACGATATAACTTCCTACATTAATGGCGCCTTGAGAGTTTGATCCGTAGTTGATGGTGCCTGACAGTGAGTTGCTATTGTCAGTATTCATAAAACCGGTATATGACACTCCATTACCACCTGAGTATGCCAAACCGTCATAGACCTTGCTGTCATCTATGGCCTGAATGGTAACACTGGGTTGCTCTCTGTAAATTAACTGTAAGCCCGCAGCAAGTGGTAGAGTATAATTCACAGTTGACTCATCACTGGCGTAGCGAAACCCGTCATTGGCAATTTTGGTGGCTAGGGCGCTTGTCCCTGCGATACTCCCAGAGAACAGGCTAGCGCGCCCGCCAGTACCTGTCGTAATGTCGCCTGCTATATATTTTATATCTGCCCTATCTGCTATTAAGCTGCTATGACCCGCAGTATCTTCTTCCCCTGCATTTAACCATATGGCATTGACTGTCGTGTCTGTGGTGCTTATATCTTGAGTGATACTTAAGTCACTTGCTACGTTGCTATCTTTGGTGACAATTTTTATCGTTCCAGTCGCTGTGATACCCGTCGTCGTATTAGCAGTACCTATGCTTAATGCGTTCCTATCTGCGTAATCAATTTGACCTGTGTCAGCCGCCAAAATAGCAACATCATTACCGCTACTGGCGCTGGCAATATTTAGAACATGATTTGCACCGCTGCCTAATAAGTTTAAGATGGTTGCGATAATGGCACTGCCTGCACTTTGTTGCGAGCCTTTAAGAGTGTTGAGCGTTAATGTATCTGAGTTTGTACTCAAGGTTAAAATGCTATTGATATCTATATCGCCATTGCCCTGCAATAGTTCTAGATTATCGGGAACATCAATGTCACCCTCAACCACTATGCCCCCTGTTTGATTACTAGCGCCAATTTGGATCGCGCTGAATCCATCGACAAACTCATCACCAAAATTGTCATTGCTGATGGATAAATTGCCGCTGGTACCTCCTAAGCTGATGCTGGAGTTTGTCGAGTAAGGTTTAATGATTAATTGACCGCTGCTTTGAGTCGTATTAGAGCTGCCTTCGAAATCCGCGCTATCAGCCACTAATGTGATATCACCCGTATTTGAGCTAATGTCTACATCGCCCTCACTCCAGTCTATTCCCAGTGAACTAGAGCCGCCCGAACGGCCTGTTAAAGAGACGTTTCCGCTATCACTGATAATGTCAACGTCGGTTAATTCCATGCCGCTTTGCCCCGATGCATTGGCAGCAGTGATACCATTGAATACGATATTGCCTGTTGATACCTGAATAACGGTATCAAGGCCACCACTGGAATTTTCTGTTTCTATGCCGCCATCGGTAGTCGAATTACCGGTAATAGTGATGTTGCCAGCCCCTGTTGCTTGAACATTAACTTGCGCTATATCACTATCGATATAGACACCATCGCCATTACTTGTGCCCCCAGTGCCGTTGATAGTAATGTCCGCGCTATTGGCGGTTATTGTGGTGTCATCCCAGATCTGTATACCATCACCGTCATTACTAACGGTGCCAGTAATATTGATATCGCCGGCATTGGTCGTCAAAGTCGTGTTGTTAAAAATAAATACACCAGTACCATCTATACCGCCAGTACCATTTATTAGTAGCCCGCCACTTCCCGCAGTCGCCGCTAGTTTATCGCTGTAAACTCCAGCACCAGTGCCTTGCCCGCTGCCCGTGATGCTTATGTCACCAGATGCAGAAGTGGTAAATGTAGATTGCGTTACATCAATATCAACACCTATATTGTCAGCTGATTTGGCTGTACCGTTAATACTTATTGAATTGGTAGAGGTAGACCCTAAAGTTAAAGATTTAATGCCTATTCCTGCGGCATTACTACTGGATGCAATGTCACTACCGTCACCGCCAGTGCCTATTAACACAATATCACCGGCAATTGCACTAATAATCCCGGCCAAATCCAAGCCTATACTGGCCCCTGTTGTATTAGTACCTGTTATACTAACCCCACCAGATCCCGAGATAATACTGCTGTCAGTAGTATCTTCCATGTCAATACCTTCCCCTCTACCGTTGGCATTTCCGATGAGAGTAATTGCACCAATGCCGCCTACACCATTACCGGTTTGGATCAAGCTGTTTGCCTCAATATTAAGACCGTCGCGATCACCACCATCCCCTGCATTGGCCGTAGCCCCGGTACCTGTTATATTAATGTTGCCATTGCCCAAAGTTTCAACTGTAGATCTAGCGATATCAACCCCAGAGACATTCGTCTCATCATTAGCATCTCCAGGGCTATATTCACCGGCTATACCATTAATAGTAATATTGCCATCGTCC
>Ga0105355_10004778_pt1 | contig 11547 bp, 12 predicted proteins | sample GOMGulsemesocosm_2_FD_83508 | JGI IMG/M metagenome (GOLD analysis project Ga0105355, IMG submission 83508) | Methane-oxidizing microbial communities from mesocosms in the Gulf of Mexico - GOM9C Gulf of Mexico | ecosystem: Environmental > Aquatic > Marine > Cold seeps | place: Gulf of Mexico... | reverse complement strand
TCAGCCAAAAATGCAGCTACTTCAGCTGGTACATTTTCAAACTCATAAGTAACCACATCTGCTTTTTCAGCAAGCTCTGCTAGCAAAGCTTTATTATTATAATCACCATGCAAATGCTCACATAAACCAACTGCACCTGCATCATCACTTGGGTCTAAAACAATAAACTCAACATCTAATGGATAACCTGCCAAGGCGATCATTCTTGCTAATTGCCCACCACCTAAAATACCTACTTTCATTATTTCATCTCTCTAGGATCAGGGTTTTCATTAACTTTATCAGTTTGGTTTTGTCTATATTCATTAAGCGCATCGCGATATTCTGGGTGTTTATTACTCACAATAGCGGCCGCTAATAATGCTGCATTAATTGCACCTGCACGCCCAATAGCAAGTGTTCCGACAGGAATCCCAGCTGGCATTTGTACAATAGATAATAAAGAGTCCATTCCATTTAAGGCTTTCGACTGAACAGGAACACCAAGAACAGGAACTACCGTTTTAGCAGATACCATTCCAGGTAAATGAGCCGCGCCTCCAGCACCTGCAATAATAACCTCAAGTCCTTTTTGCTCTGCTGTTTCTGCATAGTTAAACAATTTATCAGGGGTTCTGTGCGCAGATACAACTTCTACTTCATGAGGAATATTAAGTTGCTTTAATGTTTCCGCAGCATGTTCCATGGTATTTTCCCAATCAGATGTTGAGCCCATGATAATGCCAATTAATGCTGTCATGCATATCTCCTGTCACTAGCAACGATAATATAGCCAGTATTTATTTATTCAAATTGTAATTATCTCACAAACAGAGCAAAGAAAGCATACAGTCTATATACGACTATAAACAGACTGTTTCCTAATCATTAGCCCTGCCTTTTTTACTACGCCTGCATTAACTTCTAGCATATATTTAGCAGATACTTTTGAGGTATAAATTTCACACACGGGTCTTTTACACGGTTTTAAATCGTGAAGGATTGAAACCACCCTCCCCGTGTTTGAAAGAAAAATCACATCCAATGCTATCAAAGTATTTTTCATCCAGACTCTTTGGATTCCCTCTTGTTCAAAAACAAACAGCATACCTTCATTTAAAGCCAGCGACTCTCTATACATAAGCCCTTGCGCTCTTTGATCTTCGGTTTCAGCTATTTCAATATCAAAAACAATCTCTGGCTCTGAGAAAACTATTTTTCCCTTTTTAAATGTTTGCAACGAGTCATCAAACCACGCGCCCCCAGCTAAAAATAAAGACACAACAATACTTATATAAACTAATCGTTTTTTCAACTGTTGTTCTGACATAGTTTTTAATCTAGTCCAATCGACTTATAGTTAAAATTCATATTTTTTACCACTAAAGCACACACATCTTCTTTATTAAGATGTACATCAACTATTTTCCAATCCCCTGCTACTCCATATTCATTAGGGATAGATAAGAATTCGGTTTGTTGTTTTGGATTAATAACACATTGATCTAAGCCTACTGCTATTCCTCGCCCAATGGCTTTTACAAAAGCTTCTTTTCTTACCCATAATTGGTAAAACAACATAACTTGCTGTTGTGCTGACAGACTTTCCCAAAAGTGTTTTTCTTCTTCTGAAAAACACTTTTTCACTAGTCCTTGTAAGTTTTTTCTATATTTATACTGCTCAAGATCAATACCTATTTCACTATTATTACTTACCGCAATAACGAGTCTATTAGCAGTGTGAGATAAATTAAAAAATAATGCTTCATTTTCAACAAATGGTTTTCCATGCTCAGCTATTTTAATTTCAATATCTTGTGACTTGATTTCAAGATATTCCCCTAAGACTTTCCTTAATACACCCCTCGTTTTGATATATTTTTTCTGTATTCCTGGACGGGTAAAGCTTGCAACCTTTACCTTTTCATCATCATTAAGAAATTCATAGTAATTTTGTTGACCATCCTCTTCAGATAAAATATCACCATGCCATACATCAATAAAACTTTCAGCCATTTTAATACTCTTTTACCAATGCCAGCCCTTCTCCTCTTGGGTCGGCTACTGCAGATAATTTGTGCGTGTGTTTATTAAGCTGAACACCTTGCATATTTCCGTATCGACGCCTCGCCTCATTTAATTGATGACCTAATTTAGTTAAGCCAGCAATTTCATCATTAGTCATTCCACCTTTCTCATATTGAATACGATCAGGGATATACTGATGGTGAAAGCGAGGTAGCCAAACCCAAGACTCTGGCCCTTTGCCTTCAGCAAAATCTAGCACCGCCAATAGAACCATAGAAATAATTCGGCTTCCTCCTGGTGTACCCAAAACAGCAACTCGATTAGTATCTTCAATAAAAGTTGGCGTCATGCTGGATAACATACGTTTATTAGGTTCGATAGCATTTGTCATACCACCTACCAAGCCATATCCATTCATTTCACCTGTTTTACTGACAAAGTCATCCATTTCATCATTAAGTAACACTCCAGTCCCTTTTGCCACAAAACCTGAACCAAAAGGAAAATTTATACTTAATGTTGCTGCAACTTTATTTCCCTCTTTATCAATAATTGAGAAATGCGTGGTATTTCGCCCTCCTGATGTTGGCAAGGTATTCCCTGATAAATAATCACTTGGCGTTACTTTATCTAGACGAATTCCAGCCCTTAATCCAGCTGCATAATTTTTATCCAACAAGCGTTTGACAGGAACATCGATAAAATCACTATCACCTAAATATAAAGCCTTGTCATGATAAGCTCTACGCATTGCTTCACTAATAATATGTTTCTGCGTTATTTCACTTAATTGCTCAAGTGGATAGCCCTCTAAAATATTTAAAGCCTCAATCAAAACTATGCCACCAGAAGAAGGTAAGGCTGCACTTGTCACCTTTATACCTTTATATTCTCCACGCAAAGGTTCTCGCTCTATTACCTGATATTGTTTTAAATCTTCTAATGTCCAAATACCTCCTGCTTGCTGCACAGCATCAGTCAGTTTTTTAGCAACATCACCCGCATAAAACCCAACTTTGCCATGTTTAGCGATTTGCTTAAGTGTATTAGCCAAATTTGTTTGTTTTAATACGGCCTTTTCATTGGGTATTTTGTTTTCATCAAGAAAAATATCTGCCGCCTGTTTATTTTTTTGTAAAACAGCCAACCTATATTTCAATAATTTTCTATGCCTTTCACCAATAACAAAACCTTGCTGGGCATAACGAATAGCAGGCTGTAATACTTGCTGTAAGGGTAATCGGCCATATTTTTCTGATAAATGTACAATTGCGGCAGGCAATCCAGGAATACCTGCAGATAACACGCTATTTCTAGAAAGCCCTTTAATTATTTGTCCTTGATCATCAAGAAACATATCTTTATCAGCAGCTATAGGTGCTTTTTCTCTTCCATCAAGCATCGTTTCAAAACCATCACTTACTCGATGTAACAACCAAAAACCGCCACCACCTAAGCCAGACCCTGCAGGCTCTACCACTGCCAAAGCTGCACTTACCGCTACAGCTGCATCAAATGCATTTCCGCCTTGCTCTAAAACTTCAAACCCAGCATAAGTAGCTAAAGGGTGCGCACTGGCAATTGCTGCTTTTTTCTGTTCGGCATTTATAGAAGAACTATTAAAACCAAGACATAAAACTAGCGTAATAATTAATTTCTTTAAAACTGTCATATTTAATCTCTACACATTTTATAATCGATAAATGATACGATTTAAATCATATCACTCAAACACAGCTAATAATGACAAAAAAACAATATACCTTAGGCTTTATAGGCATTGGATTAATGGGCCAGCCCTTGACTCTTCGTTTACTGGATGCCGGTTTTAAGGTTAACGTATGGAATCGCACAGCTGAAAAGCTCAACACTGTAACTCAAGCGGGAGCCATTGCCTTTAATAATATTGCTGATTTAGTCACTGCCTCTGATGTGATTATTTTATGTTTGGCAAATACTCAGGTTGTTGAGTCTATTGTCCAATCTGAAATTATTCACGCAGGCTCAGCAGAAAAATTAATCATAGATTTATCTAGCATCCATCCTGAAACAACTAAAATTTTATCATCACAATTAAAGCAACAATGCGGTATGCATTGGGTTGATGCGCCTGTTTCTGGAGGAACTGCTGGAGCTGAGCAAGGTACTCTGGCGATTATGGCTGGTGGTTCAGAAGAAGATATAGAAATAGCCAAAGAAGTATTAAAACCTTTGTATAAACAATTAACTTATATGGGTGAAGTTGGTAGTGGCCAAGTCACAAAAATATGTAATCAAATGATTGTTAGTTGCAATGTTCTGGTAATTGCCGAAATGATGGCTTTAGCCAAATCATCAGGTGTTGATACTGAAAAAATACCGCAAGCTTTAGCAGGTGGGTTTGCAGATTCAAAGCCTTTACAAATTGTAGGCCCCGAAATGGCTACAGAAACCTTTGAACCTATAAAGTGGCGAGTTCAAACATTGTTGAAAGATTTGAATATGGCTGTTGATTTATCAACTAAACAAGGAGATAGCATTCCAATGTCAGGACTTGCAGCGCAATTAATGCAACTACATGGCAATCAAGGATTTTTAGACCAAGATCCTTCTACATTAATTAAGTTATTTGGTAAGAACTAATGCTTAAATTTACAGCCAACTTAAGCATGCTATTTACTGAGCTAGATTTAATTGACCGATTTAAAGCGGCTAAAGAAAGTGGCTTTGATGCGGTTGAAATTCAATTTCCTTATTCGCTACCTGCTGAACAAATCAAACAAGCTTTGGAACTAAACAAGCTTAAACTAGTTCTATTTAATGTAGATGCTGATGATTTATTGCAAGGTGGTGAAGGTTTGGCTGCTATCCCTGAAAAACGGCAACAATTTGAACTAGCTCTACAGCAATGTAAATCTTATGCTGAAATACTTAAACCTGAAGCCATAAACATTCTCCCTGGACGGTGTACTCTTAACCCAGAAAGGGAATCTGAATATATTGAAACGTTTATTAACAATCTGACTCTTGCTACCAAAACCTTTAGTCCCTTAGGTATTAAAACTGTATTTGAGGCTATCAATACAGATGATATGCCAGGCTTTATTGTCCATAGTGGCTTACAAATGTTAGATATTATTAAACAAATCAATCATCCTATGCTATACCTACAATATGATATTTATCATATGCATAAGATGAATGATAATATTATTGCTTTTATTAATAAGCATGCTGATAAAATTGCTCATATCCAGTTTGCTGATAATCCAGGTCGGGGGCAACCAGGCACTGGTAAAATAGATTTTGATCTATTATTTAATGCTATTCAGCAATCACAATACTCAGGATGGGTTGGTGCTGAATATAAGCCAACTTGCAAAACAAATAAAAGCTTATCCTGGCTGTCGAACTATCAGTCTTCTCAATAATTAATTATGAAAAAAGCTGCGGTTATTTTTTCTTTACTAAGTCCACTATTGGCTTTACCTGCAAACAGTAACCCTTTGCAGTATGAGCAAGTGGTCGGTATTGACGTAGTAATTCAGCAAATAATTTCAGTAGATACTCATCCAATTTTAGATAACAAAGTATTTCAGAATTATAAAAAAGTATTAGATGATCTGTATTTTTTATCACCTCAACATTTACTCTGGATTGATTCACAAACGCCAGACAAACAAAAAGTTACTTTAGTATTAGATCTAATAACCAAAGCAAATGAGAGCGGTCTAAATGCCGAACATTACAACCTAACTAACCTAACAAACCATTGGCAGCAATTAAAGAACAAACAAATAGTTAGCTATACCGAAATGGCCGTACTTGATACCGCAATTAGTATCAACCTGATTCATCTCTTATCCGACCTGCGTTTTGGCCGCATCAATCCACTAGCTTTAGTCCCAAATTACAATAGCAAAAAGAATGCATTTTCTTTAATTCCTATTATTCTGGAAGCCATTGCAAAAAATAAGGTTTCTCTGCTCTCGAGTCAAGTAGAACCAAGCAATAGAGCTTATCACCAACTTAAAAAAGTACTCTTAGAGTATAAAAATAAAGAATCAGGCCAAGCAATAAAAAAACTGCCATACATTACTCTCATTCATCCTAATGATTTATCACCACAAATCATAGAAATAAGACAGCAACTTAATCTTTTAGGAATTTCAAGCGATGGAAATAACCCTTCTTTTTTATATGACCAAGAATTAAGCAATCAAATTAAAAAGCTTCAGTTTCATCACGGCCTTAAAGAAGATGGCATTATTGGAAGAAATACCATAAAAGCCTTAAATACACCTATATCCCAAGGTATTCAAAAGATAAAATTAGCGCTGGAACGTTTTCGCTGGCTTCCAGAAACAGCAACAGACCATTTAATCATGGTGAACATCCCAGCGTTTCAATTAACCGCATATCATCTTAATAGCAATAATAAAATTCCGCAGTCTCTTGATATGAAGGTTATTGTAGGTAAATCTAAAGACACTAAATCTCCTGTTTTTACCGCCAATATGTATTATCTTGAATTTTCACCTTATTGGAATATTCCTAAAAGCATTACTTTTGATGAAATTCTACCAAAATTACAGGAAGACCCTCTCTATCTAGAACAGCACAATATGGAATTAGTTACAGGGTTTCATAATGATGAAGTTGCTCTTCCCTATGAAGAAGGTTCATTTGCTCAGTTACAAGCAGGAAAGCTAATGATTAGACAACGACCGGGAAAAGATAACTCATTGGGTCGAGTAAAGTTTATTTTTCCTAACAACTACAATGTGTACTTACACGATACACCATCACGTCATTTATTTAGAAAAGCTAAAAGAGATTTAAGCCACGGCTGTATTCGTGTTGAAAAACCAACTGAACATGCTCATTTTCTATTACAAACCAAACGAGGCTGGGACAAAAAAGAGATTACAAAAGCTATGCAGCTTTCTTCTCCAAAAAAAGTTAGATTAAAAAAAGCAGTGCCTGTGATTATTTATTATTCAACCGCATCAATTGTACAAGGTGAAGTGGTTTTTTATAATGATATATACAATTATGATACCAAGCTAAGTCATGCATTAATGGAACATAACAAACTTCCTTTAATTCCCTTAGCTAAAACAGACGATTTATTATTACCGAATAAATTATAACTTAATAGTTACCAGTTACGCACATTACCCGTATCAATATGCACAAAGTCTGACCGACGATAAAACCCAACACCGCCTCGCGCCATATTAATAGCTACTTTCTGTACAACTCGCGAGTCTACACCTACAACACGAATATCAATTGCTTTGCCTTGCATATGCAAACTTTTCTTTGCAACACCAGAGCTATTTTTATTTAGCATACGATTGGTTTTAGGCGAACGATAACCAGAAATAACTTGAAATGTTTTGTTTCCACCTAATGAAGCCTGAAGATCATTCAGTAAATTGAATAATTCAGGGTCCATCATATGAGAATCACCTGAACGATGATCTCGAAGTAAATAGTTTAATTCTTGTACAGCACCAGAAAGATATTGCCCTTGATCGAAATAAGTCAGAGATAACTTTTCTTCTGTGTGTAAATTATGGAATGCAAGTTTACGTGGTGTTTGTAACCAATCTTTTGATGCCAAAGCAATTGTCGGCGAACTAGCCATTGCTATAGTTGCAGCTCCACTTGCTAAGCCTTTTAAAAATAGCCTACGTGAGCTTAAGTTATCTATGTTATTGATTTCTTTATTCATCATCAAAAATTAATACCGTGTTCAGAGAAATATCTACTATGTATCAACATGAAAAAAACCATCACAAATAATTAAATTTATAATGGTCATTCATTCAGTATTGATAAGGAGTATAGCAGACGCTTTTGATTCTTATAGTGACTACTGTGTCAGTTTTACATATTTTTGATATAAAGTATCGTGATCTTCGACGTGCTTCGCATCTTTATCAATACAATCAACGGGGCAAACTTCAATACACTGAGGTACATCGTGATGACCTACACATTCAGTACATAAATCAGGGTTGATCTCGTAAATATCTTCGCCTTGAGTGATCGCACCATTAGGACATTCAGGTTCACATACATCACAGTTGATACATTCTTCATCAATGATTAAAGACATTTTAATTCCTCACTTAAACTTTTTAATTAACCTTTCTTCTACGCATTTAGGCACAAAACTAGACACATCACCGTTAAGCTTTGCTATTTCCCTAATCATACTGGAAGAAATAAACTCATATTGCTCTGCTGGGGTCAGAAACATTGTTTCCAACTCAGGAGATAATCGACGATTCATACCTGCCAATTGAAATTCATATTCAAAATCAGATACTGCTCGTAACCCTCTTAACACCACATCAGCATTGTATTCTTTTGCACAATCTACCAATAAATTGCTAAACCCTATGATTGTTACATTAGGCAAATGAGCTGTGACTTCTTCAGCCATTTCCACTCTTTCCTCTAATGAAAACAAAGGCGCCTTTCCTTGATTAGTTGCAACAGCAACAATGACTTCATTGAACAGCTTTGATGCTCGTAAAATCAAATCTATATGTCCATCGGTAATTGGGTCAAAAGTACCTGGATAGATTGCTTTTATGTTCATGTGATTCTACTCACCACAAAAAATCAGACATTTTAACATAAACAACAAATCAGTTGCGTTTAAACAAATAATATCCAACTTCTCCAGCTGTTTTCTGTTTCAAACATTCCCAGTTTTCAGGCAGGTCATCCAACACCAATTCACTCTCAACCTCTACATATATTTTAGCACCAGTCGCCAACCAACCTTTATCTTCAAGCCACTGACAAGCTTGCTGAGCTAATCCTTTAGCAAAAGGAGGATCTAAAAAAACCACGTCAAAAGGCCTTGCATCGCCAGCTAAAAACTTAAATACATCACTTTGAACAATCTTTATTTGCCCGGCAGATAATTTAACTTTATTTTCATTAATAGCTCGACAAGCCTGAGCATTGTTTTCAACCATAACAACATCTCTTGCCCTTCTAGATGCCGCTTCAAACCCCAAAGCACCACTACCCGCAAATAAATCGAGACACTGCCCTCCTATCACATCCGTTTGCAGCCAGTTAAAAACAGTTTCCCTTACTCTTGCAGGTGTTGGCCTCAATCCTGGCGTATCTTCAAAAACAAGCTGTCGACTACGCCATTCACCTGCAATAATTCTTAGTTTACTTTTATTTGCCACTTTGAAATTTACTCTCCACCAACAGTAATAGTATTAATGTTTTCCGGTTTAACTCGCCTCTTAAAAGCATCTTTAATCGACTCAACAGTAACCGCTTCAACTCTTTGCTGAAATGTATCTAAATAATCCAAAGGCAACTGATAAAACCCAATCATAGAAACATAACTGATTAATTTACTATTGGTATCAAAACGCATAGCAAAACCACCTGTAATATTTTTCTTGGCTGCAAGTAAAGCATCTTCAGTCGGTCCCGTTTCAACAAAGGCTTTCAAAGTATTTTGCATGACTGCTACAGCTTGTGACGTTTGATCATTACGCGTTTGTAGCCCCATAGTAAACGGGCCTTTTCTAAGCAAAGGAGAGAAATAACTATAAGCACTATAAGCAAGTCCTCGCAATTCTCTAACCTCGCTAAACAATTGCGAAACTAAACCACTACCACCCAAAATATGATTTCCAACATACAAACTTAAATAATCTTTATCTTTACGGTGCATTCCAACCAAGCCAGCTAAAACATGAGTCTGAGTTGATGGAAATTGAATATGTTTAGCCCTGCCTTTTGTTGGATCAGGCACTTCTGGGATATTTTCTGGTTTTTTACCAATGGCTAAACCTGCAATAAGTGATTGAGCTATTTTCTCTGCATGTTGCTTATCAACATCTCCAACAATAACAACACGTGCATTATTTGCCACATAAAACTGTTGATAAAATGCTTGTAAATCACTTGCTGTAAACCCTGAGACTGTTTCAACAATACCTGATGAAGGATGAGCATATGGGTGATCTTTATATAATGCTTTTAAAAACTCAATATTGGCTAAAGCTCCAGGTGATTCTTCTCTATGCTTTAATCCTGCTAAAGTTCTACCTTTTTCACGTTGAAAATCCGCTTCATTAAAAACAGGTTTACTTAAAATAGCCTGCATGGTTTGCAATGCTTTATTCAACAGTTTTTCGTCAGTTAAAGACCTTAACGAGACCCAAGCCGTATCTTTAGAAACCCCTGCACCAAGTCTAGCGCCCACACTTTCAAGTCTTTGAGCAATATCATCAGCACTCCAGTCACCTGCACCTGTATCTAATAGCGCAGATGTTAATGCCGCAATACCATGCTGGTATCCATCTCTTGCACTCCCCGCATCAAAAACCACACGAATATCAACCATAGGCAAGCCTTTGGTCTCTACATAAAAGACCGGACTCCCCTGACTGGTTTGCCACGTTTCGATTTTTGCAGCCGAAAAAACAGAATGACTAAAAACAACTAAAAATAAAGCTATAAGCCTAATGCGCATGACGGCCCCCTGCTACCTTGCGTATCTGTTTCTGTTGTGTAATCGGCTGAGGATCTAAATAAGCTATATTCAATTTTTCTTCCACTAAATATTTACGTGCAACAGCTCTTACTTGCTCTGCTGTTATTTGGTTTACTTTTTCAACATATTCATCAACCTTTTCCCAACCAATACCAACTGTTTCCAGCATCCCTAACTGCATGGCTTGATAAAAATTTGAATCTCGTTCATAAACAGCACTGGCTAAAACTTGAGCTTTAACACGTTGTAATTCCTGTTCTGAAACCAACTCACGCTGAATGTCATAAATCTGTTGTTTCAGTGCATATTCCAAATCAAACACTGTTTTTCCTTCAGCAGGCGTTGCATCCAACATAAACATCTCAGGTAATCTGGACATCATGCTATACCCTGCACCCGCTGAAACGGCTATTTGCTGCCCTCTGACCAACTTTGAAGCCAATCTTGCGCTACTGCCACCATCTAAAATACCCGCCAATACTTCTAAGGCATACGCTTCTGACTCATCTTCTATGGTATTTAAAACCGGTACTTTATAACCCATCAATATATAAGGAAGTTTTGCTGGTAACTTAATCGTTGTTTTACGATTACCATGCTGCTCAATTTCAGCTTGTGGTTTAACCGGTTTAATATCACTAGGTTTTATTCCAGCAAAATATTTTTCAGCTAACACAAAAACTTCATCAGCCTTTACATCACCAACAACTACAAGTGTTGCATTATTTGGTGCATACCAAAGTTCATACCAAGCTTGTAAATCATCGACTTGATAATTAGCAATATCTGATGGCCACCCAATGACAGGGTTTTTATAAGGGCTGTTAGAAAAAGCCATTGCCATAAAGTATTCTTGCGTTTTAGATCGAGGCTTATCATCAGTACGCATTCGACGTTCTTCTGTAACTACTTCCAACTCTTTTTTAAGCTCGGCTGCATCTAACTGTATATTCCGCATACGATCAGCTTCCAGCTCGAAACTAACTTCTAACCGAGACTTTTCCATCGTCTGA
>Ga0105355_10004773_pt1 | contig 11552 bp, 7 predicted proteins | sample GOMGulsemesocosm_2_FD_83508 | JGI IMG/M metagenome (GOLD analysis project Ga0105355, IMG submission 83508) | Methane-oxidizing microbial communities from mesocosms in the Gulf of Mexico - GOM9C Gulf of Mexico | ecosystem: Environmental > Aquatic > Marine > Cold seeps | place: Gulf of Mexico... | reverse complement strand
GATCCTGTTTAAACGCAGCTTCTGATTCGGGAATAATGTTTGGGTTTAAAGGATCGTTTGCCTGAAAATATGAGGGTAAATTTCGGTAATAGGTAGGGTCTGGGTTTTGTTGTTTAAAATAGCCCAACCTACTATTCCCAATATGTCCAAACTGGTATGCGATGCTTGTATTAATAGTAGATTTTTTACCTAGTTTCAGTTGATGTGAAAACATTAAAATGGGTTCAATTACTTCCTTTTGACGTGCGTTTCGCTTTCTTCCCGCTTGTGATCCCCAATAGGCATTGTAGGTAGTTCCCATTAAGTCCCATACCTCTTGCGTGTGACCTGCATTTTTTCCGCGTTTGTTTTGAGCATAAATAGCCATCAGATTAAAAGACTGCTTGGAGCTAGGTTGGTATTCTAGGGATGCAAAAAAGGAATTGGCATCATAAAAAGAACCTTGGAAATACCCTTCCTTAGCAAAGCGTCGTGATGCAGAAATGGTATAGGCCCATTTGTTTTTTAAGCCAGAGGCATGGGTAAGCATTAGCCGACCATTATAGCTTTTATTGGTGGCGGAAATGGTTGCCTTTGTTCCTGGGCGATACAGAGAAGCGGTGGTAATCATATTGGTTGTTCCTAGGATGCCTCCAAAAGTACTTTCTGTAAGCGCCAATCCAAAAGTGACTTCTTGGTTTCTAGTAGCATCATTTAAGCCTCCCCAATTACTCCACTGTGGGCGTCCTCCGTAGATCTTGTTCATGGGAATTCCGTTAATCATCACTACAGCATTTTCAGAATCATAACCCCGAACACGGAACCATGCCTGTCCAAAACTATAAGCTGCTGCTCTAGAAAAGGCATCTTTTGAAGCTGCTAAAACACCGGAGACATTGTCTGAGCCACCAAGTTCGCTGTCTAAAAAATCATCTTCTGTTAAAATGATACTATCCTCAAACTCAAAACCTGCAAGTGTTTTAGATAGCACAATAACACCTAAGTCTATGGTTTTTCCAGCAATGCAATGGATAGAAAAACGTTGTTTTTCAAAACCTTGAAGCTGTAGTTGTACTAGCTGTTTTCCTAAAGGTATCTTATCTAATTCAAACAGACCTTTCTTGCTTGTAAACGTTTGTAATGTCGTGTTTTCAATCACTACTTTTACTCCAAAAGCAGGTTTGTTTGATCCTTCAATAATTACATTTGCCGTTACTTTACTCAATACTTGTGCTTTTGTTAACCCAACCAAAAACAGTGTAATGAACAAAGTCAATAGTGTCTTTTTCATCTGTAAATTTTTAAAATATGAGATCAGAAAATCCTCCAATTTTGTGCTTGTATTTTGGGCTACATCACTTAAAAATGGATTTTTTCAATTGTTATACCAAATGGATTTCCGAATAATGGTTCAGAAATAGCATTTTTTGGTATTGTACTACGCTAATTGGAATTGCAATTTTTGATAAGATACATAAAACAAGAAGAGCATCAAAATAACCGTTTAGAATACGGTTTTTATGGCATCAAAAAAAAGGCGACCATATGGCCGCCTTTTGTAGTATTTAAAATGATTTTTAAAACCTATCTAATTCCTAGGTTTGTCCAATCGTTTTGGTCTTTTACTTCCCATTCAGTAGTAGAAGAAGCAGCCCAATCAGAATTACCCTGAGTGACCGTTTTTCTAACTATTGTATGATCTTTAGTAGCGGCAGTAACTCCAGCAACATCCCATCCAGAACCTGGATCATTATCTGGAGTTCCGATAACATCAATAATATTAAATGTTCCTGAACCATCATTTTTAGCTAAAGCAATGGCGTCATCTCCATTAAAGTGAACTGGACTTGGGTAACTTGCAGCTATATTAGCTTTGTCTAAAATTTCTTGACTTGCTTGATCAGCAGCAATGATAAAGAAAGCACCATCAGCAAGGGTACCTGTTAAAGCCAATTCTCTATCGGCTAACCAGCCACCTCCGTTATTTGAGGCCAAAACTTTATATTGTGATAAGTCAATTTCTGCACCAGTACCATTATAAATCTCGATGTATTTATTGCTACTTGATCCTTCAGCGTATTCACTAATGTATAAGTCAGTAGCAGATCCATCAGAACCTCCATCACCGCCACCATCAGAACCACAGTCTTCGTACACATCAGCAAAGGCTACATCAGCAGCATCACGAATGTATAATTGAGGCGTATTAAACTTACTCATAACACCTGTAATAGCACCTTTTAATGCATTTACTTGCGTTTCTTTAAAGGTCGCATCACCACGAACATAAGTGGTTAATTCATTTGTACAATCTGTAACAATGTTGTTCCCTGAATATGTTTTGGTGATATCTTTAAACTCGACACCTTCAATAGTTACTAACATAGCTTCATAAGCACCTGATAATGCTTGCTCCAATGTAATTACAGCAGGAGTTGGCAATGTACCAGCTTCTGTGCTACGAATATTTCCAACAGGGATATTGTTTAATTGTAATAATCCGTTGTATTCTTCTAAATCTACACCCATTAAAGCAATTTCAACTTCAGTTCCTAAAGCTAAGTCATGTGTTCCGGCAAAGCGTAATGCAATTGCTCCAGTGGCATCTTGAGCAAAAGCACTTTGACCATGAATATTTCCAGTAGCTCCGTTTGAAGTAATTACCGCGGTGATTTTTACATTATTTTCTATAGCTAATTTACTGCCAGAGAATAGTGCTCTTACAGCAGATAAATCAATCGCTTCTGCACTTGCAAAAATATCACATTTGTCATTGTTCATTTCTGCGAAGTCAGGGGTGTCTCTTAAGAATAATTGGTAGGTACCGTTAAAAACATTAACAATTCCGTAGATCGCTCCGTTTCCTGTAGGGACATTCGTTCCTGCAAAAGTAGCATACCCACTAGTTCTAACGATTAACCCATTAGCAGTACAGTCTACTAAGCTTCTGTTGGTGGTCTTTTTTGGTTCTGCAAATGTAACTCCTTCTTCTGTAAATTGTAAGGCGTCAATTTTTACAAATAACCCAACGTGCTCTTCACTTAACTCAGAAATAGTTACAGTTGTAGGTTCTAATGGAGTGTTTTCTTCACCTACAAATAAATGTTTGTAAATAGCACTTTCCTCTATATTACCAATGTTTCCGTTGTATATTCCTCCTAATTGAATTTCTCCTCCGTAATCTCCTAGGTATAAGTCTTTTGCTTTAATAGTAACTTGCTGACCTACAGCGTAGCCTCTTAAGTACAAATCTTTTTGGTTGATTTTAATTTTTAAACCAGCTGTTTCGTCTTGTACATAGATGAACTTGTATGCATTACCACTAATATCATTGGCAGTAACTATAGCATCAAAAACTAAATCATCTGCTATTTGTAATAAGTCTCCAGTGTATAAATCTTTGATATCTTTAACTGTGGCATTCGCTTCAGGAGCTTCACAAGAAAAAGTAGAACCATCGCAACGTGCGTCGTTCATTATTACATCTTCAGTTCCACGGATTGTCAATTGATAATCGTCATTGTATTTTCCTAAAACGGCTACTAATGTTCCACTACCGTTTGGTAATAAATCGTTAAAGAAATCAGCATAACCACTGTTACGTAAAATAATTTCGTCACCATTACAATCTTGTAAAATAATGCTCGTATTTACACCGTCTACAGCATAGGTTTGACAAAGTGCTTCTGGTGCTACTTCTATGTTTTCTAATTTGATTAATGTATTAATCATGGCATCAGAAACTTCAGCAATTGAAGTTGTTGTAGGAATTACCTCTCCCTTTTCTTCACAGGCTAAGTACAACGCTGCTTTGGTTGCATCTTCGTTCAATCTTCCAACGGCCAAGTCTCCTCCGCTAGTTTCGTACAATCCACCTACTTTAGTAAGACCTGCATATTTATCAACATACAATCCATTAAGGTTGATGATGATTTTACTTCCTACAGGGTATTTTGTGTATAAATCTGGCATATCAGTGTCTAACTGAAAACCAATTGTTGGATTTTCTAAAGCATCTTGAAAATGTAAGGTACTGTAAAAGTTCCCTGTTTCATCGCTAGATGTTACATACCCTTCAATAACCATATCACTAGTAATGTGCACTACGCTTCCAGCGTATAATGCTTTTACTTCTGCAATAGTTGTATTTACTTCTACATTCGGTTCATTACAAGTAATTTGTGGTGTGTCGTATTTATTATCCTCCACACAGGCCGCTAAAACTCCTACTAATAGGAATAAGCTTGCCGCGAATTTTAAAATTGTTATATTTTTCATTGTTGAATATTTTGTTTTTTAATTAAAAGCTAACTGAGAAATTGATATAAAAAGAAGTTCCGTAACCATACCAGTATTTAGATCCAAATAATGGTGTTTCACGTGATTGATCTTCTTTTAACAATTCGTAATTTCCTTTTCTTCCTTGCTCGTATCCACCTGTTTTGTATTCTGTATTTAATACGTTGTTTACACTTGCAAAAAGAGACACGTATTTACCGTTGATTCTCCAAGATTTCCCTCCTGTTAAATTTACCAATACATAGTCGTCAAAACGTTCTTGTTTTAATACGGCATCAATATCTGATTGGCTTACACCATCAAAAGGTTGGTTGGTTTCTGGGTTTGTATAAAAACGATCTGTTCTTAATCCAGAAGAAATATCCACATAGGTGTGTGACATGTGGTTGGCGTTAACTCCTATCCACCAGTATTTTGGGTCTCGGTATTCTAATCCTAAAGAGTAAGCTTGTTGTGGTGTACCCGCTACTTTATAATCCTTAATATACGAGGTTGATGGTTCTGCTGACTCAATTAATGATTCGTCCGAAGTATAATAACTTAACGGGTTGTTGTCGTAAGTATATTGTCCTACAGCAGCAACAGCGATTGCTTTTACCGTTTGTGTTACATTGTATTCTAAACCAAATTCGGCTCCAAAATGTTTACGGTTTACTCCTGTTAATACTTCCGATACAAATTCTCCTAAACTCTCATCAAAATAACGAGAAATATCGGTTCCGTTTTCAAATTTAGCGTAGTATCCTGTTAAACGTGCTTGGATACCCGGTGATCTGAATACATAACTCAAGTCGGTAGTTTTAATAGTTTCACTGTCTATTCCCAATACAACATCATGATTTACACGCGCATTTGAATAGGCGTTTTTTAATAAAGGTGCTTTGGTTATATACCCCGCATTAAAATCAATTAAATGACGTCCAGTAATTTTATAAGTAGCTCCACCTTTTACACTGAAATCGTCAAAGTTTAACTCTTAACCTTTTCCGTAAGAAGAATCTTCATACACTTCGTTTTGGAATAATCCCTCACGTTGGTACTTCGTGTTAGAAACGTTTCCTGCTACAAAAAAGTCAACTTTATTATAGTTGAACTGTAATTGCGTAAACACATCAAAAGTTCGTGCGTCTAAATTATAGTTATAGCTAAAGGTATCATTTTCATAAATAACACCATCTCCCAATAAGTTACTGTCTTTTAAAGTATACTGTCCTTGATCATAAAAATGACTGGCCCCTAAAAGATCTAACATATTTGCATAGTTATTAGATTGTAAATTACGGTAAGTCAATCCTACATTTATACCTACATGATCGCTGATTTCTGAAGACAATACAGTATTAAAACTGAATTGATTATCATCATTACGGTCTTCGTATAAGTAATAACGAGCACTTTTAGAAGGATCCATCATATTAGCTCCATACAAGGCTAATAAGTCTAATTGTCCTTCTTTATCATTATTTTTAAGCTGATTTGCTCTTTCGATAGCGATATTTGGATCTAAAGCATCTGCAAAATAACTAGGTAAATTCTTATAATACATTGGATCTGGGTTTCTCACATTAAAATAACCTATTCTGCTATTTCCTATTTGCCCAAATTGATATCCTACACTTGTACTTAATTGCGTATTCTCATAGATGTCCCATTCATGTGTTAACATAAAAATAGGTTCTGCAACCTCTTTCCTACGTACATTACGTTTTTTTCCATCTTGGTATCCCCAGTACGAGTTGTATTTAGTTCCCATTAGGTCCCAAACCTCTTGCGTATTACCAGAATTTTTACCTCTATTATTTACAGCGTAAATAGCGGTAAAATTTAAGCTGTGTGCATCGTTTGGTTGGTATTCAACCGCAGCAAACATAGAGTTGGCATCATAAGTAGATCCTTCAAAATAACCTTCATTCGCAAATCTACGAGAAGTAGAAATGGTGTAAGCCCATTTGTTTTTCAATCCAGAAGAATGCGTCGCCATAATACGACCACTGTAATTTTTGTTGGTAGCCGATGCAGTAACCTTAGTTCCTGGACGGTACTCAGAAGCTTTTGTAGAGATATTGGTCGTCCCTAAAACTCCACCAAACACTTTGTTAGACGGTGCTAATCCCAAAGTAACTTCTTGGTTTCTAGTAGCGTCGTTTAATCCTCCCCAGTTAGACCATTGTGGTCGTCCTGCATACATTTTGTTCATGGTGATACCATTTAACATTACGGTACCGTTCTCAGAATCAAAACCACGTACTCTAAACCATGCGGCTCCAAAATTAAAAGCGGCTGCTCTAGAAAAGGCATCCTTAGAGGCTGATAATAAGCCAGAAACATTGTCTGATCCACCACCTTCATCCTCTAAAAGATCATCATCAGAAAGAGAAATAACACTCAAATCACCCGTTGATCCAAGCTCTCTGTACATTAATAATACTCCTAAATCCGATTGTTTTCCATCTAACACAGCAACTGGATAGTTTTGCGTGTCGTAACCATCAAAAATCAACTGAACTATTTGTTGACCTTTTGGAACTTGTTTTAAAACAAAATTCCCTTCAGAATCAGTTTTTTGAACAAAGGTTGTCCCTAAAACCTTTACCGTTACTCCAGCGATGGCATTACCCGTATCGCTATCAGAAACAGTTCCTTTAACACTACTCAAACTTTGTGCATTTATCGAAATAACGACAAATAAACTTAGGAATAGTGAGACGATTGTTTTTCTCATATAAGATTTGATAAAATTGTTTGATTGCAATATTTTATTGCTCGCCAAATTTACAAATTATAAGTATTGGCAGATATTATTTTAATGTAAAATATGGCCTTGATTCGACTTTTGTTCATAACTTTGTGGACATAATTTTTTATAACGATGAATAAAATCAAAATATTAGTTGTAATCCTTTGTTTTTTAACGATTAACAGTTTTTCTCAGAAAAAAGATAAAGAATACCAAATCAGAACCATAGCGTTTTATAATTTAGAAAACTTGTTTGATACCGTAAACGATCCTGATGTTTATGATGAAGCGAGTCCAATTATGGAATCTAAAGGTGATACTGCTAAAATTTACCAGCAAAAACTGGAAAATATGGCCCGTGTGATTGCTCAGATTGGAAGTAAAAAAACCAATACCGCTCCCGCTGTAATTGGAGTTTCAGAAGTTGAAAATTTACGTGTTTTAGAAGATTTAATTGCTAATGAACACCTTAAAAAATTCAATTATGGAATTGTACATTATGATTCTCCTGACTTTAGAGGAATTGATGTCGCTTTATTGTATCAAAAACGTTATTTTAAACCCGTACACAGTAAAAACTACGAGCTTAAATTAGCCGATAATGAAGAAGGTAAAAAACAAACGACCAGAGATCAATTATTAGTGTCTGGTTATTTAGACGATGAATTAATTCACGTTATTGTAAACCACTGGCCATCCAGAAGAGGTGGTGAGAAAAAAAGTAGTATCAGACGTGAAAAAGGAGCTGCTTTAAATGTTGAAATTATTAAGGAAATACAAGATGAAAACCCCGATGCGAAGATTATTACCATGGGAGATTTTAACGATGATCCAACAAATAATAGTTTTAAAAAAGTACTAAAAGCAAAAGGGAAAAAGTCTGAAGTTAAACCTGGAGACATGTATAATCCAATGGAAAATATGCATGCAAGAGGGCTTAATACTTTAGGATATAGAGATAATATCAACTTATTTGATCAAATTCTTATTTCTTCTTCTCTATTAGATACAAATAAAAAGTTTGAGGATTATAAAATGTTTAAAGCAAACATTTACAACCCTCGTTTTCTTATCAATAAAAAAGGACGCTATAAAGGATATCCAAATAGAAGCTTTAGTTATGGAAACTTTACCGGTGGTTATAGTGATCACTTTCCTGTGTTTATTTACGTGATTAAAGAGAAATAGTTGTTGACTATTTACCCCAGGGATTTGTAGCTTGTTGCTGTTTATTTAAACAGATGTATTCGCTATTGATTGTTGAAAAAGACTTAGAAGTACAAAAAACGTCGGAATCATCCCGGCGTTTTTTTGTATCTTTATTTTATGAAAAAAATGACACCTTTTTTACTGTTTAGCGGAGACGCACAGCAAGCCATTGATTATTATACGAGCGTCTTTGAAAATACAAAAGTTCTTTTTTTAAAGGTACGCGATGATAAAAGTATTGAGTACGCTGAATTACTCATAAAAAACCAACACCTAAAATTTTCGGATCATATAGGTCCAAAAGATTTTGACTTTACGCCTTCTTTTTCCTTTTTTGTTGATTGTGAATCCTTACAAGAACTTGATTATTTGGCCGAGAAATTGGGTCAAAACGGCCTTGTACGCATGCCAGTGGACAACTATGGATTTAGTCAACAATTTACTTGGATTGACGACCAATTTGGAGTGTCATGGCAATTGAATGTAGCTTAGTTTTCTTCCTTCAAATCTTTTAACATTAGTTGTAAAGAAGTGTTTCCTTGCCACGTATTTTCATCAATAGAAAAAGCCACATCAAATGTGTCTCCTTTTTTAATTTGTGTAAATTTTTCTGCAAGACTAAAGCCAATACCACTGATTGCTATCCTAGTTTCAGGATCTTCTAAGTTTACTTTTAAATGTGTTTTATCTCCTCCTACAGGTTTCCCCCAACCAGTATCTCGGATGTTTTTACTAATAAAAGTAGGTGTCATATTTCCTGGGCCAAAAGGAGCTAATTGTTTTAAAATACGATGAAATTTAGGAGTGATTTTATCAAATGTTATTTCGGAATCATATCTCAATTCAGGAACGCGTAGTTCAGGAGGAATTGTCGCTTTGACAACTTCCTCAAACTTGGCTTTAAATTTAGGGTATTGTTCTAGAGATAAAGTCAATCCTGCAGCGTATTTATGTCCACCGAACTGTTCAATAAATTCACTACATTGTTCCAATGCGTCATATACATCAAATCCAATTACAGAACGTGCGGATGCGGCTAATTTTTCGCCACTTTTCGTAAAGACTAAAGTGGGGCGGTAGTATGTTTCTATCAGTCTAGAAGCTACGATTCCTATGACACCTTTATGCCAATTTTCGTCATAAACAACCGTGGTGTAGCCTTCTGTTTCGTTGTTTTCAAGGATTTGAGCTAAGGCTTCTTGGGTGATGGATTTATCCAATTCTTTTCGGTCTACATTGTTGATTTCAATGGCCTCGGCAAATTTTTGAGCCTTTGCTTTATCATCTTCAATTAATAATTGTACCGCATCATTTCCTGATTTTATACGCCCTGCTGCATTTATTCTTGGGGCAATTCCAAATACCACATCAGTGATGGTTAGGTTCTCCTTTTTTGATTGGGCTATCAATGCTTTCATCCCTGTTCTTGGATTGGAATTTATCACTTGTAAACCATGAAAGGCGAGCACTCTGTTTTCCCCCGTTATCGGTACAATATCTGCTCCAATAGCAGTGGCTACTAGATCTAAATAAGGTAAAAAATGTTCAATGTTTTGTTGGTATGTAGTTCCAATAGCTTGGATTAATTTGAAACCAACTCCGCAACCACACAACTCATCGTATGGATAGTCACAGTCTATACGTTTTGGATCTAAAACCGCTACGGCTTTTGGAATTTCGCCCCCTGGCCTGTGGTGATCACAAATGACATAGTCAATCCCTTTTTTAGTGGCATATGTTACTTTGTCAATGGCTTTTATTCCACAATCCAAGGCAATAATTAAGGTAAAATCGTTGTCTTCGGCAAAATCAATGGATTGAAAAGAGATCCCGTAGCCTTCTGCATAACGATCCGGAATATAGGTGGCTATATTTTTATGAATGGTTTTTAAATAAGAGTATACCAGTGACACGGAAGTAGTTCCATCCACGTCATAATCTCCATAAACCAAAATGTTTTCTTCGTTTTCAATGGCTTTACTGATGCGTTCCACTGCCTTGTCCATGTCTTTCATTAAAAAAGGATCGTGGAGTTCACTTAAACTGGGGCGAAAAAAAGACTTTGCTTGCTCAAAGGTGTTAATCCCTCTTTGAACAAGCAAAGTCGCTATAGTTTTATCAACCCCCAAATCATTGGATAGTTGTTGTACAATTTTAAGTTCTGTAGTGTTTTTCTGAATCCAGCGCATCGATCATTTTTTTTCAAAAATAATCAAAAAAGTATGAAACTACTGTTCTATATATTCAACTTTGATAGAAAGTTCAGAAAAACCTCTAAACATTTCCAATACACCGCAATAGCGTTCTACAGATAAATCTACTGATTTTTGAATTTTATCTTTCTTAAAGTCTTTTCCATAAAAGCGATAAATCAATGTTACTTTGTCATAAAACTTTGGGTGCTCGTCGGTTAAATTTGCAATGACCTCAATTTTTATGTCGTCTACTTCAGCACGCATCTTTTTTAAGAGGGAAACAATGTCCATGGCAGAACAACCAGCCAAAGAAGTCAACATTAATTTTTTAGGTGTTACTCCTTTTCCAGTTCCTCCTAATTCTGGATTTGCATCAATATTTATTATTTGCTCATGTCCTTCAGCTACAAAGTGCATGTCTCCTTTCCAAGATAATTCAACTTTATTTTCCATTCTATTCTGTTTTAAAAAACGAAGTTAGTTAATATTACAAACAAACTTAGTAACAATCAATACTTTCTTGTTTTTGTAGAATTAACTAGGTGGTAACAGCTAATAACTGACGACGGTATGCAGTAAGTAATCTAGATTTAGAGATAAATCCAAAGTATTTACCGTCTTTAATTACGGGTAAATTCCATGCACCTGTATGCTTGAACTTATCCATAATTTCTTGCGTAGAATCGTCTCCGTAATAAATAAGATCTGGCGCACTGTGCATAAGGTCAGCTACTTTTACTTTCTTACAAAGTTTGGTATCAAACATAATTCCACGAATGTCATCTAAAAGTAATACTCCTAAAAATTCGTTATCATCACTGACTACAGGGAAGTTATTTCGAGAAGATTTTGCCACGGCACTATGTAGCATATCTTGCAAACGCATTTCTGGTTTGATGGAGATAAAATTGGTTTCTATCACTTTATCTATCTTTAATAACAAGAGTACGTTATTGTCTTTATTATGAGTCAGTAGCTCTCCTCTTTTTGCCAATTCCATAGTGTAAATAGAGTGGGAAACAAAGTAACGAGTCACCGCATATGAAATTACAGCGACTAACATTAAAGGTACAAATAATTCATATCCTCCGGTAATCTCAGCAATTAAAAAGATGGCGGTTAGTGGGGCATGT
>Ga0105355_10004768_pt1 | contig 11556 bp, 8 predicted proteins | sample GOMGulsemesocosm_2_FD_83508 | JGI IMG/M metagenome (GOLD analysis project Ga0105355, IMG submission 83508) | Methane-oxidizing microbial communities from mesocosms in the Gulf of Mexico - GOM9C Gulf of Mexico | ecosystem: Environmental > Aquatic > Marine > Cold seeps | place: Gulf of Mexico... | reverse complement strand
GGTGGTTATATTTATATAAATCGCGGTTTATTAAGTTACCTTGATTCTGAAGCTCAGCTAGCGGCGGTACTCGCACATGAAGTCGGGCACGTTACGGCAAGGCATGTTGTTAGGCAGGATTCAGCAAGAAAAGGAGCGAGTGTATTATCTGTTTTATCTGTATTTACGACAGGTAGTTCTGCCATTGGTGATGTTACTAATTTATGGGGGACGGCTGCTGTAAAAGGTTATGGTAGAGAAATGGAATTAGAAGCCGATGGTTTAGGTGCTGATTATTTATTTAGTAGTGGTTATGACCCTCACGCTATGGTTGAAACAATTGGGGTATTAAAAGACCAAGAGAAATTTGCCCGCTACAGAGCTAAAGAAGAAGGTAAAAAAACAAAAAGTTATCATGGTGTATTTTCTACCCACCCTAGAAACGATATTCGTTTAAAAGAAGTTATTTCAAAAGCGGGATCTCTTCAATCAATTGATAATAAAAATATTAATGAACAGGTATATAGAGAAAAAACAGAAGGCATGATCTATGGGGTTAATTATAGTGCCCTATTTAAAAAACAGCCGGTAGAAAAAAATAGGTATATTCATGAAAAATTAGGTTTTTCACTTTTATTTCCCGTCGATTGGAAAGTAACAAATACACGCAAAGCCATTGTTAGTGAGCCGGAAAATAAATCAGCTCAAATTCAATTACTTGTTTCAAAAAGAGTAAAAGGTGTATCACCAGGTGAGCATTTAAGAAATCAAACCAAAGTGACAATTTTAAAACGTTCCGAAGATTTTAAACAAAATGGATTGCTTGGACATACAGGTATTATTGAAGGTACAAATGGTGTTTCTGACCAAAGGGTAGCGACTATTTTTCAAGGAGGACGTGCTTACACCTTAATCTCAAAAGTGAATAATCCAGATCCTAAAGCAGATTATGATAATTTATTTTTAAAAAGCATTCATAGCTTTAAGCCTCATCGAGTGCAAAATACCAATAAAAAATCTAAAGTCATTCATTATGTCAAAGCAAATGACCAAACAAAATTTTCTCTATTAGCTAAACAATTAAAAATTGGACTTTATGGGGAGCAACAGCTGAGATTGATTAATGGTCAATATCCGCGTGGAGAGCCTTTACCAGGGCAATGGATTAAAATAATAAAGTGAGACTATGAGTTAGTGAGTGCATTTTTAAGCGTATTTGATTACACTTCGCAATCAAAAAGCAAACCATAAAGGTATTTTAGTGATTGATGCATTACGTAATCAATTAACATTGATGAATGAGAACTTTGTAGAAAAGCAATCTGGATTCAAAGTAAAAGTTATTCCATATTTTTGTTCAATTTTTATCAAAAAGGATATAAAAAAAGAAGGTGTTTTAACTTTTTATACTAGTCAATTATTGAAAGTATTTTTAGTTATTCTATTTCTATTATTTGGACTTGCTATTTATGATTCTGAATTAGGAATTAACCATGGACCCATTCAATTAGGTTTGTCGGTATTAGTATTTATAAATTTAATCATAAGTCAAATAGCGATTGAATCTCTCAAATCAAGAATACTTTTTTGTCAAGTTAAAGATACTGATTCTAATAACGAAACATAATATTCATCCCATATAAAAAGGGATGAATTGACTACCCACTCAAATTGTTTATAATTCGAGCACAATAAAAAGAAATAAAAACAATGTGGTAAGTTAATATGGATTTTTCTACCGAAGAGTTAGATTTTTTTCAGAATGTATTTACACCAAAATCTGAAGATAATGATATTAGTTATAATGAGCATAACTTAACTGTTGAAACAGCAATACCTAAGAATATTGCCGATATTTTAGGTAATGCAAAACTGACTTTATTAGCGCAAATTAGTCATTACCAGTTATGGTTTCCTTTAACTATTAAAACCAATCAAAATAATGAACTCACTCCAATACTAGGCACACCCGAAATAGTAGATATGCAAGGAGTTGATCGAAGTTGGCGAGTGAGTTTTCCACAAAATGTATCATTACATAAAAAAGGAACAAAACAACAGGTTGAGATCTTGTCATTATCGAGTTCAGGTATCACTATGCGTGCAGACTGTGTAACAAGTGCAAAAAAATTATTTGAAGGAAAAGAGCTTGAGATACATTTACCAGATAAACGACAAGTGAAACTCGCGATTGAGTCAGTTAGAACGGAAAATAATATTTTAGCTGGTAAGTTTAAAAATGTAGCCCATGGTCGAGACTGCTTAAGAAAGTTTTTATTTAATCTTCACCGATCTGAGTATTCAGAGCTTTATGACAATATGAATTAAAGATTTATACATAAATTATGATGTATTTAAGTATAAATTACCTGCTATGATCCCTTTTTTGTAATATCTGATAATAAAAGGTATTACATACGTGCTTTTAAATTTTAATATAATGTACTCATTTCTTCTTTATTTGAATTTAAAAGTATTAGTTTAACTTTTTATTTATCCCTAATTTCTCGTAAGAAGAACTCAGTAATGAAAAAAATACTTGTTATCGGTTATGTTTGGCCTGAGCCTAATTCATCAGCTGCTGGTAGTCATATGCTATCAATATTACGATTATTCAAAAAGCAAGCATGGCAGGTAGAGTTTGCGACTCCTGCTCAAAAAACAGAGCATATGATAGATTTAGATCTTGAAGGGATCACAAGTAAAGAAATTGCGCTTAACTGTGAAAGTTTTGATGAATATGTGCAAATTTATTCGCCAGATATCGTCATGTTTGATCGTTTCATGATGGAAGAACAATTTGGCTGGAGGGTTGATAAATATTGTCCTGAAGCTTTGAAAATATTAGATACTGAAGATTTACAGTGTTTAAGAAATGCGCGCCATCAAGCGTACAAACAAGAACGAACAATGATTAAGGCTGATTTACATAGTGATATTGCAAAAAGGGAAATGGCAGCTATTTTAAGATGTGATATATCTTTAATTATATCTAGTTTTGAAATGCAACTTTTGACTGATACTTTTAAGATATCAAAAGATATTCTGCATTATTTACCTTTTATGATTGATTTAAGTAAGCTTGCAACTCAAACAAAATCATTTAATGATCGTTCAGGGTTTATGACAATAGGAAATTTTCGTCATGCACCTAACTGGGATGCCGTTTTATACTTACAAAAAATATGGCCTTTGATCAGAAAACAAATTCCAGGTGCACAATTAAATATTTATGGTTCTTATCCTCCACCTAAAGCAACTGCATTAAATAACCCAAAAATGGGCTTTAATATTAAGGGTTGGGCTGATGATGCGCTTAAGGTAATGGAAGACGCAAAAATTTGTTTGGCGCCTTTGCGATTTGGTGCTGGAATAAAAGGAAAGTTATTAGATGCCATGATAGTAGGAACACCGAATATCACAACAGATATAGGTGCAGAAGGTATGTATGATAATGAGCAATGGCCTGGTGCAATAAGTAATGATATTAAAGATTTTGTGGATCAGGCAGTTCATCTTTATCAGGACGAACAATCTTGGAATAAAGCACAACAAGCTGCAACTCCTCTACTTAAAAATAGATATGATGGTGAAACTTTAGGAAAGCAATTGATTGAAAAATTAACTTATACTATGAGTGAATTAAGCACACATCGTTTAGATAATTTTACTGGAGCGATGTTAAAACATCATACTATGGCAAGTACAAAATACATGGCACAGTGGATAGAAGCAAAAAATAGATAAAAATGTAAAATAAAGCGTGACAGATTAAATTTTCAATTTACAATCCCCCTAAAAATATTGCACAAATTATATTCCCAAATTTGTGCAATAAAGAATGCTAGTATAAAATATACCTACTCTCATTTGAGTCATTAATTTTAATTAATATAATAACCTATCGCTTTTATTCAAATATTTTAGCTATAGTTTATGCACTACTATCTGTGGATTGAATTTTGAACAACGCGACTTTTACTCAGAAAAGAAAATTTATAGTCAAACTTGGAAAAATGCTTCATAAGTATGGTACGCCAGCTTATAGGTTAGAAGCACACTTATTAAATGTAGCAGGTTCCCTGGGGCTGAAATCTTCATTTATCATCACTCCTACTGCATTGACGTTTGTTATTTGGACCGATGGTCATGAAAATGAATATACCCATGCCGCAAGAGTTACACCTGGAGAGCTTGATTTAGGTTCATTATCTCGAACAGATGAATTAGTTGATGAATTATCAAATGGTACAAAAACGCTAGTCGAGGCAGATCAAAGGTTAGATTATATTAATGATCTACCAAATCCTTATAGTCGTTTAGCTACCGGGTTAGCATTTTCTATGTCAGGTGGCGCTTTTGCCATGCTAATGGGCACTAGCTGGAATGATGCTTTTTGGTCTGCGATTATTAGCTTAATTGTATATATGTTTGTGCTGTGGTCAGAGCGCTCTAAGGGGGTTGCTCATATGCTTGAACCTTTGGTTGCAGTTGTATCTGCACTATTAGCATGTGCTATTAGTGTGTATATTGATCCTGGCATTAATATTAGGCTAGTAATACTCTCTGCTATTATCGTCTTCATTCCTGGTCTTGCTTTGACACTCGGATTAGCTGAACTTTCAGCACGTCACCTTGTTTCTGGTACTGCCAGGATCATGGATGCAATCATGCTGCTATTTAAATTATATTTTGGTGCTTTTTTAGGAATGGCCCTTGGTTTTGCCCTTTTTGGCCAAACTGAATTTTTAGCCCCTCCCCCCCTTGAAAAATGGACTGCTTGGGTTGCTATTGCTGCATTATGTACAAGCTTAATTATCATTTTTAAAACAAAAGCAAAACATGCAAGCTGGTCAATTGCATCTGGTTTTATTGCTTTTGGCGCAAGTTATTTAGGAGCAATATATTTAGATTTCACTTTAGGAGCATTTGTTGGTGCTTTTGCTGTGGGTCTTTATAGTAACTTATTTACTAGGCTTGCTAATGCACCCGCCTGTATTGTTTCTATGCAAGGTCTCATCGTATTGGTACCCGGAAGCAAAACGTACATAGGATTAAATGCACTTATGTCAGGACAAGAGTTTCTACATACAGATCATATAGGACAACAAACTTTTATTATTTTTATGTCTTTAATAGCTGGAATAATATTTGCCAACGTTGCACTTCCCCCTAAGAAAAGTCTTTAATTATCCTGCCCTATATTATTAGGGCTATTTCCCTCTATCTAAACCTGTATACAAGCTGAATATCCTTTATGTTTCATTCCTAACTACCTTTGTATTTGTGAGTTTTTGTCACGTTTGTAACTGTATGTTATCAATGGTAATAATTGGTAAAGTTGGTAATTTTTTCAATTTTTGCGTGGCATACTATCGCCAATTGATAGATAACAGGATCTAAAAAATGAAATTATACCAAACAAAAAAACTTGCAATTCCGGCTTTAGTTGGACTTGCGTTAGCTGGCTGTGGTAGTAGCTCAAGTGATTCAAACAATAATGGTTATGTTCAATTCTATAATGGTTCATATAACAGCCCTGAAACGATATTAGTTGTTGACGATATTGTAAGAACCGGTGGTGAGTTTGGTGAAGTATCTACACGTCACAGTTACCAGCCTGATACTTATGAAGTAAGTTATGAATACAAAAATGATAATGGTGATTATAAATCTATCTTTGAACAAGATGTGAAGGTTCGTTCTGATCAAAAGCAACTTATGATTATGACTGGCGACTTTGAAACACCAACATTTACAGAGATCTCAATTGACGATGTAGAAGAAGCGGATAGCGATGATGATTTATTTAGCTTAGCATTTATCAGCACAGTGGGTTCAGATGTTAATTTTGATGTATATTTAGCTGTTGAAGATGGGGATTTTACAGATGCTGAATTTATCACAACCACAGCAAAATTATCAACAAGTGACTTTGTAAATTATACTGAAGGTAGCTTTAGCCTATACATCACTAAAGCAGGTAAAGATGAAGTGATCTTCCGTTCTACAGAAACATCTTTATATGATGGCATAAGCTATATAGCAATTATACGTGATGGCTACAGTGTAGTTGATGATAGCATTGCAATTGATTTAGTGTCAGATAGTAATAATGTAACAGCTTTAAAGCATGAAGATGCACAAGGACAAATTCATTTTTATAATTCGTTAAATCAATATGAAAATGTAACTTTTACCGCGACAAATTTAGATAATAGCACTGCGCCTATTTCCTCTGACAGTTTTTCTGATTATGTTAAGCTTGCTCCTGGTGATTACAGTATTAGCATGACAGACGATGCTTCGGGTGAAGTTGTAATTGAAAAGTACTTAATCACACTTGACCGTGAAGAAAGTCTTGCTGCTATAGTATATAAAGATGAAACTAGATCAATGCCAAGTATGAAGTCTATTACTGAAAATTTATCACCTAATTCAGTATCACATGATATTCAAATCATGAACTTGATTGACTCTTCGAACGAAATTGAATTAAGTCAACTTGATGTGTTTTTTACTAAAGCCGGTGAAAGTATTGAAGATACAATTACTTTTGCTAAAAACATTACAAAATATGAACATAAGTCATTATCTGTAGATAACGAAGCTTATACAATTCAAGTTGTTTTTGATGACGATGGTCAACTTAGAAGTTTAATTACCGTGCCAGAGCAGGCTTTCACTGAAGATGGTAACTACATTATCGTTTTAGAAGAAAAAGATTGTAATACTGAAAACTGTGATGATACTGAGTTTAAATTGACTATTGAACATACAGTTGCAAATAGCGTAAATTAAATACATTTATTTTAAAATTTAATTATAAATGGGAGCTCTTTGAGTTCCCATTTTTGTTTATATGTTCTAAAAAATATTTTATATAAAGTCATACAGTTGGTCGTTTTATGTACTGTTATTGTTTTATCATTTTGCTTGGTTGATGTATTTTCTGTAACCATTAAGAGTTTAAAATATTTATTTTTTAACCTAGTTTTAAGGTTGTAAATATGACAAGTTTTAAGCGTTTTGTTTCAATCACCTATACAAATATTGTCATTATCACCATGGCACTTATTTTTATTATAATCAGCCCTACTCTTTTAGCTGCTTCTGCAATAGATAAAATCGAATTATATAAACGTGCTAATAAGTTACTAGCTGAAAATAAAATGCAGGCGCTACTAAATTACCTTTCACCACATGAATTACAGTTTGCAGGTGACATTCAATATGATTATTTGTTGGGAATTGCATTACTAGATACTAAAAATGCGAGTTTAGCGATACAAGTTTTACAAAGAGTTATAGATGTTTCACCCAATTATGCTGGTGCTAGAATGGGTTTAGCGCGTTCATATTTTGATGTGGGTGATTTTGAAAGAGCTAAATATCATTTTGAAATTTTAAAATCACTTCCCCCTCCTCAGAATATCGCAGAAGTAATTAATCAATATTTAATTAGCATTGATAGATATTCTAAACAATATACTCCTCACTTATCCGCTTGGTTAGAAGGTAGTTTGGGTTATGACACTAATGCCAACGGATCTACTGAGGATGACTTTTTTTTAGGTTTTAAACTAAATGAGAAAAATGTAGAAAGTAACTCTCCCTTTACATCGGTATTAATTGGAGCTCAATATAGCCATCCAATCAATACAAATTGGAATTTTAGTTCAGCCATAAATTTATCCCATAGGGTCAACTCTGATGCGCATTTTGTTGATTTATCGAGATATCAAATAAATGGTCAGTTGGATAGAAAGTTTAGTTTTGGTTATATATATGGAAAAATGACTGCTACTCAAATATCTATTGAAAATCATTTGAATCAAAGAATTTTCCAAGGAAATTTGGGTATAAACATTAAACTTTATGATTCCTACTCCCTCAATATGAATACTTTATATGCAAAACTCCGATTTGAAGACAGTTTAAATGTCAGAGATGTAGATTCAACTATATTTTCATTGGCATTCATTAAAGACTTTAAGAACTTTAATCAGTTAGGCATCAACTTTAGTTATGGCGAAGATGATGCAATTGAAGTAGCGAGTCCTTATTCAAATAGCCAATCTAGCATTCAATTATTTTCACGTTTTGTACTCGGAAAAAAAAGCCTGTTGAAGTTTAATATATTGGCCTCAGATATAGAATATGAAGACGATTATCAATTTTTTGGCCTTGTACGAGATGATAGAAAGTATGTAGTTTCAACAAGTTATACACTGCTAGATTTCATATCTAAAAACTGGCAATTATCAGCTTCTATCGATTGGGTTAAACATGAATCAAACATAGAACTTTACCAATATGATAGGGTTCAAACCGCGCTTTCCATACGTAAAACTTTTGATTAATTAGGTGTCTTATGCGTAATTTCATTTTAGTTAATATTTTTTGTTTAATCATATTTGTTAGTTTTACTGTACATGGAAATGCAGGTACGGTTTTATATGCGATTGGTAAAACATTTGTTGAAAAACCACAACAATCTGTTTTAAAAAAAGGGGATATAATAATAATTGGAGATACTATCGTAACGGGAGATAAATCAAGAGTACAATTAAAGATGTCTGATGGTGCTAGATTATCAATCAGGCCAAACTCAAGACTTAATATTGAAAATTATTTGTTCACAAAAAATAGTTCAGGTGCAGTTACAAGTGCCAAAAGTTCTTTAAATTTGATTAAAGGGGGTTTTAGAACGATCACCGGTGCTATTAGTGCTGGTCAAGATAAGTCTGGATATCAAGTTAAAACTGCGGTTGCTACGATCGGTATCCGTGGTACAGATTATAGTGTTTTATTATGTCAAAGTGATTGTACTCCTCTTGAAGCTTCAACTAAGTCTAAAATTGATGATGGCCTGTATGCAGGGGTTTCTCAAGGTGCAATCGTATTAATCAATAATATAGGGGAACTTCAACTAGATAAAGCTGAGTCTGGCTTTGTTGCAAATATTGATACTTTACCTGTTAAATTATTAGGCCCTCCAAGTTCATTATTTGGTCAAACAGTACCTGTAAAGCAAACTATTGGTAAAAAAGAACCTGAAAATTCAGTTTTAATAAGTGAAATAACTGTATCCGAACCTATAGCTGTAATTGAAAAACCGAGTAAAACAAATTTAACAACAACCTTATTAACACAAGAGGAAGTCGTTATATCTCAAGTGATAATAGATGACAACGGTAATGAAATTCCGATCGATAACGGTATTATAGAGGTAACAAACCAACCTATATCATTTGCTTTAACGAGTCTTACTCGTTCTCAATTAACTTTAAATGGTGATCTTATTGTTGACTCTGAAGGTAACCTTTCAGGTTTTACGTTTGATGAACAGTTGATAACAATAGGGACTGCAAAAAATTTAAATTCTGGATTTGATGTATTAACAGGTTTTAGATGGGGTCGTTGGAGTCAAGGTATTGCCCAGTTTAATACAGGGGAGTCTCTTAATTTAACTGAACAAAGCTTACACTGGTTATCAAATGATTTATTTGATAACGACATATCATTACCCCAAAGTGGACAAGCCAACTATATACTTATGGGGAATACCGACCCTACCGACAATACGGGTCATATAGGTATATTAGGTTCCGCAAGCTTTACTGCTGATTTTACAAATCAAAGTGTATCAAGCCAAATTTTATTAGGCATCAATAACCACGTTTGGAAGGCCGATGGAAATGGTTCTATAGCGTCTGGATTAAATCAATTTACGGGAATTTACAACTCGGTTTTAATCGATGGTTCTAACTCTGGAACCGGGTCGTTTAGTGGTTTTTTCAGTAGCATGCTTAATAACTCGAATATTCCTGTTGGGGCTGGCTTGACCTATTACCTTCAAAATAATACAAATTCAGAACATGTAACTGGTAGCTTAGTATTTAGTGAAACAACGCGTTCTCCACGTTAAGGAGTGGTTAAAATGAAAACGTTTAAGCTTGAATTAATCAATTTTATATTAAAACTTAAGTATTTTGTTATCTGCTTATTATATTGTGCACTTTTAAGTTCATGTGGTGAAGAAAATACGCAAGTTAAAAGTATTTCAAATGAAATGTCCTCTCAATATTTTATAGAGGGTACTGCTGCTAAAGGTGCTTTAATAAATGCAAACATAAGTGTTTTCAATATAAATAGCGCAGGTATTATTGATGAATCAGAACCTGTATTTCAAACCGAATCAAATGAATTTGGTCAATTTTCTATTAGTTTAGATTCATTTGAAAATGAATTATTCATAAAAACTTCTGGTGGTTCATATATTGATGAATCTGATCAAGAGCCCGATATCGCTCTTAAAAGAAAAATTATCTTCTCTCAAGGTGAAGGGCTTACGAGTATATTAACGCCATCGGATTCTGTCATTGCGATTACGATAGCAACATCTGCTTTATTTGAAAAATCAATAACTGAAACGAAAGGAAATGTTTTTTTTGAAACATTCAGAAATAACAGAATAAATGCAGAACAAGCCTTTGGCTTCGATATTTTTTCAACTCAACCTGCAGATACAATCTCACCAGATATTGGAGCATCAGAGCAAGAAAGACAATATGCACTTATATTAGGTGGGTTAGCTAATGTAGTAAATACAGCGGGGTTAGAATTAGGATACGCGCAACCAAATTTTAAAACAGTTCAGTCTATTATAAAAGACTTTAGTGATGGTCAAATTGATGGTAAAACAGGTGGAATTTCAGTTAGCCAGCTGGATATTAATAATGAAATTGTTGATATTTCGTCTTCGATTAATTTAAATAATGAAGTTAATCGCTTTAAAAACAATAATTTTTCTAGCTTTTCACAAACCAATTTTGAACAGGTTAATGAGCAGTTACTTTCGCAAAATAATGGGGATAATAAACAACCTCTTGTGAATGCAGGAAACGACATCACAGTAAATGAAGGTGAAGAAATTATACTAAATGCTTCAGTTTCAGATCAAGATGGCACTATTGAAAGTATTATTTGGGAACAAATATCAGGCCCAGAATTAGAGCTCTTAGATGTAACTTCTTCTCAAATAACATTTAGCGCACCAGAGGTAGATGAAACTGCAATCGTAACATTACAAATCACAGTAACAGATAATAGAGGGTCAATTAATCAGGATAATATAAATATAATAATAGAAACCGTAAATGAAAATATTAAACCTATTGTTAATGCAGGAGCAGATCAATCCGTATTAGAAGGTACAGTTGTTACATTAATTGGCAGTGCTCTAGATGAAGATGGCACAATTATAAATATAACTTGGTCACAGTTGTCTGGCCCAAATGTAAATATTACTAATCCGGAAAATCTAACTATCACTATTAATTCACCGCTTGTGACGCAAAATACGACTTTAAGTTTTATGTTATCAGCAACTGATAACTCAGGTTCGACAAGTACAGATACAATAGCTGTAATCGTATTCCCTGAAGAAAATAATCTACCACAGGCAAGCGCAGGAGACGATCAAACTGTTGAATCAGCAAGTTCTGTCAATCTTAATGGCTCTGGAACTGATAGTGATGGTTCGATAGTGAGTTATGCTTGGACTCAAACATC
>Ga0105355_10004767_pt1 | contig 11558 bp, 11 predicted proteins | sample GOMGulsemesocosm_2_FD_83508 | JGI IMG/M metagenome (GOLD analysis project Ga0105355, IMG submission 83508) | Methane-oxidizing microbial communities from mesocosms in the Gulf of Mexico - GOM9C Gulf of Mexico | ecosystem: Environmental > Aquatic > Marine > Cold seeps | place: Gulf of Mexico... | reverse complement strand
TAAACCTAAATGGATGCGCTGGAAAACTTTCAATCTAAAACGAGATAAGATAACCGAGTTAGAAAATAAATACTGGCCTATGGTTGATGCTCAAATGAAAGTAATGTTTGGTCATAATTTCATGCCTGACTGTTAAAATTTGTTAAGGCTTTTCCTAGGTCATAAATAGAATCATTTAAAGTGACTTTTGATTATGGTAACACTCCAAGTAACACTAGAGACAAAACAAAAACACAAATAAGATACTTAACAAACAGTTAAGCACTGAAAACGACGTCTCTCAGGGACGCCAAAACTACAATTACGAACGGTCAATAACACCCACAAAACCCAACTAAAACAATGGCTACAAGTACATTTGTAGTTTTTAACGAAAAGCAGGTTATGTGCACATTCACTGGCAAAACCCCATCTTATCCTGTTGATATATTGCCAATGAGTCAGGAGCAAGTTGCTGGTATGAAAGACAAAAAACACCCAGGAATAAATTTCAAAGCGGCTCTCGATAACTGGCTAGTGAAATAAGTTTAATGACATTCACCATAAACGACAAACCTCATAAGATAGCCCTGAGAATAGATAAACGTAGCGCCAGCAATCATAACTTGCCCTTACTGCCAAAAACAACGCCAAAACTTTTACGCGATCAAATATGCCTATGGCTGTCGACAATGTATCGGTTTACATCACGCCAGCCAAAGTGAACGACCAAATGAAAGCTATGTTTGGGGGTCAATTTTGATTATTGTAATAGCAATTCAATGTTATCCTTATAGATAGGAGAAAAATTATGAAAAAACTACTTACACTAGCACTAGCAATGGCACTAACATCGTGCTCAAACAATATTGTAAAACCAGAAACCGTTTCAGCTACTGATGAAGTAGCAACAGTAACATTAATTAAGCCCCATAATTTTACTGACATAGAAACTGGTAACTTTGGTATACAGTCTAATTTCGAGCAAAGAGTAGCTAAAGAGTTGGCTGAAGCATTAGCTGACCATTTTAAAGAAACTGATTTGATTATTGATATTAAATTCACTGATATTGATTTAGCAGGTGAAACTAGATACAACATGCGAGAAATACGTGTACTAAAGGATATATATATTCCACGTATGTCATTCGAGTATGAAATCAAAGATACATCAGGTGCTGTTAAACTGGCTGATACAGTTGATATTAAAGACATGAACTATCTAGGCAAAAGGTTATTTGGTATAAAAGCAAATGACTTGCTAGGGTACGAAAAACGTATGTTAATCGAGTACTTTAAAAAAGTAATCGAATAAACTAACTAAACATAGGCTATATTATTTTGGATATTAGTAGCCTATGTAGTTGGTGAAATGAAGGCCATGTTTGGTACTAACTTTATGGATGTCTTTTCATTTTAGTACCCCCCAAGTAACACTGTCGCCCCAGAAAAACAACATCTCTCAGACCAATTCAGCAATAAACGACGATAAGCCTATTTTTATGAATGACTACTTTTAGTTATAACACTTAAGACTCAATCAACAATATTTACTGATCATAATGAACCTGATTAAGTTGCCAATTCATAATATAGAAATTATATTTATTACTTCTTTTTTGGCATATAAAATGCTTATTTACCGGTGGCAACTGTATTAGAACACTATTTTCCTCTTTCAGAAAAATAGTGCTACCAAGGATAAACATGCAAGCAAACTTAAAGAACTTTAAATCGATTAAAAAAATCGTAAGATTAGCGAGCGTCACTTGTGTTGCTTTAGCTATATATGGTTGTTCATCGACAGATGAAGAGATAGATCAAGAAAATGCAATGACACCTGAGCAGCAACAGCTATTTATTCTAGAAAAGATTAAAAGTTGGAGTGCTGCTGAACCAGATATTCAGCGTGTACTTTCATTAGAAGCTGATATGCAGTTAATTGTTAATCAACTTGCGAGTATGGCAGAACTAGATGGCGACCCATTGAAAAGTGAAGAAGTAGATAACACAGAAAACATTCAGAATAAAAATATTAATAAAGCCCCTGATGAACTGCCAGTGAACATGGAAGAAAGCAATGTTAAGACGGCTAGTAATAATATTGAACAAAAAACAGCAGAAGAAAGTAAAAGTATTGACCCTATTAGCAATCAGCAACCGACATATTCTTCACCTAGCATAGTCAACAATGTAAAATCATCATCTAGATCTTTAGGCCATAACCTTTCTAAGAAAAACAACAACGTTAAAAGGTCATCTAAATCTTCGGGCCATAACTTCCCTAAGGTTGGTATTCATATCGCTATGTTTAAAAATATTAATACTATTCCTATCGGCTGGCAGTACTTACAAAGCATATTACCTGCCGCACTCGCCAATAAAAAACCACTATTAGCGAAAGTTAATTATGAAGATACCGAGTATTATAGTTTACGAGTAGGCCCTTTCAAATCAGCCAATACCGCTAAAAAAACTTGCCTTAATTTACAGCAACAACAGCATTATTGTTCAGTTGTCGAATACAAAGGTTTTTCATTTAGCATGAATGCACGTTAGTCACATTTAAACTCAACTGAGATCCTTTGCTTTCTATACAATAATCTTTATTAGAACACTTTATAAAGTAGCAATTATTTAAAACATCCTATCGCTCATTGCCATCCATGGCACCGCGTTATACCGTTCATCCTGAACATAAAAAATGACTTTATAATTAAATAAAGTCATTTAAGAAAAGAAACAATCAATGCTATAACTAACTAAATAACTTCAATAACAAATGATGGAATAAAAGTTGAAGCTGTAGATATAATGTTTTTCGTTTTTAATTCTAAAATTCGAGCATTAATGGTAAAGCCTCTTTCACTTTCAACGATAACTCCAGATAACACATAGGCTACTTCACCAGCATATAAGATGTCATCACCACTACGACTAAAAACAAAATCACCGGTTGGTGTAATATCAACCCCCCCCATAAGATGAATATCCATAACAGGGATGTCGTATTCTTGCATATTACCAATTAAGCTTTCGCTAATTAAATTCCCTAATTTACTGGTGTTTTTCAAGGTATCATCAAAATTAACAAATGACGTGACCACTATAGCTTGATTAAGCTTTTTATTACGCATGTTGCGAAATAAGTCATGAGCGAGTCTATCGGTGTAATCATTAACCCTTTGGTGGGTATGAAAGCTATATATTTCATCTTCTAAAGTTAAAACCACCATATCTTCGGTCGGATCTTCTACTTCAGGTGCCGATGAACAAGCTGTTAGTGCTATCGAAAATAAACCAATAACAGTTAACGGCTTTATATTTTTCAATCGAAACGTTTTTAAATGAGACATAATGATTTCCAATTTAAATTTAAACAAAATGATAAACCTGTATTAAGAAGCTTCACTTAACCATAATTTAATGACTACTTATTAGATTATTATAAAGAGTGCACAAAGTGCGCCAAAATGAAACGAGTTATAGTAGCCGTAAAACGTTCACAGCCCACTTTTCTTATATCTATCCAATTTATTGAACACAGAAAGGACTTTAGTGCTTTAAGAAATGATAATTTAAACGCTATTTCAGTAATAGCGGCAAAAAGCGGCAACGAATACGGCAAAAGACTGCCAAAAATATCAAAAGAGATTTTAAAATGAGTTATTCACTTAACTAAAGAGCAAGTTAAAAACATGCGTCAAAATACAGGCACAACCACCAAGTAACTGTATTTATTACAAAAAACACTCAACCCATTCCATTTTGGAACTTTACTCTGTTAACTATATTTATCACCGTTGTTTTTTTGGCGCAGTTAATGCAAATGTACGTTGTGGAAATATTTAAACATTTACTCGCTATTGTTTGATGATGAAATTTCTTAAGTTTTTCATTTATGATTGATAATAACGAATGGAACTAAAAGTTAAAATACTTTACAAATCAGTTAACTAACTTTTTTTTCAACGTTTAAATAAAATAACTGAAAAAAAATTAAAGTTATATTTTTTATAGTCGATATAGTTTTTGAATATAAAACTGCGTCACCAAAAAGAGTTGCATATAGCCTCGTATTTAGTGTCACAAATAAATTATTTTTATCGATTCTTAACAACATCAGAAAATCATTGGAGATTTATATGAATAATCTTAATAAAATCACAAAAGTATTAGGCCTAACACTTGTACTTGCGGCTAGTTCTAATGCTTTAGCAGCTACAGTTAACTCAACAGCTACCGTTGAAGTTAAAAATATTGTTACTTTAACAGAAGATGCAACGCTTAATTTCGGTTCTGTCCGTGCAACGGCTGATGATAGTAACGTAGCAAATTTCGCAACCCTACTTTTAAACCCTGCAGATGGTACTTTAGCACCAGTAGCAACGGCAGTAGGTACTTCAGCATTAACATCATTATCAGCGGGTAATCCGGGGACATACACGATATCTGATGCCGCCAACTTTACGCCTATGACGTTGACTCTTCCAGCAGCTGCCACAACTCTAATTGCAAGCGGCGTGCCTGCCACTACACCAACCTTTACAGTTGATGATTGGACTGCAACAGTAAGTGGTGGTCCTAACGATGGCACTGATGCAGAAACGGCCACAAACCTTACAACAGATGCTACAGGTGCTGTTACTTTTAATGTTGGAGCAACGTTGTCAACTATTAAGAGTGCTGCAGGAACTGCAACTGCTTATCTTGATGCTAACTATGAAGGTAGCTACGCAATTAAAGTCGAATATTAAGCCTCTATCTTAAATGGTTTAATGGTGTGATAGTAAGTAAAAATATGGCATGTTCTATGCTACATAACACTTACTATCACATAGAACGTTAAACTTATGACACACATTCAACCTTCTTTCATAATCAAAATATTCTTCTTTATTTTATTTCCTGTTTCGATATTTATATCTTCATATGCTTTTGCTGCCATCACCCAAGTAGATAAATTATCTTTTGGCACTATTGTTGTTTTAGACAACACGGCAACAAGTGAAATTACAGTAGATGTAGAGGGAAGAGTAATACTTACCAATCAAATACGTGTCATTGATTTAGGGCACCCTGCTTATTTCATTCTTTCCGATTACACTATTTACACACAACTATTTACAGTCGCTAGCGTTCTAAATGCTGAAACAGCCTCTTACAACAACAACTCTCAGCAATTTACTCTAATTAACGTAACGACTGCACCGTCTGTAACTACAAATGCTACAGGTATGGCTGAAGTTATTATTGGCGGGACATTGCAAACATCAGGCAATGGTATAAATCAATATTATGACGATACTTATACGGCGACTATACAATTAACCGTGAGTTATTAGGTTAGCTCAACTTTAAAGTACGCATGACTCATTAATATAAATCAATAAAACAAAAAGGCAGCAATATGCGATTATCATCTGTATTTACATTATTATTTTTTTTCAATTTATTGATATGTTCAATGGCTAATGCGAATCTGTTGATTTCTCCCACCAGAGTACTTATTGATGATAGAGAGCGCTCTGCAAAAGTCATATTAATTAACACAGGAGACACAGTAAAAACCTATCGTGTCAATTGGACTGAAAATATGGCATTAGCTGGAGGAGGGTACCGAGAATTAACGAAAGAAGAGGCTAAAAACGCTCCTATTGCCAGCTCTATGTTTAGAGTTAGCCCGAAACAAGTGACTTTAGCCCCAGGACAAAAACAGATAGTAAAATTACTGGCGCGTCGCCCTAAAGATTTAGCCGATGGTGAGTATCGTTCACACTTAAACTTTATAGCCCTGCCAAATAAGAAAAAAAATGGGACGAAAGACGAAATAGCATCAATTACATTAGATGTATTATTAAGCTATTCGATACCTGTAATGTTACGCCAAGGTAAAAAAGATTATACGTTCACAATTGATAATACCAAGCTAGATGTTACTAACAAGGGTACAAAAACTGAAATAGTAGTCGATATTTCACGCACGGGACAAACAAGTTTATATGGTAACTTTAAAGCATATTGGACGTCCAAAGGCAGTAATAAAGAAGTAAAAGTGGCTGAATTAAATAGTGTTAATGTTTACGCAGAGATAACCAAAAACTCTTATCGATTATTTTGGCAAAATGATGACTTAAAAAGTAAAAAAGGAACTCTGAGGGTTTATTTTGAAGGAATTAAAGAGTTTAAAAGTATCATTTTCGATGAAAAAATCAATAAACTATAACACTGCGTATTAATTATTATGAATAAACTTTTACTTTTTATTTTTTCAGCTATGGCCAGTTTATATTTTAATCTGCCCGTTAGTGCTGAGCAATTAACTAACTCAAAAGAAGTAAGCTCACTAAAGAATATTGAAAAGTTAATAAAAATTATTAATAAAAAATATCAACAACACGATAATGCAGCCCATAGCACTGTCAGTTCGAATACCGCCATAGAAATAATTAAGAGCGACGCTGAAAATAAACTTTCCATTGGCATTCCTGAGGGGGAAGAGTTAGTTCTTACGGTTCAAGTTGAAAAGTTATTACTTGATGATATTTTTGCGTACAAAAGTAAGGCTGGTGCCAAAATAAGTTTATTAAGTTTTTTTGAAATTCTTGAGCTACCAATAGATATTGAATTCGATAAAAAAATTGCAAAAGGCTGGTTTATTAAAGAAAGTTATGGTTTTGATTTAAACTACGCGAAAGATGGCGGTGTTGCGGTTATCAGAGGAAAGTCATTCCTCATTAAAGCTGAGCATATATTAATTGAAGAAGATGATATTTATGTTGAATCTCAAATACTTTCGCAATGGTTTGATCTCGGAATACAGTTTGATTTCTCAAATTTAGTCATGCACATTACCCCCTCTGAACCCATTCCTATACAACAAAGACTGGCTCGACAAAATAGAAAAAAGAGAGTGAAAGGTGTAACCAAATCAGTAGCACCATGGAAAGAGAGTAATTACGAGATGTTTTCTTCTCCCTTATTCGATGTACAACTTTCCCACACAACTAATGATAAAAGTAATGAATTTTCAACTTATTCAATTATCGGTAGCCATGATTTCGCTTACTTAAATAGTGAGTATTATATTTCAGGCAACTCATATGATGCTCTTAATAGCGCACGAGTTACTTTATCAAAAGAGTCTCATACAAACTTTCTTCCGGGGCCAATTAAGATAAATAGATTGGCGTTCGGTGATGTTAGCCCCGTAAGCTCTTCTATTAATTATAATTCAAACATCAGTAGAGGGCTTGTTTTATCGAAAGGCCTGAGTGATATTAACCTTAATAACCGTACGAATATAAACGGGAATATATTACCCGGTTGGGATATTGAGCTGTACCATAATGGTATTTTTATTGATAAGCAGATCAGTTTACAAAGTGGGCGGTATGAATTTAATGATCTTGAATTATTATACGGTAATAATATTTTTGAATTAATTTCTTATGGACCACAAGGACAAGTAGAGACATCAACTAAAGAGTTCTATGTTGACAGTAATAATCTAGATGCTAATGAGAATAGCTATGGCATTTCAGTTACCCAAACAGGAAAATCAGTATTAGGCGTCGATACTAGCCCAACTAATAACAATGATGGCTGGTTATTATCAGGGCGCTATAACCATGGTTTGACCGATTGGTTATCAATGAACTTAGGTCACTCAACCTTTTTTAGCGACAACAAACTTAATAGTGAAGGAGTAAGCAATGAAGACAGACAGTCTTATACTCTTGGTAGTAGTGTAAACGTATTCGATCGTATTTTAATAAATTTACAAGGCGACTTTACTGATAATAAAGAACATTCTTTGTTCTTTAGCGCTAAAACTGCCATAAATAAACATGCTTTATCTTACTCCTATAATGAAGATAAACTTTACCCGACCAGTGACAGCAAAGATACAATATCTATAAAAAATAAAAATCACTCTTTTAAAATGTCAGGTTTATTAAAAAGAACCGGTGAATTAAAAATAAGTTATCAAAACCTGTATACACATAACCAAATGTTGACAGGCGATGATACAAAATCGTTTACTAATTCACTTAATTTTCAAACAGGTCGTTTTTCACTACAGAACTCACTAAATTGGCAAAAAAACACGGTTAGACCAGTTAAAAACACACCTTTTGATGAATTCAATGTAGACGCGTACCTTCATGGAGAAACCTCAACACAACACATGATAGGGCCAGTTTTTACACGTTTTTCCATTAATTACGATATAGAACCAACCTCTAAAATCACCAAAATATCATCAGAAATAAATTGGCAGCTATTCGAAGACATTCAAACAAATGTTAAGCTAGACTACTTAACGTTTTCCGATCGTTACCAAGCAGAGATTGGATTGAATTTTCAGCAAGACGCTTACAACATAAACTCTACTTTAAACTTTGATAATGAAGATAATTGGCGAATAGGAGTTAACTTTAGATTCTCGTTTGGCTATCAGTTAGATCAAAAAGAACTAATCTTTAGCTCAACACCTGTTACCAGTAAAGGATCTTTAATGGTCAGAGTTTTTGAAGATGACAATTTAAATGGCACTTACGATGAAGGGGAGAAATTAGTTGAAGGTGCAAAAGTTAAAGCTCTTCAAAACTACAACCATGGCATTAGTAATGCCAACGGTATTGCCCTTATTAAAAACATGAGCACCAATAAAGTAACCGATATTGAATTAGATATGAGTAGCCTAGATGATGGTTTCCTAGTTCCATCAAGAGAAGCTGTAGCAATCACTCCTCGAAAAGGTTATTTAGCCCAACTAGATTACCCCGTTGTCACTTCAAGCGAGGTTGAAGGTAGTATCTATTTAACAAGTGATGATGGTGAATTTACACCCTTAGCTTATGTAGCTATTCATTTAGTCGATATAGAGGGTAATATAGTTAAAACTACTCAATCCGAATATGACGGGTATTATCTCTTTGTCGATCTACTACCAGGACAATATTTTGTCGCGATTGATGAGAAATATTTAGCTAAACGTAAATTGAGAAACATTAAAAATATTCCTATTAGCTTAACTGCACAAGGCGACGTTATTAACGGCTCAGATTTCACCCTAGAAGAGCTTGAATTTAGTGAGGGCTTTGTCGTTAAAGCAGGTGAGTTTCACTCTCTTAAAATGTTACAAGCATACTGGTATTTAATTAAGAAACGCTATCGCGCACATTTAAAACAAAAAGTTTTCTATATCGAAAATAAAGACAGTGGTAAATATCAATTAAATCTTGGATTTTATGAGAAAGAGGTCCAAAGTATTAGTGCTTGCGATAAAATATCTGCAATGAAAATTAACTGTTCCATCGAACCTTATAAGTTCGGCTTCTAATTGAGACAAAACAAGCTATTTTTAAGAGAGTAAACACAATGATAAATACAATAAAAGTTACCTTCTTTGTAGTTTTAGGGCTAATGATAAGTGCATGCACTAGTTCACCCGATGACACTGTACCGGCAACAATAAACACTCCCCTAGCAACTTCTGATAAAAACTCGTTAGAGAATATTGAGCAGCAATTATCTGAATGGCAGGAAATGAAACCTAGTCTTGAGCGCTTAGTATTAATTGAAGACGAGTTAAAATCTATCATTAAAGAAATCAGCAAAATGGCTGCCGAGCAAAAAAGACTCTTAACTGCCAAAGAAACAAAGCTACAGTCTCCCGTTATGAATCAAGCATCAGCACAGCAATCAGTCACCACACCTGAACCCGTACTATTAACTGAGCCTGAAATATTGGGAGCAAAAAAATCAGAGCCTTCGGAAATTCCTGAAGTAGTTTCTGAAGTCAACACAGAACAAAGTTACAGCAAGTTTGCATTACAAGTATTCACTCTTAGAAATGAATTGATATTAGAAAAGTCATGGAAAAAATGGTCAGAAAAACATAAAGAAACACTTGCTGAGCATCATCCTATTTATCAAGAAATTAAAAAAGATAAAATGAGCTACTTTCGTGTAAAAATAACTAATTTCATCACCAAAGAAGATGCTATTAGTACCTGTCAAAAAATAAAACTACAAGGCGACGATTGCTTTCTAGTCGGCACTACAGGACAACGCTTTTTAGAATAGTCATCGTGAAATTTAGAAGGAATACCGCTGCAATTAAAGCCTGATGAACTTTGCCTCCTTACCATTGGTTATATTAATACAGCAGATCATTACCAACTTAACTTAGTCTAAAACACTTTATTGGAAAAAAGAAAATTTAATGCGGGAAGATTATGACTCAGCAATATTTAAAAATTTGTAATATTTCACTAGAACAAGGTAAATACAATGAAGCAAAAGCAGGATTCCACTTTGTTTTAATGGACAACCCTACTTCTGTTGAAGCACTTAGAGGAGTAGCTTCCTGTGAGGCTGGGCTTAAAAACTGGCCAAAAGCCATAGAAGCGATTATCAATACTTTAATTTTTGGTAACAATAAAATAGAAGATTTAACACTATTGTTAACAGTTCTTGAAACCAGCCAATTACAAACCTATATACCTGAACTTATTAAACCTTTATCGATAGCGATGAAGTCACAATTACTTGAAGATCGCGCTAACATCCAGCTATGGCAACAGTTATGGGATAAAAACCAAAAGACATTTGAACGTTCTACTTTTATTTTTGACGATAAAGTGACTCAACTACTCAAAAGCAAAGTATTTTGTCGACTAGTAGCGCGCAGCTTAAGGAATGATTATTTGGTGGAAAATTTTTTATTAAATTGTCGACAAACGCTATTACGTAAAGCTATTGCGGGTGAAAATATTCAGCCTTATTTACCATTTCTGTCTTCTTTCGCCTGTTTAATGCTTTTAAACGATGGTTTGTATTTAACTTCTGACCAAGATAAAGCTTTAATAGACAATTTGCAGCTTGATATATTGAAAATCGAAAGTTTACTCCTATTGCTTAGCTTTTCTGACTTCCCTACGGCAATGACACTATGGTCTGAGAACAAAGATTTACTTCAAGCTAGTGGGTTTCATGAATTAAACGAAGACTTAAACTTCTACTCTGAAGTGTTTTCAGATAAAGATACACACACCATGGAAAATGATGTATCAAATATAGTTCAATCATTTTATATGAATAACCCTTACCCTAAATGGAAAACAACCAGAGTAGATGCAATTGATATAACTAGATTTAACTTTAAACCTGGGCAATCATTTTCGCCAAACTCTCATGTACTTTTTGCAGGTTGTGGAACAGGCCAGCAGATCATTAGTTTTGCAATATCAAACCCTAAAGTTAAAATAACAGCAATTGACCTTAGCCCGTGCAGTTTAACTTTTGCCAAACTGATGTCAAAAACGTTTAATATCGATAATGTTGATTTTGAAGTTCTAGATATATTAGAGGTAAATAAATTAAGTAAAACATTTGATTTTATTATTTGCACCGGGGTATTACACCATATGGCTGTACCACAAGATGGCCTGGCCGCTCTCGAAAAAGTATTAACCCCAAATGGTAGTATGTTCTTAGCTTTTTATAGCCAAACAGCTAGAGAGCCATTATCCAATATCAAGAAAGATATTTTGACATCGATGGCTGTT
>Ga0105355_10004764_pt1 | contig 11561 bp, 13 predicted proteins | sample GOMGulsemesocosm_2_FD_83508 | JGI IMG/M metagenome (GOLD analysis project Ga0105355, IMG submission 83508) | Methane-oxidizing microbial communities from mesocosms in the Gulf of Mexico - GOM9C Gulf of Mexico | ecosystem: Environmental > Aquatic > Marine > Cold seeps | place: Gulf of Mexico... | reverse complement strand
TGCTTCTGTAGCCGGCTTAATGCTAACAACTGAAGCCATGATCACAGACGCTCCAGTGCAAGATGTTGCTGCTCCTGCAATGCCTGATATGGGCGGAATGGGCGGAATGGGCGGTATGATGTAGTCCAGCCTATGAGTATTTCATAGACGTTCACAACGTTTCATAAGCCCGTAAGGTTCTGTCTTACGGGCTTTTTTTATTGTTTTGATTAGTTCAAATCGTTTCATCATATTTCATGAAAGTTCAAATAAACAAAGGTAGTTAGTGGGGTATGACTATTATTTCCACTATGAATTCTGGATGTAATTGAGTAATATACCCCACTATGTACTCTTGTTTTGGGGCGTGATATGGGATTAACTGTAAATGAATTAAAAGCTCTATCTTGTAAGGATGGGCAAAAACAAACCAAGTTTTTTGATGGTAATGGTTTGTATTTATTAGTAAAAGATACAGGTTCTAAGCTTTGGCGTTTCCGATATAAATATGCTGGGAAGCACAAAGAAATGGCGCTTGGGAAATACCCCTCTATACCCCTTAAAACCGCTCGTGATTTAGCAGGTGAAGCTCGCTTATTACTGATCAACGGTGCTGATCCTATGGAGAGTAGGCTCAAAAATAAAAAAGCACTGAAATCACCAGATAGGCTTTTTGACAAAATATCACTTGATTGGTGGGATTCGCAAAGGGTGGAACTTGCATGGAGTGATGATTATACCATTAAAGTTAGTCGCCTTATCTCTAATGATTTAAAGGTGCTACATAAATACCCAATTGAGAATATTGATGTTCACCAAATAATATCTGTGCTGAAGACGGTTGCAGCGGCAGGATCACCTAAAAAAGCTTCTCTTATAAAATCAATATTGGATAGAATTTTTAAATATGCCTTGGCTAATGGAATAGATTTATCTAACCCTATAGTACATATTGATTTAAAAAACATGGGGTTAAAAATAACTCCGGTTCAAAACTTCGCAGCGATAACTGACAAAGGTAAACTGGCTAAATTGATAGAAGATATCGATAGTAATCAATCTGGGGATTTTTGTACTGTTGAAGCTTTAAAACTTATTCCAAGAATATTTTTGCGGCCAAATGAGATTCGATATTTAGAATGGAATTTTGTGGATTTTGATGATCGATTGATCAGAATCCCTGCAAGTAATATGAAATCGAATAGAGACCACCTTGTACCAATCGCGAAACAAGTTGTTTCTCAATTGCAGTACATTAAAACAATGACAGGTTATTCAAAGTATGTTTTTCCCAGCCAGACTAATAGCAGCAACCCCATTAGTAAAAATGTTCTCACTAACAGCTTAAGAAGATTGGGCTATCCTGCTGATATTATGTCTGCACACGGATTTAGAGCTACAGCCTCAACAACTTTGAACGAACAGTACTGGGATGAAAATGCTATAGAGGTGCAACTTGCACACTTGATAGGGACTAAAACATCTCAAACTTATAATCGTTCTAAACTTCTAGCAGTAAGAAAAAAAATGATGCAGGCATGGGCTGATTATCTGGACTCTTTGACGAGCAGTTAATTTTTTAAATACATCAAACAATCAAGTCACTAGCTTCTCTACTTAAAAAAAGAGAGCGTAACAGTCTAACTTTTGCGCTTTCGATTTGATAGCCTCTACTGATGTATTGTATTTGTACATAGTTATGTTGAGAGCACTAACTATATCTTTTCTTTGTTTACCCTGAAGTAGCGAAGTCAGAATTCTTCTTTCCAAATCTGTTGAAAGACTTTCAGAAAAGTTAATTTGAATATTTTGTTCATTGAAGGATTGCTCTGGTGATAACTCTTTGGCTAAAGCCTCTAGTAGCGGCTCGTTATCATCATCTTCTAAATCTAGACTTGAAAAACTTCTAGGAATACCCTTAGGTTCATTTTTATCAACTTTTAAATTTCTTTTTTTACCTCTCTCAGTTGTATAGTTTAAAGCTTCGTCATTGGCAAATTTCATTAAAATGGCACTCAATTTTGAGTTAGCAAGCCATTCGTTTCTTTCTATGTCTGTAGTCTGTTTTAAAGTTCTAACTAATTTAACCCATGCTTCTTGCTCAATATCGTCAATTATCTCCCCATAATTAACGGATAGCTTTTCATGCAACCCAGTCTTTTTGATTACTTTCCTAATCATATTTCGCATTTTTGGACTATGAACCGTTCGAGCCTCTTTAACAGTGCGGCTATCACCTTCTTTGAGCTTCAACAATATATCTAAATTTTTATTGGAGTCTTGCACGAAATTACCTCAATTTTTTATTTTTTAGTGAGTAGACCACGCCATTATTACCTTAATGATGAGGCCTAACAATAGTACGGATAAAGAATTTAAATGAACAAATTTCAACAGTGATGGATTAAAGGGGCAAGGGCAAGGGCAAAACACCTTCCCTTTTAAGGAATGCAGATAAGCGCGTTAGTTATCAACCGGAGTGAAATAAAGAAGCTTAATTAATTTCAAATTTATCGAACTCGTTTGAAAAAGCATTGGATTAAAGGAGTAAGGGCAAAGCACCTTCCCTTTTAAGAAATGCAGATAACCGCGTTAATTATCAACCGGAGTGAAATAAAGAAGCTTAATTAATTTCAAATTTATCGAACTAGTTTGAAAAAGCATTGGATTAAAGGGATAAGGGCAAAGTCGGCCTGAAGTTAAATTGGCTAGTAATAGCAATCAAACACCAATTATTGAGGTAGCGTCATATGAACAAAAATATTCAAATAATCCGTTTGGATGAATTATCGAAATTGCTTTGTGTGAGCAAAACATCCCTTTGGCGCTGGAGAAGAGATCCAAGCATAGGTTTCCCCTTTCCAATAATGTTGGGCTCCAGATTGGTCGGTTGGAGGTTGGTAGATATAGAGAATTGGTTGGATTTACACAGATGTGAGGGGTATGCAGCATGAACTCATTAGAGAAAAAACGAATGGAAAAATTAGTTGAGTGTACTTTTGATCGCGTTATTTACTATTGCCAATATGTAGCAAAAATTAATGTTGAACAATTGAGTGCTGAAAAGTTAGATACTAAAGAACACTTTAATATTCGTTTGTATTCTGCAAGTCAGAAAATTGCTGTTGGACTATTTGGTTATGAACAAGCAAATAAACGAGCCTTTTCAGATATAGAACTAATCACAGTTATTAATGAAATCATTAATAATATTGATTTAAACACTAATTATCCCTCTAGTGATGCAGCTTCGTTTATAGCGAGTTTTATGCGCTATGGAGTTGATCCTAATATGAGAATTATTACTGGTATTAAAGTAAATGATAGTTAGTAGCTAGCATGAAGCTAACTGATATAAGAGACAAGTGGACTATATCAAGACGTTGTCTCTTATAACTTAATTTTTATGTAATGCACAATTATCAGAAAGTAATTTTATTATTGAAATATCAGAGAGATTTATGATTAGTTTAACAAAAATAAAGACGCTGCGAGACGTCGCCATTGAGCAAGTTGAGAGGCTTAAAAGGAATCGCCATCCCGATGGAGTTTTTAAGGAAAGTGGGGTTTATTGGTTAACAAAAGCAGAATATTGTAGGTGTTGTATGAAACAGTACTCTCCAACTGAGAAGTATCCCCATAGGCTAAGCAGTCATGCAAGGACAATTGAACACGTGGCGAATAGATACAATGTAGATGCCAAAGCATTAAGGAAGGAAATTAAGGCTTACAGAAAAACCTTATCTAACTAAAAAAATGGCAATCAGTAAAGTGATTGCCATTTTCACATAATTTAAACGGTCTATTCCCATCAAAAAAATGAGTGCTTTCTTTTTAATTGTTGTCAATAAAATAGGTTAATATTTAGATATCAATAAAATCAGTAGGTTTGTTGTTGGCCGCTCTTAACGGTGTTCCACCTAAGCGAAATCAACCAGTTGATTGATGAGGTTAAGAAGGAGTGTTTTTAATAAAAGAAGTTATTTTGTATGAATAATTGCTTATTTAATAACAAACATAAAAGTAATAACAAGGTTAATGAATAACCTTGATATCAAAAAAATCTTACCATAAATCTAATTCGAAGTAAACGGATTTATTTGACTTTATCTTTGTATCTATTTGAATTATATATCTAAATATATATTCTCTTTCTGTTTTATTTAGATTTAACTAATACAATTAGCATGATAGATATGAGCATTATATTTTAAAAGGTGGAGTATAAATTCAATTATAGCTGGTGAACATTCGTCCCATAAAGGGACGGCCAATCAAAACAGTAAAAATTTCCATTTTTCGATTTTATAAATCTATATTTCTTATGATATAAAGTATATAAGAAATATTTATTTTGTCATATCCGCTTGTTTTTAAAGGTTTTTTGTTGTGTTTCGTGCTATGCTGGGTACACATAGTGACCGACTAAGCTTATTAATTTCGTTCCTCAAATCATAAGCCATCGGTAAAGGCGCTAACGCCCTTTAAACCAGTTAGCCACTTCAAAAAAATAAAACAAGTTTTAAGTTTTTCAGAGGCTCAAATTTACTGATAATAAAAATAAGAAAGGTGAATTTTATGGCGGGATATCAATTTTTTCATGTGGAAACCTATGCTCGTATTCCTAGTAAAAATTATAAAAAACAGAGTGTTATAGGTGTTGCTAATGAGGCTGAAAGAGTCTCTGACGCTTGCCCTCATGTAGATAGTCCAAGGCCTTACAAACTAATGATGGGTTGTAAGCCAAGTGAGGCCGCGGATATCGCTATATTAAGATCAGAGCAAGGAAAAGATAAGCTTGGCCGCAAGTTGCGAAAGGACGCACAGATTATGCTAGCTGGTGTTGCTAGTTATCCTGTTCCTATCGCTGAATTAAATCCAAGTGATGAAGCATTGAATCACTGGCTAAAGCTCAATTATAAATTCCTTCGGAAGAAGTACGGTAATAGGCTTAAAAGCATTATAGCCCACACAGATGAGCCTTATTTTCATATACATTTTTATATAATCCCTGAGCCTGATGATGAAGGTAAAATGAATATTGGGCAGGTTCATGATGGAATACTAGCGAGAGATCTTGTTGGTGGTAAGCAAGCAAAGGAAAAAATGAGAGCATATAAAGGTGCGATGAGAGCCCTTCAAGATGATTATTTTGAGTCAGTCGGTAAATTATGTGGTCTTACGCGAGAAGGTGCTAATAAACGCCGTTTAAGCCGTTCTGCATGGAAAGTTGAACAGGCTGCGGCTGAAAGACTCGCGGACTCTTTAAAAACTGTTGATGAGATTGAAAGTAAAGCCAAAAAACTCGACTTTGAAAAAGAAGAGTTGTTGCAAGAAAGAAATAGGTTAAGAGAAAAAGAAAGTGAGTTGATTGTCTTGACAGAAGAGGCGGATAAAAAGCTTGAAACGGTCATAAATGAAAAAAATAATCTAATAAATTTAAAAGCTGAAACAAATAATGTTGTTAATTACCTAAAGGCTAAAGTTACGCAAATAAAAGAGAAGCTTAATAAATTAGTAAATAGTAATTCTCACCTGAAAAATGAAAATAATCATCTAAAAAAGGAAGTTAATGACTTTGCTATTAAAGAAAGAACATTGGTAAGAGTAAATGAGAGATTAACTTATCAAAACGAAATAAGGGCGAAGGCCCTTCAGCAAGATCGAGCTGAAATGTTAGATCTTGTGACGCTAGCTTCCATGGGAAGAACAGAAGAAATAAAAGAAAAGTACAATAATAACAATAAGGAGTACACATTATGACTTTTGGCTATAAAAACACTGAGGCTGCTATGCATGCCTACACCGCTACTTTACAAGGTTTAAAGCTCGGGCAAGGATTTTTTTCTCAATTAAATCTCTTGTACGCTAAATTAATCATTGAGTTGTTCAAATGTCTATTTGAAACAAAATCATTAAACCGAATGGATGAATTTAAGGCAGACTTTGAGATGTTTGCTGAAGACATGATTAGAAAATATAGCTCAACTTCACGTTTTAGGGAGTCACCTCGAAGCCCTCATGAGAAAAGAATGGGAATTGCTTATTCAGAAGATAAAAAAGTGAAAAGTTCATATCATCGAAATATTGATACTTTCGACAATGAATATACTTATTAATCAAAATATTGACATATGATCTGAGTGTTTTTAATAGAAGACTCAGACCATATACACCTTAAGCTGGGTCGGTCTATTTTTCTAATTCATTGAGTAGTCGCACTAAAGAACGTCCTAGAGCTGCTGCCATATTCACAGGAACTGCATTACCAATCTGTTTATAGATAGCTGTTAAAGGGCCTTGGAACTCCCAATTATCAGGAAAAGTCTGTATACGTGCATATTCTTTGGACTGGAGTGGTCTAGTTTGAATCGGATGGCAACGCTCAGTTTGTTTTTGAGCCGGAGACGTGGTCAATGTTAAACTAGGTTCTTGCATAGACAGTCTTCTAGCCATACCTGTTTTACCTCCCCCTAGAAAATAACTCCCCTGCATATATTCTCTTTGAAGGTCATCATTTAGATCTCTCCAATAACCTCCTTGTGGTACCTCTTCCATGATTTCAGCTTTTCTTTTCGGGTAATTTTGACCAGCTGACTCTGCAACATCAGTATCAAATAATTCACCTTTGTTAAATGCGTCACTAAGTGTCATAACTCGGTTATATGGTGAAGGCCACTTAAACTCGGCCTTATTTACTAAGTCATTTCGAACACCGACTAAAATTAGACGCTCTCTTTTTTGTGGTACTTTGTAGAATATGGCTTTAATAACTTTAGGATCAACTATTAACGTGTAACCAATTTCTTCTATAACCTTTTTAATGGTTTCAAGAGTTCGGCCATTGTCGTGTGTAAGGAGTGCTTTTACATTTTCAGCCATAAACACTTTTGGTTTAGTTTCTTTTATCGCTCTAGCCATTTGATAAAATAACGTGCCTCTAGTATCTTCAAAGCCTAAGCTTTTACCTGCATATGAAAATGCTTGGCAAGGAAAACCACCTGTTAATACATCAACTTCTTCGGTGATAGTTGTGAAATCTATATCTGAAATATCACCTTGGACAACATTCCAATCAGGTCTGTTGTGCTTCAATGTATTACAAGCATGCTTATCCATTTCATTGAGTAAGACACTTTCAAATCCAGCTTGCTCCATACCTAAAGCGAGACCACCGCCACCTGCGAATAATTCGACTAGATTGTATTTTCTCTTGGGCTTTGTATTTAATTCACTTTTCCATTGGGATTCATGAAGGCTTTTGATAGCAGGAAAATGTAGGACTTGAGATTTTTCAATTAAACCAGATTTTTCACAAGGAACAATTTCACCCTTTTTAATTCTTGATTCAATTGATCTTTTTGAAAGTGATAAAATATCTGATAGCACTGCTAAAGTAAAAAATTCTTGTTGTTTTTCTTGAGGGTTGTTCATTAAGAGCGCTACCTATAATTAAATGTGCTTAAACTACTGATCAAGTATACAGACATCTTTGTTGTAGGTCCAGTATTTTTTATAAAAAAGTGAATTATGTTCACATCTGTATTGGCCTGATCAATAATTAATTCTTTAAAACTCAAGGAATTAATATGGAATCGTTTGATAGAGAAAAACTTAAAAAATCGATTGAAGGTAGTGTTGTCAGAATGTATGAAGCTCAGACATCACAGTTAGATTTATACAGAAATACTTTAGACTGCTTTTCTGCTTCATTGGATGCTTTGATGCAAGGAATATCTATGGATGACTGGCTGAAACAAGAAAAAGAAAGACAGGTTCAAAAAACCAAGCAAAATGCTATTGGCTCCCTTCATGAAGATATTATGGGGTCTATCGATGGTGTTGATGCACTACCAGTAGGAAATTTAGTAGATATTGTGTGTCATAACAAAAAAATTGTTGCAGAAGTTAAGAATAAACACAATACGACTAAGGGTAACCATAAAGTACAGATTTACCGAGATCTAGCTCAAAAGATAGATGAAATAGGCGGCGGGTATACTGGTTATTATGTGGAGGTTCTTCCAAAAGGTGCTAAAGCTTACAATCAACCGTTTACTCCTTCTGACAATCAAACTAAGAGTAAATTACCAGAAAGAAAAGATATCAAAGTCATTGATGGTAAGTCTTTTTATTCTCTACTTACTGGTAATGATGGATCTTTATGCGAGTTATATGAAAATCTACCTTTGATTGTGAGCGAAATTATTGAAGAAAAATTTGAAGTTAAACTATCTACCAGCAAAGTAGTTGAGTCTGCACTGTTTAATACAAACTTCATCAAAGCTTATGGTGATAAGTAATGAATTGGGAACAATACAAAAATACCCTTAACGCCTATTTGGTTGAATGGTTTAATCAAGTAAGTGCAATTCAAAATAAAGTATATAGCGATGAAGAAGTTCTTTTTGAGTTAAACAAAAATACTTTAGATGCATTTTCCGCAATGGTAGATGTCTATTCATCAGGTCTAAATTTTGAGCAATGGATCGAAAATGAAAAAGTTAGACAAAGACAAAAATCATTACAAGGAAAAATTGGTGATCTACATGAAATAATGATTTTGGCATTGAACGACAATATCAAAAAAAGAGAGCCAGAAGTTGTTGATGGATACGATAGGCCTTTAAGGATTTATGACCTTTATGATGATACAAGTGACAATAAGTGGATTGCGGAAGTTAAAAATAAACACAACACTACTAAAGGCGATGATAGAAAAGCAAGTTTTGATAAGTTGAGTAAAGGATTAGAACTAGTTGGCGAAGAATATACGGCTTACTATGTGACTATCCTTAGAAAATCTTACCATAGGGTTAATGAATTATTCACTCCATCAGACAATATGAATGCCAATAATAAACAAAATGAAAATATAGTTCATATTGATGGTGAATCGTTTTATGCACAACTTACGGATGATGAAAATGCTTTAAGTAAAGCTTTTGATATTTTAAATCTACTCTTACGAGAAAAATTTGAAGCCGAAAGTAACGAAGATATTCTTCAGCAACTTAAATGCTTTTCGTTCTTTAATGTAGTCGTAAATATTAATACTGCTAATGAAGCCGGTTTATCTTATTTACCGGGCCTAGGTCCCACGGCAGTTGATAACATAATTAACTACAGGAATGTAAATGGTAATTTTGCAGAAGTGTCTCATTTAACGCGGGTTAAGGGCGTAGGGGCTAAAACTCTTATGAGATTAGCTCAATTTATTGAAGTTTAAACAATTAATAAATCAAAGCACTTTTTTAAAGAAATCCATTTTTCTCGATGATTAGTTTAGCAATCTTTTCATCGAGATATCTATAGCTTTGACCGGGAACAAATCCAGGAAATTTTTCCCTTAATTCGGCTAAACCTAGAGGTAAATCATAAATATTTAACTCTGTGATTTCCATTGCATGGCAACTAGATTTATCTTTGAAATATTTGGATATTCTATCTTTATAAGATTCTGTTGCATTAACTTCTGCCATTAACTGTTCGAAATCTGCATGAAAATAGCGGCCTATTTTGAAGCTCCCAAATATTTGCATCTTGGGTGATGAACAGTAGATTACAACAATTTGACTGATTTTATTGTTATCCATTTGAGGTAGTTTCTTTCTGAATTCAAAAAGTTTTGTTCCATCAACTATTTCTTTAACAATTCTTGGCTGAATTGATAATAATAAATTCTTTTGCATAATTTTTAATATCGTTTAATTTATTATGGTGTACTTATAAAAAGTGCAAGTGGAGAGGTATAAAAGACTATTCCAGATGTAATAATATGAAAAACAACTTTTCCATTACGGTAATAAACTTAAATATTTTTGTCTACGTAACTTTATACATATATCATTTGTATTTTCTAAAGATGACATTTCAAATAAAGGAATTAATTGATTTAAAAGTAGCTTGTAAACTTTATTGTTAGTTAATTCAATTAAATCTTTAGAAAAATCAATTTCAAATTTTGTAAAATCTTTGTTCGAACTAGGTATGGGGGTGTATGTTTTTAATAAGGTAATATATTCCTCTTCATTTCTAAATAAAGCTGTGCATAGCTCTTGAAGTGATTGGCAAGCCCCTTGTTTTATTTTGTCACTATTAGTGTCTTTAATTAGAGAAGCTCTTTTTAAAGCAGCGTTTAAATTACAATTATCAAAAAATGAATGAACAAAAGTCGGTTTACCTTGATTTATGGTAATCCACCCATCTTTTTCTATTGCTTTTAACACCGTTCTCAAAGAGCATCTGTCAACTTTGAGAGTACTTGCTAAAGCTCTTTCTGAGGGCAAAATATCGCCTTCTGAGTACAGACCAGATGATATAGACGATATAAAATAATTTTCAATATATTCAGCAACTTTATCCATTAGATCAGTTTAACAAAAAAAAACCATTGACAGGTCGAACCAGCTGGGTTGGTAAGCTAAAATTTATTTTAAATCATTGGTTTTAAGTACATCTAAATCTGGTTTATTGTGCCTAAATAATTCAATTGCTTATTTATTCACTTCCAAAAGTAATACAACCTTTAAGCTCAAAGATGTATAAGATGAAGTTGTTATAGCTGAAATTTAATATTGGCTCTAGTTCATCACCTATTTTGAACCGATGTGGTTGGAGGTGATTTAGGATCAGAATCGCTTGAAAACTTAAAAAGTTAGGTATGTAATTTATGACGAAGTATTTTGAAAAATTAATGGCCTTATCGGAATTAAAGTTAAAACGTGATCTTAAAGGGACTTGGTCAAAAGGAAGTTCTACGTACTTTAAGGCATTGTTCGATGAATTGGATGAAGTAAATGAAGAATTACATAGTGACCGACGATGTTATCTTGAAGATGAGCTTGGGGATGTACTTTGGGACTATTTGTGTTTATTGAAGCACTTAGAAAATGAAAAAAAAATAGATATAAACTCATTACTTCAAAGAGCTAATAAAAAATACGACCGAAGAGTTATAGGTATTATAAATGGAGAGTCATGGGATGTTATCAAATCTGAACAGAAGCAATTATTAAAAGAAGAACAACAGTTAATTAAATAATGGATTATTTTATTAACTGAAAAATTGATGACTGATTTGATGGTAGCTTTATATATTTTTAAGTTTATTATTCTTTAACTGATTGTTTAATCTATTTTATCTCTATCTCTCTATATTTAGAATCAAATAATTGAGTTGTAAATAATAGGGGGATTATTATTGGTTATAATCATAGTTAATTTCTTTTGGGGTATAAAGTGGGGTATCCCATTTAGTTGTGTGTTTTAAAGCTATATATATTAATGGTTTACTGTTTGTGTGGGCGGTATGATGTAATAGAGTTTTAACTCTATTTTATGCAACTCTAATCATTTAAACGAAAGCCCGAATAGCAATATTCGGTCTTTTTTATTAATTGCTTATCAATATGCTAAAAACTTTTTTGTCATGTCTTAATTGTGCCCTAAGAGGAGTTTCAATATCTTCCCGCCTAAGATCTGCTTTAAGCTCATAGGTGCCTGTTGTGTATCATCTCAAACACTAAGCTTTTTCTACATTGAATATATTAAGAATTTATAATAATGATTAGGGCTAGATT
>Ga0105355_10004757_pt1 | contig 11570 bp, 8 predicted proteins | sample GOMGulsemesocosm_2_FD_83508 | JGI IMG/M metagenome (GOLD analysis project Ga0105355, IMG submission 83508) | Methane-oxidizing microbial communities from mesocosms in the Gulf of Mexico - GOM9C Gulf of Mexico | ecosystem: Environmental > Aquatic > Marine > Cold seeps | place: Gulf of Mexico... | reverse complement strand
TCACTATTGGTTAAGTTTAAATGCCAGCTTTGATTGAGGAGCAGTTCATTATTTTCAGTTAACTGTTTTAATATTTCAGCAGGTAAACTCAGGTATGTTTCACTTTGATGCTGCCATAATAAAGGGTAACTTTGTCTTTTATTCAGGCGCAAAGGGCTGTAGATAAAGTGCTCAGAATTTATTTGTTTTACATTATCTTGCTGGGAAAACCGAAACCAATTAAGAATGCTAGACAACATCATGGACGATTCTATTTTTACTGCTTTACCAGAGTAGTCTTTATCTGAAGCAATAATAACTTTATTGCTTCTAGGTTTTGAAGAAAAATAACCTTCAAAATTTTTCATAAACATTTTCGATGGCTGGCCAAGTAGAGTAATTTGGCTATTAGGGTGATAGGATAAGAGTGTTTTTATTGCGCTTATATCACTATCGTAAAATGAAGATTGTAAAGTTAATATGTCTGTTTCAACTAAAGTCGCGGGATTCTCTGATGGTTCTTGGGCAGGAGCTAGATAATTAAGTAAATTGATATTTAGCTGATTAGCTTGGTTAAAGCCACCATTTGAGATATACGAAGCACTAATTCCCCAGAATAATAGCAGTAAATAAAACCAACCCGTTTGATAAATGGGCAGAGTACGTTGAATCATGTATCGTTATAACCTATAGCTATTTTTATTATTATTATTATCTTGCTGTTGTTACCCCTCTATTATTACCTTAATGTGCTATCTATATCAAATTTACAGCCTTAATTTTGATATAGATAGCTGGAGTTATAAGCGATTACTTTGCTTGCTAGAAACAAATTTAGTAATAGAAAAGTAATATCAATTTTCTATAAATTTCTCGTCTAGTGCATGTTGTAATTCTTGTTCAAGGCTTTTAAAGCTTGATTGGACAGATTTAAATAATTCATCTACTTTCGTATCTACGGGAGTTGGTGTTTTTACATAGCTGTTAAAAGCCTTAGTGTGATGCAATAGCTGCTGGGCATTTAAATTTGCTGACATCCCCTGTATTTTATGACTAATTTCATGTTGAAGAGTTTTATCGTGCTGACTAATACTTAGCGCTAAAGCTCTTAACTGTTTCGGTGTTTCCTCTAAAAATAAGGCAATGAGTTTATATTGAATTTCTTCATTATTATTTAAACGCTTACTAAACTCGCTTCTTTGCCAAGCCACTAATTCTTCTTCTTTTTTATCTGCTACATCTTGAGGTTTAGTGATGCTATCGATAGGTTCAACTTGCCCACTTGGTTTATCGGTCGGTTTGGGAATGGTGGTGTCGAACTTTTCTTTAATTTCGTTTTCTATGTATAGGGATAGTTTTTCTTTAAGTTTTACTGGCTCAATAGGTTTGCTTAAGTAATCAGTCATGCCTGCAGCTAAGCATTTTTCTCTATCACCTTTCATGGCATTAGCTGTCATGGCAATAATGGTTACCGATTGATTTTCTTGTCCTGCCTGTCCTTGACGAATTGCGGTTGTTGCTTGATAACCATCCATTTCAGGCATTTGGCAGTCCATTAAAACAATATTGTATGCCATGTTACCTTTTGCAGATTTTAGTAAAGTTAGTGCCTCTAAACCGTTTATTGCAACGTCTGGCTCTATACCAAACTCAGCTAAAATATGCCGAGCGACTTCCTGGTTTATGCGGTTATCTTCTACCAATAACAATCGGCAGTGACTTAAATCCATAGCTTTATTTACTTCCTCTGCAGCTTCCATCTCTTGTAAATAGTGGTGAGTTATCAATGGTACTTCATCCCAAGGTTTGTATTTTTGCGACAAGCATAAGCTCAATGTTTTAAATAGGTCTTTTGTAATTGCTGGTTTTGGAAAATAAGCTGAAAATCCTAAACTTTTAAAATAACTAGCATCACCGCGAGCGGCCATTGACGTCATCATAACGAGTTTTACTTCTTTTAAACTAGCATTGTTTTTTACTTTTTTCGCTAATGTAGCGCCATCCATCTGCGGCATATGCATATCAAAAAAAGCCATTTTAATATTTTCGTCCTTTTGACTCTTCATATTATTTTCAAGTATGGTTAAAGCTGAAATACCACCATCTGCTTCATATACTATCGCGCCCCAATGTTCTAATTGAGCCTTTAAAACTAAGCGATTAGTGGCATTATCATCTACCACTAACATTGGTACGTTTTTGATATCAACTGTTGGTAATACCGTAGCAGCTTGTTGACTCTTTTCTAATGCAATAGAAAATGAAAATATAGAGCCTTGTCCAACATTGCTAGTAACAGTGATGTCACCATTCATTAATTGGCATAGCTGTTTGCAAATAGCTAGCCCTAAGCCAGTACCACCGTATTTCCTTGTGGTTGAAGCATCTACTTGAGTAAAAGATTGAAATAATTTTGAAATTTTATCTTCAGGAATACCAATACCAGTATCACTAACTGAACAATTTAGGGTCAGTTGCCCGCTAGTAGAATCATTATTAGCAGGCTCTTCCACGAGCCTTGCGGTGATGATTATTTCACCATGTTCAGTAAACTTAATAGCATTTCCAGTTAAGTTATTGAGGACTTGTCTGATCCGCCCAGGATCTCCCTTAACATGACTTTGCTGTATCTCTCTATTATCAAGAATGATTTCAATATTCTTTTCTTGGCTTTTTAGAGCAAGAGACTCACTAAACTCACCAAATAATTTTCTCAAATCAAAGTCGATAATCTCTAAATCAAGCTTTCCAGCCTCGATTTTAGAAAAATCCAAAATATCATTAATTAGGCTAAGTAGCGCTTCTGCACTTGAATTGGCTAATTCAACTCTATGCATTTGTTCTTCGCTTAAATTGTTGCGAAGCAATAAACCGAGCATGCCTAAAATGCCATTCATCGGAGTTCGAATTTCATGGCTCATACTAGCAAGAAACTCTGCTTTGTGGCGGGCAGTATCCTCAGCTAATTCTTTGGCGGCAATATGTTCTTGTTCGACAACTATTCGCTCAGTAATGTCCATATTAACACCAGTCATTTGTATGGCATTACCTTTGTTATCGAGCTTGATCAGCGCCATTGCCTTGATATGTTTCACAACCCCCATAGGTGTTATAATTCTAAATTCATAATCAAAATTAGATCTTTTTTCAATCGCTTCGGTTATTGCTTGGTTTGCTAATTCTACATCTTCAGGATGGATAGCCTTTTTCCAGTCAGCAATATTACCAGTAAAGTTTTCTTCTTGAGTTGCATAGATTTTATGCATCCACCTATCCCAAGTAAGCTTGTTATTAATAATATCATATTGCCAAATACCTATGCCTGCGGCGTCGGTTGCTAAATTGACTCTCTCACTAACCTCCATTAACGCCCGTTGATGCTTTTCTTGCTCTACTTCCAATAACTCTTCTTTTGATATATCACGAATGATACCGGTAAAAATAGTACCCTGCTCAGTGGTTACTTTTGATATGGATAAATGAATTGGAAATACCTCACCAGATTTTTTCTGTGCTTTGAGTTTTCTACCTATTCCAATTATTTGAGCTAAACCTGTTTTGTTAAATTCTTGTAGGTAACCATCATGTTTATGGCCCTCTTTTGCAGACATAAGAATATTGACACTTTTATCAATCGCTTCTTCTTCGTTATAACCAAACATTTTCTGAGCAGCTTGGTTAAAGGAAATAATGGTTCCCTGCTCATTAATCGTAATAAAGCCCTCTGCAGCACTAGAGAAAATTGCATTTATTTGTTCGGAGCTCTGTTTAGCATTCACTGCTGAATGCGCTTGCTCTGTTAGGGCAAATTGCATTTGAGTGAATAGGTTGTTGAAGCTTCGTGCAAGTACACCTATTTCGGTATTACTTTCGATGGGTAAGTTACTTAACTGGCGTGATTCTTCATAGCTTTCTAAGCTTTGTGCTATTTGCTGTAATGGCGTAGCAATGCGCCGTGCTGCAAGGGTTGCTATGGCTAAGGCTACCAAGGCTAATGCACTACCTAGTAGCAAACTACGTAACCTGTAGGCAGATAAGGTTTCTTCGATGTCTGTGGTTTCTTTCAACACTAACAGATTGAGTTTATGGCTTGTGTTAAATTGATTTAGCGCTATTTGGTGATAATGGCCAAGGTGTTTGTGATCTTCGAAGTCAACACTCTGTAGCGTCTGTTTCTGTAGGTTATTATGAATAGCAGGGGTTAGTGATGGAAATTCATCTTGTATTAAATGGCGTTTATCTAAATCAAAACCGAAGGTTTTACTATTATCTGGATGTGAAACAAAGTCACCTGTTTCGTTTGCTAAGTAAAAGGAGAGAAGACTTAACTCTTGGGTTTTAAGTTGGCTGATGAAGTCGCCAAAATTTAAATTAATAATGATAAGGCCAAATACGTTTCCTGAGCTTGAATCATATATTGGTGTTGCTACTCTTAATACTGGCTTATGGGGTTGTTCAATCTTACCGTAGTTTTTAGCTAATTCAATTTTTGAAAAGTAGACTTGGCCGGGATCCTTATCTATGGTTTCTTTAAAGTAGGAACGGTCTGACTTTTGCTGCAAGCGAGAAGAGGGGATTACTATCGTTTGTTTATCAAAACGAACGTTAATGAGCTCTTGGCCATTATTTGCAATTCCTATATAACGAATTTGATAATAAAAATCCTTATTTATTAGAAATTCACTAAATATTTGCTCAAGGCGTTCTTGCCATAATTGATAGTCTTTATTGTCGCCTCTACCCTGAGCTTTAAGCATGCCTTGTATAGGCGGAGTTCTGCTTAAAAATAAAATATCAGAGTGAGCCTGACTATAAAACTGTTCAATAATGGGTTCTACTAAATTACTTTCGACGGCAAGTTCATTGCTTGTTTGTTTAATTAATAAGCGTTCTGTTTCAAAGTAAAAAAGAAAGCTCACTAATGTAGAAACACTCAAAACTAATATAAAAGCAGCAATTGGTATTTGCATGCTGATTGAGTGGCGAGGATGACCAACCTTTAACAACTTACTTTGTAACACCTGGTTGTCAATTGTTCCTTCGCTACTATTGACCAACTGATGTGAACTAGTTTGTAAACCTTGTTTTCCCTTATTGGTTGATGCTGACTTTAAATCCAAAAGTAAGCCAAGAAAGGCACAGGCGTAGGCAACAATCTTTAAGCTGTGGGCAATATTAAAATGATTATCAAACAGCTCTGTCGAGCCAAAGGCCATATGCATTTGCGTGGTGACTTCAGGGATCACGCTGAGTAATAAACCATATTTCGCTAGTGAAGGATATTGCTTGTACAAATTGATAAATAAACTACCAGCAAAGATAAAAAGACCAAGTGGCAATACATCATATGGTCGAGTTATTAAAGCGTTTTTGAACATGGTCTGCGGTAAACTTGTACTATTGGCAGCTATATGAACAGATGCATAGGAAAGCGTTATAAAGCAAATGCCAATAAATAGTAATAGTTGGTACTCTTTAACAAACTCATTAGCTTTTGATTCATTCTCTTGTTTACTCGCGCTATCAAGTCGTTGCTGCCTAGCATAAAGTACAAAACATATTGAAGTGCCAACAATCATAATTGTGGCATTAAATATACGAGAGAAGGCCCAAGTAAAAGGAATAAAATCAGTATTAGCGGCTTGGGCTGAAATAATACGTGTAGCTGCCAAGGTATGAAATGCATCGACTGAGCCTGCACAGAAAATCGCGACCCCCAAAATAGGGATCGCGATATCTTTATGAATTTGATAATGCACCAGCGCTAAAATAAAAGTGAGTAAAGCCAGGACAACCGCTGACCACTCAAGTAGCGTATGTTGAAGGGCCCCTGAGAGCGCGCTAAATAAATGATTAGCTTCTATTGCTTTATTACTATCAAGCGGTGTAACAGTTGAAGCGAAGTTAACACCTAATAAGTTAAACACAGAGGGAAAAAGACAAATAGCGATGACAATTGCGAGAAATGCTTTTTGCGAGCTAGTTAAAAATGGAGTATTTATTTGAGGGGGAGGTAAGTCTTTTGTGAGAGGTCGTTCAGTATTATTAGCAAGATAAGCCGGCATAAGTATCTTTCCATGAAACTGTTGCGATTTAAGTACTTATTAGCTTTTTATTAGCGAAGTTAAGCTGAAAGCGACATAAAAACTAATGATAACTTAATGAAGAGGACTACTTATAAGTTAGCACAGCAATTTGTATTCGCCATAAATTTCCGGCTGTTTTGAACAAGTGACCTTTATGTTTTAGGCTTACTGTTGGGCGGTATTTTTTTAGTTGCTTGTTTAGCTAGTTTTTTTTCTTTTCTACGACGTTTAAAGAAATCTGACAGCAGTTGGCTGCAATCTTCTTGCATCACACCCGAGCTTATCATTATTTGATGATTTAACTGTGAATTGCAGACTAAGTTAAAGGCACTACCTGCCGCACCTGTCTTTAGATCATTACTCGCAAAAACTAAACGTTGAATTCGACTATGTACTAATAAACCTGCACACATAGGGCAGGGCTCAAGCGTTACATACAGTGTACAATCAAGCAGGCGGTAATTATTGAGGTATGCTCCCGCTTGCCTAATGGCGTTCATCTCAGCGTGACTAGAGGGATCATTTAGCATAATCGACTGATTATATCCCTCTCCAATGATTTTACCTTGATAAACGACTATTGCGCCAACAGGGATTTCATTATGCTGCTCTGCTTGTTGCGCCAGTTCATAAGCTTTTTGCATATAAAACAAATCAAGTTGGGCTTGTTCATCACTAAGTTGAGCATCGCTGGATTCTGCTAATGTTAAGTTTAATGAAGAGGGCTTTGTCATAAGAAAAGCTCCAATAAGTCATTCAGGTATCGCTGTCCTGTCTTGGTGACATGCCAATATTTATCATTGCCTCTTACTTCATCAGCCATTAAGTTTTTATGCTTAGCTAGGTTAAGTTGAGCTAATATGCTTTCTATATTCAAGCCTGTGCTTGTTTGAAAATGCTTTACACTAAAGGCACTATGTAACCTTAATTGGTTCATCATAAACTCAAAAGCTCGTTCACTTTTATCGACCTCATTTACTTGGTCAATATAGTCACGCTCATCAGTTAAATAACCCTTAGGGTGCTTAACCTTTATTGTACGAAATATTTTTTGTGTCTTAACGTCGGTGATTTTTCCGTGTGCGCCGCAGCCTATACCAAGGTAATCACCATACTGCCAATAGTTGAGGTTGTGTTGACATTGATAGCCAGCTTTAGCATAACCTGAGATCTCATACTGCTGATAACCTGCTTCGTTAAGTAGTTTTACGCCTTCATCCTGAATTTTCCATAAAATATCATCTACGGGTAGCTTTGGAGGTTTAGAGTGAAAAATAGTATTGGGTTCAATGGTTAATTGATACCAAGATATATGACTAGGATTAAGACTAATAGCCGTTTTTAAATCATCGAGCGCATTTTCTAAAGATTGATTAGGCAACCCGTGCATAAGATCTAAGTTAAAACTACTGACTCCACACTGAGTGGCGAGTGTTGCTGCAGACTTTGCTTGCTGGCTATCATGGATACGACCTAATTTTATTAGTTTATCAGAAGCAAAACTTTGCACACCGATAGATAACCTAGTAACACCAGCATGAAAAAAACCAATGAATTTGTCTGCTTCCACAGTGCCAGGGTTTGCTTCTAGGGTAATTTCTATATCCGCAGCATGTTCAAAGCGTTTCAGTACTTCAGATAGTAAGGTTTTAATGGCGTGTGCAGAAAATAAACTTGGCGTACCACCACCAATAAAAATAGAGTATAGCGGGCGAGCATTTAATTGAAAGCGTGCGATATCTGCATCTAAATCAGCAATAAGTGCTGTCACATACTCTTGCTCTGGAATGGCATCTTTAACAGCATGAGAATTAAAGTCACAGTAAGGGCACTTTTCTACGCACCATGGTATATGGATATATAGAGAGAGAGGTTGGTTTTCTAACATGGCAGTTGGCTGTGTCGTCACTGTTATGATGCTACTAAAGAGAGTTTTTCAACTAGCTTAGCCAGTGCTTGACCGCGATGACTGAGTTTATTTTTTACGTCACGCGCTAACTGCGCCGAAGACATTTGTAAGTCACTTTGCCAAAATACCGGATCATAGCCAAAACCTTGCTCGCCCTGTTTTTCTCTGCTGATACTACCTTGCCAAACACCATGACAAATAAGTGGTGTAGGATCGTTTTCATGCTTCATATACACTAATACACAATGAAAGCGTGCTGTTCGAAGTTCATCAGGGGTATTGCTTAATGCGGCAAGTAGCTTATTAGTATTATCTTCATCGCTTGGCTCACCCTCGGTTATGTCAGCAGCATAACGAGCAGAATAAACGCCAGGAGCACCATTTAAGGCATCAACCTCTAGACCTGAGTCATCGGCAATTGCAGGTAAACCAGTAATTTTAGCTGCATGGCGTGCCTTGATTATGGCATTTTCGACAAAAGTTGTGCCTGTTTCAGCCACTTCAGGTACATCAAATTCACTTTGCGGCACAATTTCGATATTTTGCTCACTTAATAAGTGTGCTAATTCTTTAACTTTGCCTTGGTTTCCTGTTGCTAATACAACTTTTGACATGTTGACTACCTGTGGTTATTAGGGGGTATTGTTCGATGAGCGATGTTTTATTGGCGTCATTCTACCTTAGCAAGTTTATTTTGGCTAAAATTAACGATAAAAAAAGAGCTATAAAAGCTCTTTGTTTAATTAAGGAAGTGATATTAAATCAATCAACATAAAATTTTTGTGAAAATTTCAATTGCTGCTTTTCTTTACCATCATTAATCATAATATCGAAATGAATGGTTTCCTCATTGTTGTAGCTAACCTGAGCTAGGTAATAAATAGCACTACCTTCTTTTACTTCTTTAAACGCTAAGTCTTTAAATTGACCTAGGTTATTTTTAGCTTTTCCGGTGATACTAACTGTTTTAGCAGGTGTGCCTTTTTGGCTATTATCTAAAACTGAAATGTTGATTAAGCCATTATACCTACTGCGCTTGATACCATAAATCTTAGCAATTTCAGGGGTGAAAAAAGTAGAGCCAATAGCCATGTAATGCACATTCATTGAGCCCAGTTTTTTCATGTTTTCAGCACTAGCACTAGTCATCACAAACAAGCTGAGGCTAAGTGCAATAAATAGTTTGATAATTGAAGTTTTCATTTTGTTCTCCAAAATAAGTAGAGAAGATTTGGTGCTGCTCTATATTATTCTTTTATTATAGAACAGCACCCAAAAAAGGTAAGTTAAGTACATAAAATATATGCTTATGCAGCTGTATTACAATGCGCCCCAATATGGCAAAGAGTTAGATAGCAGTATGTTTATAACGTTCATTGCTAAAAAAGCGACCAACATAGATAAATCTAAGCCTCCCATGTTAGGGATTATTTTACGAATAGGGTTTAAGAACGGTTCGGTTAGTTGGCTAAAGACCATTAATGTCGCGTTATAACCTTGCACTACCCAACTCATGATTGCCATGATAATCATAATAACAAACAGCAAGAATCCAGCTTGTTTCACCAGAACTAATAAGCCTATATAGAAGGCTAAAGCGCCTAAACTTTCACCGGATAAAGCGGCTAAAGTGACAAATTTTAATGTCGCAACAATATAAGCAACGAGTATTGTTGCTAGGTCTATACCGCCCAATCCAGGAATAACTCTGCGTAGAGGTACCACTAGAGGGTTACTTGCTTTGACAATAAATTGGCTTAACGGGTTGTAAAAGTCAGCTTTAACCCACTGTAGCCAGATACGCATGATCAAAATCATTAATAAGGCATCGAAGGCGAATCTAAGCAAGTAAATAATTGCTTCCATTGGTTTTCCTCTACTTAATTTGAATTACAATAATAAAATATTTTAGCTTGGCTCTGAAGAACTTGGTACAAGATATAATTAGCTATTAGCCATTTCTTCTGCACGTGCAATGGCGGCATTCATGGCATTTTGTACCATTTCATTTATGCCATCATCTTTAAATTGTTCTATTGCGGCGTGGGTAGTACCACCTTTAGAGGTGACATTAGCACGTAAAGTACTAATGTCATCACTATTATGTGCAACCATTTGTGTTGCGCCTAATGCTGTTTGTTGAACTAACATGCGACTTTCCTGTGCTGAAAACCCTAAATGCTGAGCATGTTGCTCCATGGCTTCCATAAATAAGAAAAAATAAGCAGGTGCAGAGCCTGCAACAGCAATGATGTCATTAATTTTATCTTCACTACTTAACCAAATTATTTTTCCAACGGCAGTCATTAGTTTTTCCGCAGCTGCTTTTTGTTCATCATTAACTTCATTGGAGGCAAATAAGCCACTCATGCCTAAGCCAAGTTGTGCAGGAGTATTTGGCATCACGCGGACAACTGGAGCATTTTGAGTTGTTTGTTCTCCCGTTAAGGCAAACTGTATTTGCTCAATGGTTGTTCCTGCTGCAACGGAAACAAAAAGCTTAGCGGAAATATCTATTGCTTGGCTTATTTGCTGGCAAACGTCGGTAATGAAATGAGGTTTTACACAAAGCACAATAACATCTGCAAACTCACTTGCTTTGATATTATCATCGGTTTGTTGCACGCCAAACTCTTCTGCTAACTTGAGTCTTTTGGCTTCTGAGGGGTTAGCAACCATGATGTTTTGGGCAGTTATGCCCGAGTTCACCAAGCCAATAATGATTGCGCGTGCCATATTACCAGCACCAATAAAGGCAATTTTATTCATAAGAGTTTTTCCTGAATTAATAACTACTATTTATCCCCAATAGAGCTGAAAGTGTAAATATCAGCTCTATTGGGGGTATATTAAATTTTATTTGCTCTAGCACCAAAAATGGCAGTGCCTATTCTCACCATGGTTGAACCGTTGGCGACAGCTATATCTAAGTCATTAGACATGCCAAGAGAAAGTGTATCTACACTAGGGTATTTCTCTTTTAGTTTGTTAAATAGCTGCTTCATTTGCTTATAACAAGCAATTGGCGCGTCTTTTTCTGGTACTGCCATTAAGCCACGTAAGGTCAGTTTTTCACAGTTGTTAACGACCTCAGCGAGAGGGAAAACGTCTTCAATATCTACGCCAGATTTTGATTCCTCATTGCTAATATTCACTTGTAAACAAATGTTTAGCGGAGTATTGTTGCTATCATCATCTTTGAGATGTTGATTTAGGCGTTGTGCTATTTTCTCTCTATCAACACTGTGAACCCAAGAGAAATTGCTGGCAATGGGCTTAGTTTTATTCGATTGAATAGGCCCTATAAAATGCCAGTTTAATGCAGGCAAGTGTGATAACAGAGGCATTTTCTCTATCGACTCTTGCAGGTAATTTTCGCCAAAATCACGTTGCCCTGCTAAATAGGCTTGTTCAATAAGTTGGGCTGGCTTTGTTTTACTCACGGCGAGTAGTGATACAGGCAATGATGTATTCGTTGCCGGTGAAGAGGAAATTAATCGACTGCTTTGTTGGCAAGCTTGTTGAATTTGCGCTTTAATTTTATCAAGATTATCTTTTATGTTTATCATGAGAACTTAGAGTGGGCTGTGTTAACT
>Ga0105355_10004756_pt1 | contig 11574 bp, 9 predicted proteins | sample GOMGulsemesocosm_2_FD_83508 | JGI IMG/M metagenome (GOLD analysis project Ga0105355, IMG submission 83508) | Methane-oxidizing microbial communities from mesocosms in the Gulf of Mexico - GOM9C Gulf of Mexico | ecosystem: Environmental > Aquatic > Marine > Cold seeps | place: Gulf of Mexico... | reverse complement strand
TACCAACGAGCTTACCAAGACCAACCAGTGTATTTTCAAAACAGTGCTAACGATGGTTTTCATGAAGCGATTGGCGATACCATTGCCCTTTCAGTTACGCCTAAATACTTAAAAGAAATTGGTTTGATTGATACCATCCCTGATGAGTCGAAAGATATAGGCTTATTAATGAAAATGGCATTAGAGAAAATCGCCTTTATTCCTTTTGGTTTAATGGTTGACCAATGGCGCTGGAAAGTTTACTCAGGTGAAATTACACCTGAAAACTACAACACAGCATGGTGGGAATTACGTGAGAAATATCAAGGTGTTGCTGCTCCTGTAGCCCGTGACGCGAATGCTTTTGATCCGGGTGCTAAATATCATGTTCCAGGTGGCGTTCCGTATAGCCGTTATTTCCTAGCGCATATTCAACAATTTGAATTCCACAAAGCGTTATGTGAAATTTCAGGGAATACAGATCCTATTCACCGCTGTTCAATTTACAACAGCAAAGAAGCGGGTACAGCACTTAATACCATGTTAGAAATGGGTTCAAGTCAACCTTGGCAACAAGCGTATAAAGTATTAACTGGCTCTGAGCAAATGAATGCTACTGCAGTATTAGATTATTTCGATCCATTACAAACATGGCTTAAAGCGAAGAATGAAGGTAAACAGTGTGGTTTTTAATTAACTCACCGTTAATCAATTAAATAATAAGTCGGCTAATTTATCAATTAGCCGACTTTTTTTGACTTACGGTTTAATTAAAGTGCAATTGGTGAACTAGCCCCTAACCCCGGCCCATACACAATCGCATTCAGTAACAAGCGCGCTGTGCCTTTAGTCGCCCCTCTAAAGTTTGGTTTGTTGGCAAACATAATGACTTGCCCTTTACCTTTTCTTTCACGCGTAAGATAAGCTGAATTAACAATACGTTGCGTAGCTTCTGACCAAATTAAACCACTCATGCGTAAATAGACATCTTCACCTTTAGGAATGGTACTCCAGCCGACTTGTCTTGCTTCTGCCTCTTTATTTTTCACAAGCACACCATAGCGTACAACCGCATTTGCGCCCTCTTTTACCATGAATAATGGTGCATTCGACGTTAATACTGGTAGCTGCTCTTCAACTCCGTAAGTTAGCCAATGCTTTTGATCTGTTCTTGTTGCAACCATAGCTCCAGACGGCATAAAGTTTTTCGTCCAACTATCCCACTTTTTAAGTTGCTCTTTTTTCATTGGTTTTAGGTCTTTTTCATCATGCCATGGATACCATACATCAGAGGGTAAAGTGTGCGCATTAACGCTTTCTGTATTACTAATAGTTTTCTGTAACGCCAGCCACTCTCTAGTTAAAGCGGTATTATAATCTGCTGACTTTTCAAAGCTGTCAGCTAATAAATTCACTTTTGAAAAGTCTTTGTCTTTCGCCAGTTGTGCCGCTGAATTACCGTTTACTATTAGTGTGCCACCATTTTTAGTCCAATTATCTAATGCGCTTATATTCGCTTTTGATAAAGTGCCATAGTAACGGCTAGGAACAACCAATACGTTATATTGACGTAAATCCATATTGTTTAATAATTCATGGCTTAAATGAGAGTGGCGAATACCTAATTCCGTATCAATCATGTGCCATATAGAGCCAAAGTCTTCCACATTAACGCCATTTTGTGACAATAATGCCACCTGAGGTTTTGCTAATAGTTGAAAATTTTCTCCGCCAATATCTGGTAAGTCCCCTTCTCCTAATCCTTGATTAATCGCAACCACAGTAGATTTGGTATCAGCTGCGGCTTGCTTAATTAAAACAAGCAGTTCATTTTTAATCGCTTGATTGTCATAAACTGAAACAACCACAGAGCCACGGTTAAAATGGTTCTCATTAAAAAGTGCTTTTTTATCTAAAACTCGTACTTGAACATTTTGTTCCATCAAACGAGCGGCAAAGCCAAGCGACGCATCTGAATCACCATCAACGACATAAGCGATAGCATTCTCGATATCGGTGATATTTGAGTTCGCATTGCTTTTTGATTTACTGGAATGTGGCGCTAAATGTGAAGTTAAGTGCTCTGGCACTTCCAATGCGGGTAAACCAAACATCATGGTTAAATTCCACGACGTTGAGTCATACATTACTGAACTCCCGTCACGTAGGGTTTTCTGACGCTCCTCTAATAAAACCTCATCTTGTATTTTTGCATCAAATTCAAGTATTGCAGCAATGAGATGAGCTTCGTATTGACGGTTTTGAATAACTATAGCACCAGCTGGAATCACCTTATCGCTAAAGTCTTGCCCTAAGTGATTGGTTGCAGACTTTACTGTCTGAGATTTAGTGGTAGTAAAGTACTCAATATTTTGCAGGGTTAAAATATCTAACAGTTTGGCTAAACGACTGTCATTTTTAGTCGGTAAAATCACATAACTACGATCGGCATATTGACCTGTACTTGCAACCATGGCTTGACGATTTTTTACAAAGTCTTCGAAAATAGCTAGACGATGTTTTTGTAAACTTTTTAGATTAGCCAATGCACTGACAAATTGATGATCAACCGATTCTTTATAAGTTCTAATTTGACCATTGTCTGTTCTCACACCATCTTCTGCTGTTCGTGCCTGTCCATATAATATATGGATGGAACCACGATATTCAGCATAGTTTGAATAACCAGGATATAGATTTTCAAACCATTCGCCGGTGTAATAAGGCCAAGATTTTTTATCAAACTCTCCAGCTTGTTCGGCTGCAAATACATTGCCCCAATGGTGAATACTCGTTGGAATATTAATATTTAGTGGTTCTTTAGGAGGGCCAAAAAGGAAGGTATCTTTAGCGCCCATCTCATGACCATCGATCATTAATAACGGATACCATTTGTTGATTGCTTCGATACGTCCACGAGACTCAGGGTTAACAGCAAAATAAAAATCACGATTAAGATCGTATAGGTAATGATTACCCCGACCAAACGGCCATTCACCTGAATGTAGCATTGATTGAGTATCGACATTTGGCGCTGCCCCACGGTGTTCTTGTAAGCTTTTAGTAAAGCGAGAACGCCCGTCAGGGTTCATCATGGGATCTACAAGAATAACTAAATCATCAAGTAAGCCTTCAACTTCAGCTCCTTTTGAGGCAATTAAATGATAGATAAGAGCTAATGAACTATCTGCACCCGATGACTCATTCCCATGAATGCTATAAGACATCCAAGCTGTAGCAGGTGTTGATTTTATTATTTTGGATATTTTATTTTTGCTCAAACCATCAGGATGACTCAGCGATTGAATATTTTCTTTTATCTTGGTTAAGTTATTTAAATTCTTTGCTGAGCTGATCACTAAATAATGTAATGGTCGACCTTCATAGCTGCGTGCATACTCAATTATCTGTGCTTTATCGCTCTGTTCAGCCCATTGCTTAACAAGTTGATTAATTTGCTCAGGAGTTGCTGTACGTTGCCCAACTTTAAAACCTAAACTTGATTCAGGGGTAGCAATATGGGAAGCATAATCACCTTTTAGTAATTCAGGGTATTTCAACGCATTATTATGTGTTGGACTCATCATGTCTGTCGCAAACAGTGCTGAGCAATAAGAAAATGCCAGCAAAGTACCAAGCTGGATAATTTTATTAATTTTCATGCAATTTCCTTTTATTATTATTTATCAATAAGCTTGTACCAAACGTTAACTAGAGTAGCTGATAAAGTAAACAGCTGTAGTAGTTAATAAACAGCAATAAAAATTAAAAAATAGCGCTAAAATGTAAAACTAAATTAACAATGATTTTTCGCGTCAATATCATTACAATTAGCAGATAAGTAATCTTGATGAACACTTAAAAATTGACCGCATTAAAATACGTTTCTTCTTATTCGCCAGAAATACAAAACCAAGTAAAATCAATGCTTGATGCAAAAACCTTAGACAAGTACCTTCTTGCAAAGTATCCACACCCTCACCATATTGTTAACGATAAGGCTTTAAGAGCTTTCGTTATGGATTTAAAAAATCAATATTTAAAGAAGTCATCACCACTGAGTAAAATTCAATTCGACGATAAAATTCACGTGATCAAGAATGCACTCGGTCTACATAGTTTTGTTTCACGGGTTCAAGGTAATAAATTAAAGAGTAAAAATGAGATTCGCATAGCAACCGTTTTTAAGTCGGCACCTGAAGAGTTTTTAACAATGATTGTAGTTCACGAATTAGCACATTTAAAAGAGAAAGAGCATAACAAAGCATTCTATAAACTATGTCAGCATATGCAGCCGAACTACCATCAAATAGAGTTAGATTTGAGAATTTACCTTACTCAGTTAGATAATATTGGGAAAATCTACAGCTAATCAATTGATAAAATAGTTATATTTCATTGTAATTAAAAAATAAAATTCATCTTAAAAAGTAACTTATTAATATAGCCAAACAAGTTGTCGCTTTTGTTCAATTATTTTAGTTATTGAGCAGGTACCATTCTTACAGTAACAAATCTGGTGTTCTAAAGAATATAAAGCGCCGTTACCCTGCGAATATTAAAGAGAAGTAAGTTATGTTAGAAATTAAAAAAATTGGGTTGATTGACGAATTAGATAAATTAAAAGAAGCATACTTTGAACAATCAACATCTCCTTTGGATGGCATGTGGCACTTTGGCTTTGTTCCTATGTCAGAGCATTTTGGTTTATATAATAACAGCGAACTAATAGGATTTATTTGCATAAATTGTGAGGGGTATTTACTACAGTTTTATCTAGAAAACAGCAACAAGCGCTTGGCTCAAGAGTTTTTCATTTTAATTACAAAACAAAACGGTAAAATAATTGGAGAGGTAAAAGGTGCATTTGTAAGTACGGCAGAGCCACATTATTTGTCTTTATGCCTCGATAACTCGTCTGAATTTAAAGTGAATGCTTTGATGTATCAATACGAGAAAAATCACCGCAATACTCAAAGAAAAATTATTGAAATGGATTTAGCTACGGAGCAGCAATTAGCTGATTACGTTCAATTTGCTTCAGCAAATATTGGAGCTCCACAACAGTGGCTAAATGACTACTATAGTAACCTCATTCAACGTAAAGAGCTTTTTGGTTATTGGGATAATGGTTTATTAGTTGCAAGTGGAGAATGTCGACTGTTTGATAAATATCAAACTGACTTTGCTGATTTAGGCGTTATCGTTTCTCAATCAATGCGTGGGCAAGGTATTGCCAAACAAGTTTTAAATTACTTAACTTTACATGCATCAACTAAAGGTTTGAAACCTATCTGTTCCACTGAAAGCACTAATTTAGCAGGACAAAAAGCGATTTCCTATGCCGGTTTTTTATCCGTAAATCGAATAGTACAATTTGAGTTTTATCTTACTAAATAATAGTATTTAAAATAGTGCTTTTTAAGCATGCTAAATATATCGGAGTTATTAATGATTCGTTGGTTAACTCAGCCAAAACGATTAGAAGTTTCTAAATACGTTGAATGCTATTGGTATCTTGAAAAAGATCGTGACGCTGATAGTTCTATACGCCCAAAGCTTAACCCTGATCCAGCTGCACATTTAATATTTACTTTACCAAAGCAAACTTATCAATATTCAATGCAGAGAGGCTCTTTTAAAGGAAAGGGTTCTCACTGGCTTTACCCATACTGTAATACTATTGAGTTAGATCACAGCCAGTCTTTCTCTTGTATTGGGGTCAAGTTCAAAGTGGGAGCGTTATATTCATTAACTAATATTCCCTTTACTCAAGCATTACTCAATACTGTTGAAAAAATTAGCACAGATCTTTTTAAAGGAACTCTCTCAATAGATGAAAAGGCATTACTTTTTAATGCAAAAGATAACCAAGAACAATGCGTTGATAGGTTAGATGCATTGCTCTTACCTTTACTGCTGAAATTCAATGAAGATAAATATAGCAAAATAACAAAGCAAGCTATTCAACTATTATCACACAAGCCAATTAATGAGCTAGGTGAAATATTGTTATGTTCACAACGTACTGTAGAGCGAAGTTTTTTAAAAGTAACAGGTTTTACGCTCAAGCAATGTCAATCTATGAATAAGCTTGAGGCAATTTTAGAATACCTTTACCAACGTGAACAGTGTGATATTGATTGGGGAGATATCGCTTATCAATTTGGCTTTAGTGATCAACCCCACTTAATTCGTTATTTGAAGCAACAAATTGATTTAACGCCCCAAAAGTATGCTCAGCAACGAGATTTCGCTATAGATATTTATGGAGGAGTAGAGTCTAAATAAGTTTACTACCTAATATTTAAATCAGCTATTTTCAACAGTATTTACGAGCCATGATCATACTTTATAAAATATTATTCAGGTTAGTTTGATGAACAAAATAGTAAACAGCGATAAAATAAAAAGAGGCTCCACCAATAAAGATTGGTGCTTTAGATAACGATAAACTTAAACCTCAGGTTCTGCTAGTGTTAACACGTAGAGTTAAGTCATCCTGTTGTGGATATAATAGGAACTATTTAGCATTTAGACAAAAAACGAGCCCTCTGAATCTATCTAAAACAAGATATTTTAGCGCCAATTTTTCAATTCGTAGTTAGCCATAATAGACGCTAAGTTATTATTCAAATACACTTGTTCGTTGTGCTTATTAAATACTGAGATTATCTGATTCATCCTGCTGTTTTTTATCTTAGGTGAAAATGCTAGATAAACTTTCGCTAAACTAACACAACCAGCTTCGCGAACTTTATCCCAAAGTTTTAAACGAGTAAGCTCAAATTTAGTCGTATTATAAGTAAATAAAAAACTGTCGATGCGTTTTTTCAATAACTTCTTCACATTTTGCTCGATAAATCTATCAACATAGGGCTGAGATTGAAATTGCTCAGGATGTAATGCCAAATATGAATTCAACTCTTCAATTGAAGCATCTTTACTAACCCCTATTTGCTGATCTTTTAATGAATTGAGACCTGTATATTGCCATTTAGAATTAGCTAAAGTAAAAAAGCACATTTTCTGTATTCCTACTTCATTCTCAGGATAAATTAAGGATGGAGCTTCGGCTTTAGCTGGTGAAAGCAAACCATCCACTTTACCCTCTTTCACCATTTTTATTGCACGTGACCAAGGGTAATATTGAACATCTAATTGATATTTACTGTCTTTAAAGGTTTGTTTAACAATATCTAAAATATAGCCATTTCTTTCTTCTTTCGGGCATATTTGTGGACACCAATCAATCGCTGCAATTGAGATGATTTCTTTCGCTTGCTTAATGGGCAGAGAGAAGAGTGGCTGCGAATAAACGAATAATAAAGTTAATGTAAATAATTTAACTACAAATTTCATTGTTATTTTCTTGTCAATTAAGGAAAGTGACCAAGTCTTTTGGGTTTCCAGAGGCAATGTAAAATAGCATGGCTAATAAAAAGATCTAGTATATTTAGTCAAAAACACCACCCTTTTATAATCCTAATATAACCTGAGCTCTGGATAATTAGTGCTTGATATTTAAGTGAAACAATCACTTATATTTTCGGATAACAATTGTATCAGCTAAAAATATTTTATATGCACAATAAATGTTTCATTTTATTCTATTATCAAGGCAAAACGTCTATGAATAACGGGCTATTTATCGACGTTTAACGCTGAGAATGGGATGAAATGGAAAGTTGAGCAAGTGCTGCTTATCCAGAGTTCAGGTTAATATATATCAGAAATTTATTTCACTACTATTTATGCTATGTAATTTGCTCGATTGATTATATTGCTAGTAAATGGTGTTGTGCTGCAATTAAATTGAGTATCTTTTGAAGTTTTTTGTTAATAAAAACAGGAAGAACTTTTTCTTGGCTAGATAACAGCTTCTGTTCAGAATCAGTGATCGCAATAAAACAATTTGTTTCGTTTTCCGCTTCATTATAAAAACTAAAGACATCATCAGAGAATTCAGTAATAGTCCCTTGGTGATTATGAATTTTTTTCAGTAAAAAACCATCCGCTGATTCAATGATTAAATTAATTAAAAAAATATTCTCTTCATCACCATACCAGCCTGCAGTCAACGTTTGAAAATTGAATTGCGCTTCTAATTTATTACTAACCGAGCCCAGTCGACTAAACTGAGTCTTCAACTCAGTACTAACGTGAATGGAAATAGGTAACTTTTCAGACAGCAACATACACTTCTCAATGACTTGAATTAAATATTACTTTATCTATTTGAAACAAATAATCAAGCAATTACAAAAAAGCCGTAAATAATATTACGGCTTAGTATAAAATTTCTCAGATTCAAGCGGAAAGTATTAGATCATTTCAACCGCGATAGCTGTGGCTTCACCGCCACCAATACATAACGACGCTAATCCTTTACTTAAGCCTTTATTTTTTAAGGCATGAATCAAAGTTACCATGATACGTGCGCCACTAGCACCTAAAGGATGACCTAAAGCACAAGCACCACCGTTCACATTTACCTTTTCAACATCTAACGCAAGCTCTTTAATAGCTAACATAGTAACCATGGCGAATGCTTCGTTAATTTCCCACAAATCTACATCTGCTGATGTCCAATTGGCCTTGGCTAATACTTTATTCATTGCGCCAACAGGAGCAACAGTAAATTCAGCAGGCTTTTGAGCATGAGTTGCATGAGCAACTACTTTACATAATGGAGTTAAACCTCGCTTTTCAGCTTCCGATTTTTTCATCATTACTAAAGCGGCAGCACCATCAGAGATTGAACTTGAGTTTGCTGCTGTTATAGTGCCGTCTTTTTTAAATGCTGCTCGTAATGAAGGGATTTTATCTGGGCGAGCATTACCCGGCTGTTCATCTTCAGAAAAAACCACTTCACCACGGCGAGACTTAATTGTTACTGAAGCAACTTCATTTTTAAAGGCGCCAGATTCAATCGCTGCATTGGCACGTGATAAAGAGCGAATTGCATAAGCATCCATATCTTCACGGCTAAAACCCGCTTCATCAGCAGTTTCTTGTGCGAAACAGCCCATCGCAATACCGTCATAAGCATTTTCTAAACCATCAGTCATCATGTGATCAAGTATTTGACCATGCCCCATCTTTATACCCGCTCGACCTTTTGGCATTAGGTGTGGTGCATTTGTCATGCTTTCCATACCACCAGCAACAGCCACCTCAATTGAACCAGCAACTAGCGCATCATGTGCTTGCATTGCCGCTTTCATACCTGAGCCACATACTTTGTTAATAGTTGTACATACTGTTGATAAATCTAAATCAGCAGCTAATGCTGCCTGTCTTGCAGGAGCTTGCTTTAAGCCTGCAGGTAAGACACACCCCATAATAACTTCATCTACTTGGTCGTTTGGAATATTTGCAGCATCTAATGCACCACGAATAGCTGTAGCACCTAAATTTGGCGCAGAAACCGCTGACAAACCGCCCATAAAGCCGCCCATAGGGGTTCGGGTGGCAGCAACAATAACAATAGGATCTAAAGTAGACATAGCATTCTCCAAAGTATTACGCTCAAATCAATAAGCATAAAATTAATATTAATGAGGATATTTTCGGCACAGATTACCTTAATTTAACGTTTACGCCAACGTTAACCTGTAAATAACTATTAACTGAAATATAAAGTGCCCATGAAAACTATAGGATATGAACTATATTTGTCGAAATAAATAGGAATATGACTCAAAAATTAAAAATTTAAAATGGATTTTAAATTAGTGTAGCGATTTTATTACATGTTATTTGACAGGAATATGACTTACTTGAGGTGTTTTCGCTTCAAACTTTACGTTTACGTAAACTTCATGTACAGTTGAGCAGATAATAAAAAGGTAAGTAAATTATGAGTAAAACAAACAACGTCAACTATTCTATTGGTGAGCTAGCTAAAGAGTTCGATATAACCACCCGTAGCATCCGTTTTTATGAAGACCAAGGCCTCATATTACCTACGCGAAAAGGTCAAACACGAATTTATAACCAAAGAGACAAAGTTAGACTAAAATTAATTTTGCGAGGTAAACGCTTAGGTTTTTCATTAGCTGAAACTGGCCGTTTGTTTGAGTTATATGATGCAGATAAATCTAGCGCAACGCAACTCGAAACTTTTATGAATCTAATTTTGCAAAAGAAAGAAGACTTAAAACAGCAACTAGAAGATATTCAAGCTGTTATGTTTGAGTTAGACAGTTTACAAGATAATTGCCAAGAAATTTTGGCTAATATCGATAAAGACAATAAATAATACCAGTTTCAATATTTAATTGATCAACTTGGTTTAACACATTGCCCAATAGATAAATTTATAGGACTACATATGATTTCAACATTCTCATCGCTTAATTTTAATTTAGGCGAAACCGTCGATATGATCCGCGACACTGTTAACGCTTTTGCTCGCGATGAAATAGCACCACGCGCCGAACAAATTGATATTGATAATGAATTCCCAAAAGATTTATGGCGTAAATTTGGTGATTTAGGTTTATTGGGCATGACCGTTGACGAAGCATACGGTGGTTCAAACTTAGGTTATTTAGAACATATGGTTGCTATGCAAGAGATCAGTCGTGCATCAGCTTCTGTTGGGCTTAGCTACGGTGCTATGTCGAATCTCTGTTTAAACCAATTAAACAAAAATGGTTCACATGAACAGAAACTTAAGTATTTGCCAAAACTTTGTACTGGCGAGCACATTGGTGCATTAGCTATGAGTGAGCCTAATGCTGGCTCTGACGTGGTAAGTATGAAGCTGCGTGCGGACAAAAAAGGTGATAAGTACATTCTTAACGGCAATAAAATGTGGATCACTAATGGTCCTGATGCCGATGTTTATGTTATTTACGCTAAAACAGATACTGCTGCTGGCTCAAAAGGTATTACTGCTTTTATTGTTGAACGTGACTATCCTGGTTTTTCTCGTCATCAAAAGTTAGACAAGTTAGGTATGCGCGGATCTAATACTTGTGAGTTAGTATTTCAAGACTGTGAAGTACCAGCAGAGAATATTCTAGGCCTAGAAGGTAAAGGCGTGCGCGTATTAATGTCTGGTCTCGATTATGAGCGTTTAGTATTAACTGGCGGTCCATTAGGTATCATGGACGCTTGTATGGATCTAGTTGTACCGTATATTCATGATCGTAAACAATTTGGTCAATCGATTGGTGAGTTCCAATTAATTCAAGGTAAAGTTGCCGATATGTATACGCAGATGAATGCTGCAAAATCTTATGCTTATCTATGTGCGCAAGCCGCTGATCGTGGTGAAACAACCCGTAAAGATGCCGCAGGTGTTATTTTATTTGCTGCTGAATTAGCAACTAAAATGGCTTTAGATGCCATTCAACTGCTTGGTGGCAACGGTTATATCAACGAGTTCCCAGCAGGTCGTTTATTACGTGATGCTAAATTATACGAAATTGGCGCAGGTACTTCTGAGATCAGACGTATGCTGATCGGAAGAGAGCTTTTCGCTGAATCAAAATAGTATAATTAGTTGTAGGCGGTGTGTTTCATACAAAATTCGAAGCACATCGAGCCTTACTTTGCTCTTATCAACCTACAATATTTTACTTA
>Ga0105355_10004755_pt1 | contig 11576 bp, 9 predicted proteins | sample GOMGulsemesocosm_2_FD_83508 | JGI IMG/M metagenome (GOLD analysis project Ga0105355, IMG submission 83508) | Methane-oxidizing microbial communities from mesocosms in the Gulf of Mexico - GOM9C Gulf of Mexico | ecosystem: Environmental > Aquatic > Marine > Cold seeps | place: Gulf of Mexico... | reverse complement strand
TTAAAATTGTTCTTCCAATTAATGTTTCTTTTTAGTGATCCATCTTGTGGATTTACTTTATGTTTCACTATTGGCTTACACTATTATATTCCCTTTTCTCCAATAATGTTACCCGATTAAATTTAAAAAAACACAATGCTTACGGGACATCGGTGATATACAACCATTTATCATGCGCTTTATCAGTAATTCAACATTGTATTACTTTATTGCTTTTGCAAGCGCCTCGCAATTTCCTTTATTCTTCTATAAGTGAAGTAAACTCAAATTTATTTCCGTCGAATAATCCTTTGTCACTTAATTTTAATTCTGGAATCACTAATAATGCACAGAATGACATAGTCATATAAGGTGCTTGTAGTTTTACTCCTAACTCTTTAGAGCGTAGATCTAATTTCTCATATGCATTAGCAACCTCGTAACCGTTTTTTTCTGACATGATACCAGCGACTGGCAATGGCAATACCAATTCCTCTGTCCCGTTAGCCAAGGAAACACCTCCTTTGTGTTCAACCACTAAATTAATAGCCTTAACAATATCAGCATCACTTACTCCAACAGCAATTATATTATGGCTATCATGCGCTACACAGGACGCCAAAGCGCCTTGTTGCAATCCGTAGTTCTTTACAAAAGCAACTGCTGGTGGCGCATCAAAATATCTATTTACAACTACTATTTTTAGTACATCTTGTTCAGTATCACTTTCTAAAAATTCGTTTGTGCCAGTTAACTGAGCAGTGCCTTTTTTGGTGACTAATTGCCCATCCTCAACATCAATAATTTTTATGGTTGACGAAGTTGCCGGCACTTTTATTTGATCCATTATAATTGACGAACAGTTAAAGTTATTTACCAATGTTTCTTCTACCGAAGGAATTAAGGTTTTGTTGTTTTCAGCAACCATGTTTCCATCGATATAGGTTTGAGTTACCTTGAAGTTTATTAAATCTGTAACCACACAAAAATCTGAGGGATCGTTTATTTGTAACAAACCAACATTCATGTTGTAATGTTTGATGATATTATAAGAAGTTGCTCTTAGCACATTCATCACATCACAGCCTTTTGCAACAGCTCTTTTAGCTAATGTATTTATATGACCTTCTGCCAGGTCGTTCGGATGTTTGTCGTCCGAACAAAACATGATTTCGGTAGGATATTCATCTAATAAAGAAATGAGTTCGTCAAAATTCTTGGCAGCACTCCCCTCTCTAATCAAAATTTTCATTCCGTATTTCAATTTCCCTAAGGCTTCTGTTTTGGTAAAACATTCATGATCGGTAGTGATTCCTGCATTAATGTATTTTTCCACATCAGCGCCTATTAATCCGGGTGCATGTCCGTCAATTGGTTTTCCAGCATCTTTTGCCGCTTGTATTTTTGCCAATACAATAGGATCATCAAACAACACCCCTGGAAAGTTCATCATTTCTGTGAGGTAATGAATTTCTGGTAAGGCTAATAATTCGGTTACATCATCCACCGTAATTTCAGCACCTGCAGTTTCAAAAACTGTTGCTGGCACACAAGAAGGAGCTCCAAAATGAAATTTGAATGGTGTTTTTTTTCCGTTATTAATCATGTATTTCACTCCTTTCACTCCCAATACATTTCCTATTTCATGCGGATCAGAAATTGTAGCTACCGAACCGTGGCAAACTGCCAAACGTGCAAATTCAGAAGGAATTAACATGGAGCTTTCTACATGTACATGAGCATCAACAAAACCAGGGATGATATAGTGATTTTCGGCAACAGTTTCTTCAATAATTTTTGTGATTTTTCCGTTTATTATATGTAGTGTTCCGCTAAAAATTCGCTTTGCAACTACATCAACTATATTTCCTGAAATTTTTTGAATACTCATATGCTATGCTTCTTCTGTTTAGAGAATTTCTCTCTTTAATGTATTTATAAATTGAGACTGAAGAGACCTTATCAGCTCAAAACATTATACTCGATAAATTATATGTTTTCGTTTTTTATAAAAACTATATTCATTTTGTCTTGACACAAAACGAACCAAAAAGTCAATTATGAATTTAGGAAATTACTTCGTAACATTCACTCTCAAAGCTTCATGCTTAAATCTTCGATTTACAATTTCGCTTTTTCGTTCATTATTTCTTAATTCTACATTTACTAACTAGTTAGTAAATGTAGCGAATATGCAATAACAATCAATTCCTGAGAAGATAAATTTCCTTAATTTTACAAAAAACAATCCATGCAGATACATAGCAATTTCGACGCCGGAAATATTGAAGTAGTTTCTATAAAACCACAACATATTGAATTAATAATTCCTAAGGATACCAATTCTGAATTTTTACAATGGTTTTATTTTAAGATGTCGGATATTCAACCAGGGAACTCACAAAATATACGCATTACAAATGCTGGTGATAGTGCTTTTCCTGATGGTTGGGAGAATTACCGTGTAAACGTGTCGTACGATAACATAAACTGGTTTCGTATTGACACCAGCTATGAAAATGGGGTTTTGGTTTTTGATATTCCTACAGATCAACAAGAGTTGTATATAGCGTACTTTGAACCGTTTTCCTACCAACAACACTTGGCTTTGGTAGCAAAAGCTTCAGAAAGCTCATTATGTACCATAACAACCTTGTGCAAAACTCCTGAAGGAAAACCTGTAGAACTATTGGTAATTGGCGACCCTAATGTAAACAAGAAAACCGTTTGGTTTACCGCACGCCAACATCCTGGAGAAACGATGGCAGAATGGTTTATACAAGGTTTGGTAGAAAACTTGCTAGACGAAACTAATGATGATAGCAAAGCCTTATTAGCAAACCATTGCTTTTACATTATCCCTAACATGAATATTGACGGAAGCATTGCTGGTAATTTACGTGTAAATGGCTTGGGAATAAATTACAATAGGGAATGGGACAACCCAAGTATAGCGCAAAGCCCTGAAATATATTATTGCTTAGAAAAAATGGACGCCGTTGGTGTTGATTTTTTAATGGATGTACATGGTGATGAAGCGATACCCTACAATTTTGTAACCAGCTTAATGGGAATACCGAGCTTAAAGGACGATACCATGGAAAAGGAAGAAGTATTCAAACAACATTGGATGAACGTGACTAGTGAGTTTCAAGATGTACACCGATACGAAAACAGCTTGCCTGGAAAAGCAAACTTAAAAGTATGCTCAAAACAAATAGGCGAACGTTTTGGAAACATGGCATACACCTTAGAAATGCCTTTTAAAGACAGTGATGCCAACCCCAACATACAACAAGGTTGGAACGGAAAACGCTCCATGGAATTTGGCGCATCTGTTTTAAAAGTGATTAGATTGAGTAGTGAAGAGGGATTGTTTTAACACTTCTATAAAACGAATGCCTTTTTAATATAAACTAACGAATAATGACACCATACCAAGAAAATAGAATCTATGTATATTCTGCAAGGATTAAGAAATTAGAAGAAAAAATTCCACTTCTGAAAAAGCAACCACTTAAAGTTCTCGGTTTTGGGATACTTTTTTCTATCACTGGTCCAAACTATACTGGTGAATATGATTATATGGATGCTGAAAGAGATTCTATTGCCGATAGAGCCAATATGAGTTATATAAGTTTAGTAATTTGTTTTTTTATTGGCTATGTTTTCCTTTGTTTGCTAGGACATGTGGTATTTACCTATCAAGACAAGCTCAAATTGAAAAAATTAAAAAACCAACTCAAAGAAATTGAGGATGCAGCTGCTAAAAATAATCTTTAGATAGACAGTGATGCGAACCCAAATTTAAAACAAAGATGGAACGGAAAACGCTCCATGGAATTTGGGAAATCTGTTTAAAAGTGCTAAAATTGAGTAGTAAAGAAGGCTTGTTTTAACGTTTAGCTATGAATAGTACGGGGCAGAAAATCCGCGGATTTTCGTGTCGACACAAGCCAAAAGTTTTTAGATTTTGTTTTTAATTTTGTCGTTTTATAAAAGCCCTTTTTCAAATCATGAACACCTTTATTTTAAATATAAAAGAGGTGAGTAAATTAAAAGATTTGGCAATAAACATACACTTCCTTAGGGTTAAACACCAAAACCCGTATTATTTTATATGCGTTGTATTTATAAACACATAATAATCTCAACTAACGATTCATTATTTTAAAAAATATTTTTCTTTTTCTGTTAATAAAATCTTAACACCGTTTTTTTTTAAATTCTTTGAGATGCTGTTGTAAAAAGGTTTATCAAAGTCAATATTTCCTCTCCTTAATTTTTTTCCCAACCTACTTTTAGAAATAAATAAGCTTTGCTTAGAGCTAATGTTATCAGTAAATTTTTTGGTTTTCACTACTCCTTTTAATTCTGAAATAAAATAACTTATAGAATATTTATTATTTATTAATTTTTTAAATGAAAGTTCTATAGTGTGACTTTTGGTCTTTCTTTTGAAAGGTTTTTTATGGTTATTTGAAATAGCATCATCAAAATTTGAGCTATAATCCATATTAAATTTTAAGTGCTTTATAGATTTAAAATCTTTATCAAAAACAATTAAACTATTTTTATGATTATAAAGTTTTTTTCCGTTTTCTATTAAGGTCGCATTAAAGTAAACACTATTGGTAATTCCATTTTTTTGAATATTTTCTATTTCATAATCTTCAGTTAAATTTACAAGAATGCTTAAAAGAAAGTTTAAATGCGCAAACCTAAAAAGATCTTTATTTTCAATGTATGCGCCATTGGAACTAATAAAATCATTATCAATTTTTTTAATTTTAGAATAATCTATTGATTCTAGATTTATAATATTTTGTTTATCAGCAGCTATATTTGTTTTGAAAAGTGAATTTTTACTGAACCAATCTAATTGTACTTGAAATAACCTGGTAAGCGAATCGTTTACACTAAAAGTTTCTTTGTAAGTGCTATTATGGATTATTTTTTCAGTCGAGTATTTATTTAGGTAACTATTTTCTAAAATATCGGTGAGCTTTTGTTTTAAATTAAGGTTGTAAAGTATAACTTCTTCTAATTGATTTGTCTTAGAAACAAGAAATAAAGTGTCCATCTTTTTAAAATCATTAAAAGAAAATTCTTTTTCAATATAATTTATATGAGATATAATGATTTTCTTTTCTTTTAAAGGTAATTTTATTTTACCATCCATATTCGAAATACTTCCAATTCCTAAACTAGGATAGGAAATTTGAGCCAAATCGATTGGTTTTTTAGAAATATCATCTACTATTACAAATTCTTTAGATTGTGAAGAAGCTAAAAAGCTAATGCCAAGTAGGAATGAAGTAATTATTATTTTCATTTTTTGATTATAGATAATAGTTTTATTTGAGGACTAGTTAATTATCACCAACAAACGGATTTATCACACTAATGCAACTAACCCAGCTCATATTTTTAGTTTTCCAAATCTAGTCATTCATTCATCGATATAAAATAACCAATGTCAGGCATTTTCATCTCATCAATAATAGTGATACGGGAAAACCGCTATAAGTTGTGCACAACTTATAATTCCTTTTTTATAGTTTTTGTTACCCAATTAATTTTACTTTTTTTCAATAAACACATAAGCTTGTTTTGCTCCATAAAAAAAGCAGCGTTAAAAACGCTGCTAGAATTGTTTATTATAACCTATAACTAATAAACCCATGTTGTAAAAACTATAACCAAATAAAATACAACACTGTAAATATATAGGGGAATAACCCTGTGCAGGTTATGACACTATTATCAACTGTTTAAGGAATCGTTAAGAAAAGGCTAAATAAAATCTAAAATAATTGTTTCCCCATACCTACCGTTATAATATATTACTACTGGTGTAGGATCTGAGCCATAAAACATAGACGAGTTTAAATACATTGGGAAAGTTAATATAGTTGCATCAGGATTTACACTTATATAACTTTGATCATACTGGTAAATACTTCCGTTATTAGCAACTACTCTTAAACCAGGCAGTAAATTAGTTCCGTACAATATAAGCGTGTCTCCATAAACATAATAAGATTGATTAGAAGAAGTTATATTAGGAGCATTTTCTACTAGGACATCTACTAAAAATTCAGATTCTGCTTTAATTTCATTATCAACAATATATCGTAATATATAATTAGTAGCAGTAACAATGTTATTAGGGAACTCTATTTTAAATGATGTGTTTAAGGCTCCTGAATATGTTGACTCACTATATTCTGAATAATTCAACTAATAACTATTTGTATCATTTTCCAAAACAATTTTTGAATTTGGAATTGTTAAATCTACAAAGGTTGCTCTAATATATGGGCTGGCATTATAGTAATACTTAGTTGAAACATTAATAGTAGAAATCGCACTATTAATGGTGCCTATTTTAAACCATTTTGTTTTAACTGTATAGATGTTTTCGCTATTATTTTCGGCAGTTACCGTATACTGTACATCAGCAGAGAAGTTTTGAAAATCATTACCATTAGGAGTTATTGTAGCATTTGGAGAAATTGTTAGTACCGGTGAAATATCTATTGGATTTTTATAGGTATCAATATTAATAGTTAAGGTAGTATGATCTATAACTCCTTCAAAAACTTCGCCGCCAATATTAAATTGAAAACTTAAAATCTTCTTTTCATTTGAATAAGGTGTGTTATTTGTAGTAACCGTATACATTGTTTGACTTCCATTTTGAGCCGTTACAGTATAGGTAATAGGTTGAGTAAAATCTTGGGCAACATTTAAACTTGGAGAAATTGTAGCATTTGGAGAAATTTCAATTTCTGGCACTATACTATTATTTAACTCTAATCCGCTAGTTTCAATTGTTATTGTATTTGTTACTTGATCAATAATTCCAGAGAAATTTGTAGTATTAGGAGTAATTATAAATGCGGTAATTAAACTATCAGAACTAACAACAGTAACTGTATAAATTACTTTATTACCATTTTCTGCTGTTACGGTATATAAAACGGGGTTGTTGAAATCTTGAGCTTCTGTAATAGAAGGTGATATATTTACATTATTAGATGTTTCAATAATTGGCACAATAGGACTAGACAAATCCAAATCACTAACAGTCACATTAATTGTTTTTGAAACATGATTGACAATACCATTATACACTTGCCCATTTTCAGCTAACTTGAATGAGATGATCTCATTTTCTGAACTTAATTCTTGACCACCATCTTTAGAACAATTTATAAATAATAAGCTAGTAAATAATAACAGTAACGCTTTAAATTTCATTTTATTTTTTTATTTAGATTTTTCAAAGTTAACTAATACAATCCCTTTACAAAATGACTATTGTTAGGTATATTCCCCTCGTCAATAGTAGTGATGCGCTGAAACTGCTATAAGTTGTATACAGCTTATAGTTCCTTTTTTATAACTTATCTTACCCAATTAATTTAATTATTTTAAAAAAAAGTAGGTTTATTTTACTCCATAAAAAAAGCAACGTTGAGAACGCTGCTTGGATTGGCAATTATTAACCCCAATAATATAAACCCATGTTGTAAAACTATAACCAAATAAACCACAACACTGTAAATATATAACTGAAATATAGCTGAAGGACTACGAAAATATTAAGAATATACATTTACTTAATAATAAAATCTCTTTTCACTACAGTCCCCTCTGCTAATAATGTTACTGTAATTTGTTTACCTATAGGATCAACACCTTGTCCATGTTCAATAACATGGGCTTTACCAAATTCATCTGTGACAATTTTATACTCACCAAATGGCGGCCATAATTTAACCTTAACCTCAACATTCTCTGCTAACTTCCCTTGGCACTTAACTGTTAAAACGGTATTTAATTCCCAAAAGCTTTCAATAGGATAAGTCACCTCTGATTTTTCATTTATTTCGATATTTTTAGCCACACAATTTGTTGATAAAAGTATAAGCTCTGGATTGTCATCATTCGTCGAACAGCTGCAAATAGACATCAACATTAATGACATGATAAAGAGGGGTGCGAATTTTATTTTTTTGTAATTCATAATTAGTAGATTTAGTTTATAATTTTTCTACTACATAGGCTACCTCATTATTTTATATAATACTCAGATAAGAATAACTATATATGCTTATACTTTAGAATACTATAAATTCTGAAGGTAATGCTATAATTATATAAGGTAGTAAGGTAGTAAGGTAGTAAGGTAGTAAGGTAGTAAGGTAGTAAGGTAGTAAGGTAGTAAGGTAGTAAGGTAGTTGATTGTAGAAAAAGAAACATTCACATGCAAACATCTGTTTTTCAACCCCATAAAGATACAAAAAACACGTAACATATTTAATGTTTTATAAAAAAACTAAAATATTTTCACAAGAAAACACCTAAGCATACCACTGATTAACAGCAAGTTAAAATATTACAAAAACAAAAAGACTCTACTAAAGTGTAAAGTCTTTTTGTTTTTATAGCTAGTAATTAATTTTAATTTTTCTCGAATGTTAGAAAGTCTGTTCCTCCATTACCTCCACTAACATCTATAAGTTCAATTTTAGAAACTGAATAAGAAACAAAATCCCAATCATCATTTAAATCTTCAAAATCATTGGTAAGGTTAAAAAATATATTGAAATCTAAATCATTTGGTGTATCATCACTACTGTTACTATCCGAAATACTCCAAGTACCCACATAGTTATTCACTCCGTTACCAGAGTCCAACACTCCGTTAGTATTAAAGATGAATTTATATCCTGCAAAATCCTTGGTCTCATCCACTCCAGAATCTACAAATAATGAAATCCGCCAAGTTCCAGACGCTACATCGGTTTCAATTTGTGTTTGTGTTTGATTCTGTGCTTGCGGAACAATTACACGATCGTCGTCGGAACACGATAGCATCCCCATTACAACACTTAAAACTACTAATACACCCACTCTAATGATTCTTAAATCCATGATAAAATAATTTAGTGATGACGGGGTATCAGTAAGCAGTACTAAGATACAAAATTTTACCAACTAACTTATTATCATGCTGTTACATATTTACAACTTAATAAGAGTAGGAACATATAAAAACAAAAAGGCTGTCTTTTCAGACAGCCTTTTTTTAGTATAAAATAATAAATTACTTATTTCACTTCTTTTAAAGCATTATTTATCAATGTAGACAAATGTGCTTTATGTGCTTTTGTAATGATGTTCCCATTACTATTAGCTGTCATTCTTTTAATGTTCTTGATATTATATAACACCATAGATTTTGATACGTTTCCGTAACGTCCGTTTGATCTTCCAGTAAGAATGTCTATTAACATGTTTACATATTCTACTTGTAAATTTTGACGAAAAGTATTTACATTACCGTAAATATCTGCTTTAAATATTCCGTTATTTAAATCGGTCATATATTCACCAATATCATAAGTGTTTCCGTATAATTCAGAATCTACCACACGTTGTAAAGTATTGTAATGTAATAAGTGCCTTAATACATTTCTTTGGTTACGTAACACATTTCTGTGTAACTTAGGATCTTCTGGTCCTCTAAAGAAATTAAATCCTCTACGTTGGCGCGCTAAATAGTTATACAACTCTTTAGGTGTATTATTAGCCGTTGGTGCAAAAAGATTATTGTTTAAAGCCTTCATTGCTTTTTTCTGCTTTGCGTATTCTACTGGAGTATACGGTTGCTTTGCATTAGCTTGACCTTGCATTGCTCTGTCCACATACACACCACCAATAAATCTTGAAATTACATTTGAAGCACTTGCTGCTTGCCCTTGTAAGATAGCATAAGCATTGTATAATTCTTGATATGATTTACCTTCACTTTGATACTGTGACTTTAATTTAGTCAATAATTCTTTTACCAATTTAATACGGTTGATAGAATAGGTAATTTGATCGTTCGATAAATCACCAACCATAACCCTAGGGTCAATTGCTTTCCCTGGACTACGCATATCATCAGCATCATTACCAAAAATAAGCTCTGGCTCAGTAGATCGTTTTAAGACAGCATCTAACTCTGATTGATTGTTAACAGCTTTATATCCAAACTCAATTGCCCATAAATCATATGGTCCTAAAGTTGTTGTAAAATAGTGTCCTTGCTGTGTTCTGTCGTTTGTAATGTTAATTGCTTCATAATCCATTACTGAACCTGTTAAAGCCTTTCCTTTAATAAATTTTTTGTCAGCTAATTGTGCTGGACTATATAACTGACTTGCTTTCATGTTATGATTCAAACCAAGTGTATGTCCTACTTCATGCATAATAAGATGCGTCATTGCTTCTTTTTTCATTCCCTTCATTTCTTCTGTAGAGACGTTTAAAGAGTTCAATGCTGTTTGTCCGAACAATATATTTTCATGTACTAAATGTCCTAATGAACAAACTGAAAGTGATTTGTTTGGTATTTCTGAAGCTAACTCAGTAGTAGCTGTATTATGCAATTCAAATAATTTATCATAGCGTACTCTGTTGGTATGGTGTACATATTCCAACATTACATCAGCACCCATAATTTCTCCAGTTCTTGGGTTCACAAAAGATGGCCCGTATCCTCCAAAAGGTGGATTTGGAGAAGAAGTCCAACGCAATACGTTATATCTAATATCTCCAGCATCCCAATCAGCATCATCTGGTTGTACTTTTACCTGTACTGCATTTTTAAAACCTGCTTTTTCAAAAGCAATATTCCATTTTAAAACTGCATTGGTAATCGTTTCTCTAAAATCAATAGGTGTCGTATTTTCAATCCACCATACAATAGGTTCAACTGGCTCAGAAATAGTAGCAGATGGATCCTTTTTTACTAGGTTCCAACGGTGAATCATATCGCGGTAAGGTGTTGCGCTTGCAGAAGTCATATCCGTTACATTGGTAGAAAAATATCCAACTCTAGGATCATCCATTCTTGCTACAAAATCGTTCTCTGGCATTGCTATTAAACTGTGGTATACTTTTACACTTACATTTCTACCATCGGTTACAGCAGCAGAACCACCATTTAACACCGATGATTTTGAGTATACATACTCAATTGCTAAATCTGTATTTAAAGGATAGTTACGTATTGCGTTAATTTTTGTTTTGTTTTTATCTAAACTTCCTAATGAAAATGACGTCGAAGATTGTCCTGGGAATTTAGGTGGCTTTACTTGTGAAAGCGTTTCTTTTAAAAACAAATCATTCGCCTTGATTAAATACAATCCTTTTTTTTCATCGCTAGCTTCAATTTTAAGACTAGCCATAATCCCTTCACTAACGTTTGCATCAGCTGATTTTGAAATTGGGTTATTAGGATCGAAATAGTAAGCGTTGTTTTTAGCCACAAACTCTATTTTATCGAAATACTTATTTAGTTCGAATACTTTTGAACCTCTGTATGCCCCTCTAAAAGCTCCAGCATCCATAACACCATCAGCAATTTGACTGAAGTAGATAAATTCTTTTTTTAACTGATCTTTAGAAACCAACATTTGTATTGATCCGTTAATAGTATCTTGATAAACGGTAAACAATCCCTCTATCTTTTTACTTGTTTTAGTTAAGTCAGCGATAGTTTTTTTCTTGTCTTCCTTTTTTTTAGGAGCCGCTTG
>Ga0105355_10004748_pt1 | contig 11591 bp, 9 predicted proteins | sample GOMGulsemesocosm_2_FD_83508 | JGI IMG/M metagenome (GOLD analysis project Ga0105355, IMG submission 83508) | Methane-oxidizing microbial communities from mesocosms in the Gulf of Mexico - GOM9C Gulf of Mexico | ecosystem: Environmental > Aquatic > Marine > Cold seeps | place: Gulf of Mexico... | reverse complement strand
CCGGCGTTTATATGCAAACTCACTTGTCTGAAAACCTGAAAGAAATTGAATGGGTTAAATCGCTTAATCCAGATTGTGAAAACTACCTTGATGTCTATAACAAGCATGAATTATTGGGTAAACGCAGTGTTTTTGCTCACGGCATACACTTATGTGATGCTGAATATAACGACTTAGCTCAATCAAACTCTGCGTTATCATTTTGCCCAAGCTCAAACCTATTTTTAGGCAGCGGTTTGTTTAAACTTGATGTTGCACAGCAGCACAAAATTAAAGTGGGATTAGGTACTGACATAGGAGCGGGCACAAGCTTTTCAATATTAGAAACATTAAAAGATGCTTATAAAACGCAGCAACTTAGAGGAAAGAAACTTGATTCTCTGCAGTCTTTCTATTTAGCAACGTTAGGTGGCGCGAGGGCATTAGATTTAGAAGGCACGATAGGTAATTTCTTACCCGGTTGTGAAGCTGACTTCATTGTGCTCGATTATCATGCGACGCCATTAATTAAGTTGAGATTGGATCAGTGCCAAACATTGGCAGAGAAACTATTCTCTTTCACTATTTTAGGGGATGACCGTGCGGTTAAAGCCACCTATATACAAGGTGAGCTAGCCGATATTCATCACCATTAGTGTTCACAATAAGAAATAATAGATAATAATAACAAGGAAAATATATGGATCCTTATATTGCTGAGTGGTTGAACTTAATCTTACGATTTTTACATTTAGTGACCGGTGTTGCATGGATTGGCGCGTCATTTTATTTTGTTTGGTTAGACAATCATTTAGAAACACCACCACAATGGAAAGCAGATAAAGGTATTAAAGGCGATCTTTGGGCTATTCATGGTGGTGGCTTTTATGAAGTGGCTAAATATCAATTGGCTCCAGAAAAAATCCCAACCACTTTACATTGGTTTAAATGGGAAGCTTACAGCACTTGGTTAACCGGTTTTACACTGTTAATTGTGATGTATTATGTTGGGGCAGAATCTTATCTTATAGACCCACGTGTAGCTGACATTTCTCAAATGCAGGCAATTTTTATTGGTTTATCGGTAATATTTGGTAGTTGGTTAGCTTATGAATTGATGTGTGTAAGTAAGCTTGCTGATCATTCCGTGCTTTTTGCGCTGGTTTTATTGTTTATGGGAGCAGGTCTTGCTTACGGATTAACTCAAGTATTTAGTGCTCGAGGTGCCTTTATTCATGTAGGGGCTGTTATTGGTACTATTATGGCGGGTAATGTTTTTCGCGGCATTATGCCTGCACAACGTGCTTTAGTAGCGGCAGTTGAAAACGGTGAAACACCTGATCCTAAGTACGCACAAAAGGCTAAATTACGATCAACCTTTAATACTTATACCACCTTGCCAGTATTATTCATTATGATCTCTAATCATTATCCTATCACTTATAATCACCCCTTTAATTGGGCAGTATTAGTGGCAATTATCGTGATAACAGCTGCCGCTAGACAATATTTTATTCTTCGTCATTTTGGTAAACAAAAACCGCTTATTCTCATTGCCGCAGGTTTGGCAACAATAGCTTTAGCAATTGTGATAGCACCTAAGTCGACTGATAGTAACGCTGTAAAGTTAGCTCCAGTTAGTGCCAAAACGGCAATGACTATAGTGCAGGAGCGTTGTAGCAGTTGTCATTCAGCAACACCCACTGATGATGTATTCACATTAGCTCCAGCAGGTGTACTACTCGATACTCAAGCACAAGTTAAGCAATGGGCTCCACGAATAAAAACACGTGTTATAGACACTAAAGATATGCCGATGCTCAATAAAACGAAGATGACCAACGCTGAGAGAGCACAACTAGCAAGTTGGCTAAAGGCTGGAGCAATCATTGACTCTGCAGAAAAAGAGTAACGTTATGACAGACGTAAATAGTGAAGCTATACATGAAGTAATAATCGAACGTATTGAACATAAAGAACTTTTAATTGCGAAGACTCTCGCTGATTTTATACAACAAGAAGTTATACCAAATACAGGAATAACTGCAGAGCAATTTTGGTCAGCACTGAGTGATGCTGCAGAGCAGTTTATACCCAGAAATGAATTGTTATTGGCGAAACGAGCCCAATTACAACAACAAATTAATGGCTGGCACAATGATCATCAAGGAATTAAGTTTTCTGCAACTAACTACCAAGAGTTCTTAACCACAATCGGTTACTTAGAGCCCACTGCGCCAGACTTTATTATTAGTACAACAAATGTTGACCCAGAAATATCACAACTGGCGGGACCTCAGTTAGTTGTTCCCGTAATGAATGCTCGTTATGCTTTAAGTGCGACTAATGCACGTTGGGGAAGTTTGTATGATGCACTTTATGGTAGTGATGTTATTCCGCCCCTTGAAAGTGAAAATGAAGATTTAACTAAAGGACTTTGCCGCGTTCGGGCGAGTAAAGTTATCGCTTATGCTAAAAACTTCCTTGATAAAACAATTCCCTTAGCGCAAGGAACTTATGATCAAATAACCGGCTTTTCTGTCGATGAAGAAGGCTTGAGTTTTATTCTAGGCGAAGGTGAAATAACAAGATTAGCGGATATTTCACAATTTGTCGGTTACCAATGCCAAGTCGACTCTCCTGATGTATTGCTGCTTAAAAATAATGGCTTGCACATAGAAATACAAATTGATAAAAAAAGCGCAATAGGTCAATTAGATAATGCGGGTATTTGTGATGTGATTATGGAAGCTGCGTTAACTTGTATTCAAGACTGTGAAGACTCAATAGCCGCAGTTGATACCCAAGACAAAATCAAAGTTTATAAAAACTGGCTTGGTTTAATGAAAGGGAATTTACAGGACACTTTCGTCAAAAAAGGCATATCTCAAGTACGTAAGTTGGCAGGCGAACGCCATTATGTTTCGCCACTTGGAGACAAATTTAGTCTGTCTGGTCGTAGTTTATTATTAGTTAGAAATGTCGGACATTTGATGACAACTGATGCCGTACTTAGTACTCATCAAGATTGCTCTGGAAAAGAGTTACCCGAAGGCATTTTAGATGCTTTCATTACCTCTTTAATCGCTTTACATGATATAAGATCTTCTCAACAAGTGTTGAATAACTCTCAAAAGGGCAGTATTTACATTGTTAAACCTAAAATGCATGGCTCAGCAGAGGTTGCTTTTACTTGTGATTTATTTTCCTGTGTAGAAGAAGCTCTAGGGTTAGCAAGTAACACTATTAAAATAGGGTTAATGGATGAAGAAAGACGTACATCGGTTAATTTAACCCAGTGTCTTTATCAAGCTCGAGAGCGTGTCGTTTTTATTAATACCGGCTTTATGGACCGAACCGGTGATGAAATTCACACCAGTTTAGTGGCCGGAATTATGGTACCTAAAGAGGAAATGAAACAACAAGCTTGGTTAAACGCCTATGAAGAGGGGAATGTTCAACAAGGTCTTAACGCAGGCATTAAAGGAAAAGGTCAAATTGGAAAAGGTATGTGGCCAATTCCCGATAAAATGGCTGAGATGATGACAAAAAAAATTGCCCACTTACAAGCTGGGGCTAATTGTGCGTGGGTGCCATCACCTACCGCCGCAGTATTACATGCTATGCATTATCATCAGATTAATGTAATGGCCGTGCAACAACGTCTTTTATCAAAACAAACTCAAAGTCATGATGTGCGATTAGCAAACTTGCTAACCATCCCTTTACAACAAAAGCAAAGCTTAACTCAACCAGAGATACAACAAGAGCTGAGTAACAATATTCAGGGTATATTAGGTTATGTCGTACGTTGGGTTGAACTGGGTATAGGCTGCTCTAAAGTGCCCGATATCAATAATGTCGGTTTAATGGAAGACAGAGCGACGTTACGTATATCTTGTCAGCATGTGGTTAATTGGTTGATGCATGATGTTGTTACCACCGCACAAATTCGTAAAACCATGGAAATGATGGCGGTTGTGGTTGATAAACAAAATTTATCAGTGATTGGTTATAAAGCGATGTCAGACGATTTTGACTCAAATTTAGCTTTTAATGCCGCATTTGAGTTAATTACACAAGGAGCTAAACAGCCTTCTGGCTATACAGAACCTTTGCTGCATTCTTATCGCCGTAAAGCTAAGCAATCTATGAATGTCTAAATATTAATCGTCAAAAGTAAAATTTTTTTAAGGATAAATCATGAATATAAACACATTTTTTCCGCCACAGCGCACATTGATGGGGCCCGGTCCTTCTGATGTTAGCGCTCGGGTACTTTCTGCTTTAGCTAGACCTACAATAGGTCATTTAGATCCTGCGTTTGTTGGCATGATGGATGAAATCAAATTCTTATTACAAAAAGCATTTTTAACTGAAAATGCTTTTACTATTGCACTTTCAGCGCCAGGCTCTGCTGGAATGGAAGCTTGCTTTGTTAATTTAGTTACCGCAGAAGATACTGTTATCGTATGTCGAAATGGTGTTTTTGGTGGCAGGATGATCGAAAATGTTGAACGACTTGGCGCTAAATGTATTGTTGTTGATTCTCCTTGGGGAAGGGCTGTCGAGCCTGAAAAGTTAGAAGTAGCATTGCAGCAACACCCAGAAGCTACGTTTGTTGCCTTTGTTCATGCAGAAACGTCTACAGGCGCATTGTCTGACGCAAAAACGTTATGCAAAATAGCGAAAACCTATAACTGTTTAACAATAGTCGATGCCGTTACGTCTTTGGGCGGCGTTGAACTTAGAGTTGATGAGTGGCAAATTGACGCGGTTTATTCAGGTAGCCAAAAATGTTTGTCTTGTGTGCCAGGAATTTCGCCGGTTAGTTTTAGTGAAAAAGCCGTTGAAGTTATCAAAAGTCGCGCGACACCTGTACCTAGTTGGTTTTTAGATCAATCGCTGGTGATGAACTATTGGTCTGGTGAGGGCAAACGAACTTATCATCACACGGCACCCGTTAATTCTTTGTATGCACTCCATGAAGCTTTGTTAATACTAAATAACGAAGGGCTAAATGAAAGTTGGCAACGACATAAAACACAACATCAACAACTAGCCCTTGGGTTAAAAGAACTTGGTTTGACGTTTGTTGTACCTGAACATGAACGCTTGCCACAATTGAATACCGTGTATATTCCAGATGGTGTAGATGACGTGAAAGTTAGATCCTATTTACTCAATGAATATAACTTAGAAATTGGTGCTGGCTTAGGAGAGTTAGCCGGTAAAGCTTGGCGAATTGGCTTAATGGGTTATGCGGCTAGAAGTGAAAATGTTGCTCTATGCTTAGTGGCTTTAAAAAGTGCGATAGCGAAATTTACGTTCTAATTTTTAGATATGAGATAAGGTTAGTGTCAGGTTTCATGGTTGCAATGGGAATACAACAAGCTAAATAATTATGAAATGTTAGTAAATCTGGATGAATAATCCGATTCCTCGACTTTGCGGTAGGATTATTCCTTTTTAATGGCGAAGCCCAACGTTGGTCATTAGTATTTCCTGTGCCATGGATATAAAAGAAATCTACAACAGTATCGCAATTGTTATGGTTAGTACTTATACCATCGGGCAAAAAGTCGCTTTCATCCACTCTCTTCGGCATATTCTAAATTTTTATTTAAAGATTACAAAAATGTAATCTTTAAGAAAGGTTGTTGAAATAAAGGCTGTAATATACTTGTTATAATTAATTTTTTTAGGCTCCAGAAAGACCTATAGAGAAAAAACGACTATCAAACGCTCATTATATTTCAATAAATGAGAAGTAGTAACTAATACTGCTAAAGAGATACAATCGTTATTAGCACAATGACGTTTAGCGCAAAATATTCACATGAGAAGTACCTAATGAAAATTCTTGTAATTGAAGATGATGTTGAAGTATCGAACTACATATCTAAAGGTCTAAAGGAGGCCGGACATACCATAGATCAATCTTTCGATGGGAAAGATGGTTTGTTCAAAGCCACCACTGAAAGTTACGATATTCTATTGGTAGACCGTATGTTACCTCTGCTTGATGGCCTAAGTATAATTAAAACAATTCGTGCTACTAACAATCATACACCAACATTAATACTAAGTGCTTTAGGTGATGTTGATGATAGGGTGCAAGGACTTAAACATGGTGGCGATGATTATTTAGTTAAGCCTTTTGCTTTTGTTGAGTTGCAAGCTAGAATCGATGCACTTGCTAGGCGAAGTAGCAGCGGTTTTGTTGAGCAGACTTTTTTGAGTATTGCAGATTTACACTTAGATTTATTGTCCAGAAAAGTAACTCGCGGTGAAAAGGTTATTCAATTACAGCCCAGAGAGTTCAAGTTACTAGAATACATGATGAAATATAAAGGACAGGTGGTTACTCGGACAATGTTATTAGAAAATGTTTGGGATTACCGGTTTGACCCGCAAACGAATGTTATTGATGTACATATCAGTCGTTTAAGAACCAAAATAGATAAAGATTTTGATAAGCAGTTGTTGCAAACGATGAGAGGCGCGGGATATATACTAGATGATGTCTAACTAAATGGATATTACACAAACAATGAAAGCCCTTAAATAATAAACTTATGAAAAGAATTTCTATTACACATCAAGCTTGGATATTAGGAACGTTTTTTATTACCGTTTTGATTATTCTGGTTACCTCAATACAGCAATCCAACAAGCCTAATTCACAAAAAGATTATATGTTAAAAATGCTTTCTGACACATATAGTCAGGTTTATACAACGGCTGGTATTAACGCATTAAATAAGCGTATTGTAGATGGTTTTTACAGTACATATTGCATCATTATTGATCCGAATAAAAACGTTCTTTATAGCAATACCAATCGTTGGAAAGTTCCAAACGATTACTCAATAGGGCTGCACTATCAAAGTTTGCCTGACGGCGACAATGAGGTTTGGTGGCGTTATAAAGTTAATCAATTGACTGACGGAAACTTATTAATTGTTGTTCAAAATTTTACTCAAGCGAAATCTGATCATTCCACCAATATTTTTATAGTCATTATGATCCTTTCATCAATCACCTTAGCAGGCTTAAGTAGTTATCTATTAGGCTTCTTTGTTATTAAACGTATAAATAAAATAAATCAAATATGTGCAGAAATAATGCGAACCGGGAATTTAGATATGCGCATTCCCCATAAAGGATCAGGAAAAGATTTTGATGCATTGGCTGAAAATTTAAATTTAATGCTAAGTAAAATTCAAAATCTGATGAGTGATGTTAGACAAGTAAGTGACAACATAGCTCATGACCTACGTACGCCATTAACGAGAATGAGAAACAAATTAGAATTATTAGAAAGTGAAGCAAACAAGGGTAACAACATTCAAGAACCCGTTACTAATTTAAAAGCAGAAGCAGATAAGTTACTCAATATTTTTAGTGCATTATTAAGAATTACTAATATAGAATCAGGCCAACGACACGGTTCATTTACCCTAGTTGACATTGATTTTCTGTTGAATGATTTAATTGAGCTCTATGAACCTTTGGCGACTGAGAAAAATCAAATACTAACTTTAGATTCATCAACAAATTTAATTATGGCAGATAGTGATTTACTCTTTCAAGCGCTTGCAAATGTTTTAGATAACGCTGTTAAATATACCAATTATAATGGAAAAATTAACCTTTCGCTCGAAATTAATGATACCAGTATTACGATTAAAATTAGTGATAACGGCATTGGTGTACCAGAAACTGAAATGTCAAAGCTCAAGCAACGTTTTTATCGTGTAGAACAAAGCAGAAATTTACAAGGAAATGGCCTTGGATTAAGTTTGGTAGAAGCGGTACTAAACCTACATAATGGCAGGATAACGTTTAGCTCGAGTTCCCCTGGTTTAACGGTAACTCTGGTCATACCCACTAAAAATCAACGTCTAATTATTAATTAGACAATCATGTGCGCTCCTTTACTTGTTTGTCAGTTGTTAAGCTTGTGATGATTAATTAAATCCTCTATATCTAATATAAAAATCATGATATCAATGAGTCGTTTACTTCTGTTTATTGTTGAATAAAACGTCGATTTAGCATTGACTTAAGATAATTCGTATAATGCTTGCTTCATCTCAAGCAATAAAATGGGGCTATTGCCCCATAACGTTCTTATTTTATTGCCAAAGCCTTAATCCAATAACGCCATGATAAAACAGATAACTTGCGACTATAAAGTGAATGATACAACAAAAGGTGAAAAACTTATTTATCACTATATCTTTGTTTATTAGGTAAATATTTAGCAGCCAAACTGCGCCAAGCAATGAAAACAGGCCGTAGGCAGAAGTTAGAAGCATGATTGAAATTGATTTAAAAGACGGAGATCCTAAATCTTCCATACCAATAAAAAACAGGTAAAGTACCACAAAACAAATAATGGATATTGAAGAGAGTATAGGCAGCAATCTAATGAGGTTATCTTGATGTTTTATACCTTTTCTAGACAGTAACCGTAAAGACCAATAAATACCATATAAGGCGCAAAAAACAATAATCATTAACCAGGTTAATGCGATTAAAAGTATTAAATAAATAATGTTGGGACTAATAGATTTTAATACCGATTTGTCAATATGAACGACTTCACCTGCAAGGGGATCAATAACTTGGCTGAGTGCTGAAACGCCTGACTCAACTGATTTATAGTTATGGTCAGATATCGGATAATAATACCGTTTTTTATCACCAAAGAAATTTTCTTCGACTAACTTATCACAGTCAAAATATAACCTTCTAAGTTGGAAAATATTCATAAAATCAAACATTGAATTACGGGAGTTTATTTTAAAGTAAAGCCCTTCAATTGTTCGGTGAATATCTTGAACGTCCATTTCTTTCTTGATTTCAACCTTAGGAAGATTATGAGTTTGATAATCCATTATAGCTGTTGATATTTCTCGCATTGCAGCATAGTTGTCAGAGTTTATTAAAATTGCATATCCTAACTTTTCTTTCACAAGGTAAGAAAAATTTGTCAAACTGCCAGGTAATGCACCATTATGTTGTCGATAAAGCCAATGTTTATAAGGTTTCAAATAATTAGTTAAACCGTAACCTAGTTCTTGACCCTTTTGTGCGGCATTACTCGACTTTGCTGTTTCCATGCGGCTTAATGAGTTTTCAGATAAAACAACTTGGTTATCAACATAACCTCTATTAACGAAAAACATCAATAATTTACTGATGTCATTTGCAGAAGTCGTTAACGCGCCTGAAGGCCTTAAAGATAAATGTTTATAGGGTAGAGGAGTTACTCCATTGGAATATGTAATGGCTCCTTTGTCCTTAATATTTTGATTCAACAAAAATGTACTGCTATGCATTTGCAATGGAGTAAAGAATGTTTCTTGAACATAATCTTCATAACTTAAGCCAGATGTTTTTTCTACAATATAGGCTGCAACAGCAGGGCCGGCATTACTATATGACATTCTCGATCCTGGTTTCCAACGTGATACTCTTGAGTCTGGATGAAACGCCAAACCTTGTTTTAAGGTAAAAGGCTTTGGGTCAGAGTAAGCGTATTCAGGAAAATGAATGTCACCCCAACCAGAGGTATGTTCTAGTAAATGAACAATGCGAATAGGATCAGTGTTGTGCCATTGATTGATATATTCAATTTCAGGGATTAAATCTTTTATCTCATCATTGAGTGTTAATTTTCCAGCTTCCATTAATTTTAAAATAGAGAGGCCAACAAATAACTTAGATGTTGAACCTGCTCTAAATAAAGTATCGGTATCTACTGGAATATTGTTTTCTAAATCTGCATTCCCTATACCTTCAAGCATAATGGGCCCACTTTCATCGACAAGCACAATACTAGCACCAGGAACGTTATGTTTGGTCATAATGTTAGATATATTCTGCTTTAGATCAGGCAAAGTTAAAGGTACCTCCTGTTCTGTACCTCTTGCTGAGGCAGTCTGAAATAGCAGTAACACCAAAAAGATAAAGGTAATGTAAAGGGACGTTGATAAGCGTGATAATGATTTTTTCATGGGTGTTCCAAATAGACTCAAATAATTATCACGATAGTATTAGAGTGCACTTAACTTATGGGTTACTGGAACATTACGGTTTTGTAATTTTATTGAGTGAACCTGTAAGTTGCTGTTTTAATGTAGGATATTTATCTGTTAGATTTTGTGGAAGGAACATTACATGAATGTAATGTTTAGAAATTATTGTGTTTGTTATTATTTCCTCAGATAAACCACGAGCAAAACAATCAGGAAATAAAATAAATGAATAAAAAAGTAAAATCGACTCTTATCGATATACTCATTGGCCTAATAGTTTTTGCTATATCGACACTAACTTTTAGTCAATCTGACAGCTTGTTAATATTTTACCTAGTAGCGATCATTTCTGTTTTATCAGCCAGTGTTTACAGGGGAATATATAATACTCTAACCCCCTACATAACCTTCTGTTTAATTAATGTTGGCATAGTCTTTTTGTTTTTGGATACATCGATAAAATCTGAAACTATATATTTGCTAACACTCCTACCTATTTTGTTTATTTCCGCCATTGGCCTGTATCTGGGAGGTAAATGGCGAGTCCTCTCTTTAGTGCAAAGAGTAACTGCATTTACTGTTTCTGGTTTAGTGGGGTATTTGTTTTATTTGAGTATGATTAACCCTATTTCGAATATTATCTTTATTAAGTCGTCTAATGATGACTTTCCTGCATTTGATATAACATTACAAAGTGGACAAATTATTAGTACAGACTCTCTAAAAGACAAAGTCGTTGTACTTAACTATGGCAAGATAAATGATAATAAAAGCCATTTTAACCTAGCTAGAATGGAAAGCGTTTTCAAAAAATTTCAAGAACATCCTGAAGTGGAACAGTTATTTTTAAGTACTGCAATTGTTGGAGAGTCATTAGATAAATTGAAAAGCAGAACAGAAAAATACTGGGATTTGAATAAAATAGATACTCCATTCGCTTATAACGTTGACGGCTCTCAGCACTACTTTAGAACATATACACTTCCAACAATCGTCATTATCGACAAAAAGGGAAAAGTAAGAATTAAACGTGCTGGTTATTTTACTGAGCGAGATGTGGCAGAACAAACTATTCAAGATATACAGTTTTTATTGGGAGAGTAATGCCAATGTGTTTACGACGTTATAGAGTACAATTTAAAAGGACAGGTAGGTAAAGATGAATCGAATTATTATGGCTATTATAATACAGTTTTTGTTCTCTCATAATGCTTTAGCTAGCTGGATAAGTATCAAGGAAGCTGAAAAAGATCATAAAGCAACAGTTGATCAAGCTAGGTATGTTCAAAATAATGACGAAACTCAAAAATGGGCAGGACAAACAATCGAATTAAATTTCGATAAAATGCTGCTCAAAATTAAAATAACTCATGTATCTTCAAACACTTCATATAGTTGCGGACAAGTGGTGATTAAAACGGCAAGTCAAGTTGCTACTTTTTACCGAGTTTCTGACTCGCTAACAAAATGCAAATAGAGCATTATTAATTATCATTACACACACGGAGATAAATACTTCAGTGTGTGATTTTTATTGGGATACTTAAAGAAAATAAATTACCT